>Ga0126376_10000620_pt1 | contig 17626 bp, 18 predicted proteins | sample PanSoiMetPlot_15_FD_92760 | JGI IMG/M metagenome (GOLD analysis project Ga0126376, IMG submission 92760) | Tropical forest soil microbial communities from Panama - MetaG Plot_15 | ecosystem: Environmental > Terrestrial > Soil > Tropical forest > Bulk soil | place: Panama | collected 2016-02-17
GCTCGCCATTGTCGGAGCGTTGACATACCTCGCCGCGGGTCCGGCATGCGCACAGACCTATCCGGACCGGATGATCAAGATCGTGGTGCCGTTCACGCCGGGCGGGCCGGTCGATCTGGTGGCGCGACTGGTGGCGCAGCGCATGGGGCCGGCGCTGGGGCAAAACGTGGTCATCGAGAACCGTGCCGGCGGCGCCGGAGTGATCGGCGCCAAGACGGTCGCGAACGCCGAGCCCAATGGGTACACGCTCCTTTTCGGCAACGTCAGCACGCTTGCCGTCATCCCGGCGGTGACCCGCAATCGCGACTACGACCCGGCCAGGAATTTCGCGCCCGTCGCAAAGGTTTCGGACAGTCCGGAAGTGCTGGTAGTCGATCCGGCCCTCCCGGTGTACTCCGTCGGCGAGTTCATCGCCTACGCCAAGGCCCATCCCGGCACACTCAATTACGGGTCCTCGGGTTACGGCAACGCCACGCATCTTTCGGCCGAATGGTTCAAGTCGAAGACCGGCGTCGATATCGTCCACGTACCTTACAAGGGTTTATCGGACACCTTGACGGGGCTTATCGGCGGACAAGTGATCATGGCGTTCGGGGCGATCGAAGGCGTGCTGCCACTGGTGCAGCAGGGCAAGCTGCGCGCACTCGCCGTCACCACGGCGAACCGCTTTCCGCTCGTTCCCGATCTGCCCACCACGATCGAAAGCGGGGTGGCAGGCTTCATGGTGACGAGCTTTGAAGGCGTGGTGGCGCCTGCCGGCACATCCCCCGCCATCGTGGCGCGGCTCAATGCGGCCATCAACGAAAGCGTGGCGTCTGCTGAGCTTCAAGCCCGGTTCGCACAGCTCGGCCTTCAGCCAAACACCGGCACGCCGGAGGAATTCGCGGCATTTTTCGCGGCCGAGAGCCGCAAATGGGCGGCGATTGTGAAAGATGCTAATATACTGATAACTCAATAGATTTCAGAGTTGATTTTTGGCACCCTTGTGGCACAGGTACTATCATACCACTTGCGACGAGGAGCTACACCTATGCCGATATTCCTTAAAGATCGAAAGCGTAACCCCTGGAGAGGTAAGGTTAAGAGAGCGGGCTTCAAACGCGAATCAGGTTCTTATGAAAGTGGGCACTAAGTATAGAACAAAGCCTCCGCGGTGTTTTCTTTTAAATGGAGGAAAGGACCACACTTTCGAAACAAGCACAAAGACGGATGGCAATTCCTCGATGTGAATTATTTGACAACACAACTTTGCTAACTCGCGGTTCTAGCAACGCGGCCTCCCTTAGGTTGTAGTTAGGCTCTCGTTTCGCGTAGCTTTTGTATTTGGTCACTTCGCCGTAAGTCTGTACTATAGCGATCTATTTCCCGCTTCCTTTCCTCGCCCGTCAAGCCCTTAATTTCGGCACTAAGCTCAGCCGCGACCCTCAAGAAACCATCTTGTTCGTCAGCGCGTAGACCAAGACGTAGATAAATCTCCCTCATCTTTATGAGTATAGATTCTAGAAAGACGCGAGATCCACTCGCTGTGACCCTATCTTTCAATGCCTTAAGTTGTTTCAGGTATTCATCTAATTTCAAATCTGCATAGACAGATGTTTGCAAAAACAGGTCCGAAAGTGTACTCGCAAGGTTTTCGTTCCGCAATTGGACAGCTAGTTTTTCCGAACCAAGGTCGCGGCGTACTATGTCGGAGATCACTATTGGGATATGGAGAAAGATGATCCGCACTACTCTCGCATCTATGTCTTTGGGCAGGTCGAACTTGAATTTCACCGAGCCTAATTGAATTTCGCGCTTCTCGATGATTTCCTTGAACGCGATGCAGGCATAAAGCATCACGGTCGACCATCCCTCGAGAATTACCTTAAGATGCTGTTCCTTCTTTGCTTTGGGCATGTTCTCAAGATTTTTAAGTGCGATGGTGTAGGCTCGAAGAGTCAAAATCCAGAGGGGAACGTTGCCGAGGACCTCGGGCCGCTTCAAGTCCGGTTTAACATCCTTTGGCGCCTCGCCCCTCGAAATTGCCTCATCTCGTTTTTCCGCAGGCATGTCACTAGTGAGCTGCCGGATAATACTGTCTGTGAATGCATCGGCGTCCCCTTTCTTCATCGGGGGAAGAGTAAGTTTTTCCAGTCGATCAGTCGAAGAAAGCGGCTTCACGTAGCTTTCAAGCATCGCCCCTAGTTCGGCGAACTGTTTGCTAAGAAGTTCGAGAGGGCCGACCATTGCTCGACTGTCTTCCGGCTGATATCGTGGTTACCAGGGCAAAAAATGGTATGTTTTTCGGTGAGGTTGACCGTGGCCAACAATGGCTTAAGAAGCGTCTGCTCGAAAGTCTCGTAGATTCGTTCCTCGTCTGGATTATGCACAATATCCCCTGAGAAGATGACGAACTCTGGGGAGAATCCATCACTAACCCTTTGCCTCACGTCTCTGATAAGGGCTTCGATGACTGCTCGCTGAAACGGTTGATCAGACGTATAGTGAAGGTCGGTCACGTGGAGAAGTTGCATTGGTGCCTCATTAGAACTCAAGACCGACGCGGGACGCCTACCAAGTTGCGACCCGCCAAGCTATGGCTATTAGGACCAACGCTATAGGAATGACCAGATAGCGAGCTACAGCCCCCTTAGCTAATAACTTGAAGGTCAAGCAGCTAAATAGCAAGTCAGGGGGCTCGTACATTGCCGAATCATCCTATCCAGGCTCATAGGTGACTCCGCTTAACAGCTTTTGCCGCGTCAATGTCGATTCGACAAGAGCTATTTTTATGTCGATTCGACAAGAGCTATCTTCGAGGAGGGTTAACCAGGTAAGAGGCACTAGCTTCTAGAGGGGATCCTTGTATGATCCTCCAATTGCTTAGTTCTAAGTGTTTGATGATTTCCTCTGCTACCTTCCTTTATCATTCATATTTCTTACCGCGGGTTGTGTTTTGTCAATGTTCTAGCACATTTCGGTTTGACCCGAACACTTTGTCTCCAGATGTCGCGATCGTGTGTTAGCTCTCATAGCCTTTGAGGCACTCGTGAATGTTGGCACCCCGCATGGCACCCCAAAAACCTCAATTCTATCAACATGGGGCGAAACGTACGCTGGTGATCTACTCGCAACTTGCTAATAGAACAATGAAATTTCTGATGGGAAAAAGCAACATACGCAAATGGGCAGCCATTGTCGCGGATGCCCGGATCGGCGCCGAATAGGCTCGCAAATCGTGGACGAGGAACCGCAATGGGGCAGGGAGCGAGTGCCGATATTCGCAAGCCGGAGGGCCTGCGGGGCAGCGGCATCATTGCGGAAATCAAAGCAAGCCGGATCGAATTCGTTATTTCGGTTCCGGATATCACCACCAGCGAAGGCCTGCTGCGTCCGCTTTCCCAGGCCACGACGCCGCGGCTGATCCGGGTCTGCAAGGAGGACGAAGGTGTCGGAATCTGCGCCGGCCTTTCCTATACCGGGCGGCGTTCGCTGCTGCTGATCCAGCAGACCGGCCTCCTCGATTCCATCAATGCGGTGCGCGGCGTGGCGGTCGAATATGGGCTGCCGATCTGCATGATGGTCGGCCTGTTGGAAAAGGAGCCGGGCGTGCCGCCGATACAATCCAGGCGCTATGGCGTGTGCATCGTCGAGCCCATCCTTGACGCCATGGGCATCGCCTATCACGAGATCGAAGTGGACGCCGACGTTGCGAAGATCAGGCCGGCGATCGACGAAGCCTATGCGAAAAGCCGGCCGGTGGTGCTGCTGGTCGGCAAGAGACCGCCGTGATGGCCGTCATGATGAAGCATGACGAATGCCTTAGGGTGCTGGCGCGTCATGTCACCGACGCCGACATCGTGCTGCCGGTCTATTCGACCGCCTTCGAATGGATCGATATCAGGCCGCATCCGCTCAACTACCTGTCCCATGGTGCCATGGGGCTCGCCTCGTCTCACGCCCTCGGCCTTGCACTGGGGCGGCCGGACAAGCGTGTCATCGTGCTCGACGGCGATGGCAGCCTGCTCATGAATCTCGGCAGCCTGATGACGATCGGGGCGGAGGCGCCGCCCAATCTGTACCACTTCGTGTGCCAGAACGGCACCTACGAGGCGAATGGCGGCCACCCGATCCCGGGCCGCGGCCGGGTGGATTTCGTCGGCTTCGCGCGGTCGGCCGGCTACCGCGCGGTCCATGAATTTTCCGACTTGAAGATATTCGAGCAGCAGATCGGCGCCGTGTTGTCCGAGCCGGGGGCCGGTGTTCGTAGATCTCAAGATCACGCCCAGCGGCCCGCAGGAGCGCGACTATACGCGCCTGCACAGCCCTCACGTGCGCAAGGCGTTCCGCGACGCGCTCGCTACGCTCTGACACCCGGGCTCGGTTATAGGGGGCGACGCTCGAAGGCAGCGCGCAGCATTCCGAGTTGACATTCAAACGGGTTGCTACCGGCCGGCGCGGTCGGTGGCGGTGCATGAATAGTCGCATCCAGGCGCCGAATCTGGTCCTGCAGTTTGTTCGATCGGGCAATCAGATCATTGAGCCGCTTTGGCAGCGCTATGGCCGCATCTTCCGGACACCCCTCAGCGGAGAGCTTGATCTTCCTGCGCTCTTTGTTGGCCTGCGCGAGCGACATCTCGCCCTCATTGACGGCGCGATGCAGGAGGAGCCAGGAGGCAATCTGCATGAGGCGGGTGGTCAGACGCATGCTTTCGGTGGCATAAGAGAGCGATGCGGCGCGATCGAGCAGCCTGGATTCCTGACGGCCGGGGCCGTCGAGATAGGCCGCCGTCTCCTCCACAAGCCTCATGCCGTTGCGAAACAGTTGGGAAAAATTCTGCGACGCAGCAAGCCGCTCGCCGAACGAAACCGGCTGCAGCCCATCAATCAATCGGTCGGACATGTTTACGCCTCACAACCGCAAAAGCATGCCCCCGAACAGCGTTTCTGTCCAGCTGTGTCGGCAAATTCTTTAGCGATAGTTTCCGGCGCGCTATCGATGCGATCTGTTTTTCTTGAAGCCGCCAAAAAAGAGCCGCCACATCAGGCGGCTCAAGTGATAACAGGGAGGCGTAAAAGAGAGTGGACAGGAGCCACTCGGTGTCCACGGAATGGACAGTCATGTCATGGACGAAGAACCTTAATAGAACGTAAATTCCTGCTGTTTTTCCGACAAGCTTAACCGGTGCGGCACCGGCGTGGCATTCGGGCGCCAACTTCCCCGCCACAGACCGAAAACTGTGCCTATCGTTTGAAGAATTGATCGGCCGCCGAACGCGATGCGCGCTTTTTTGCCAGAGCGTCCTGCAAGCGGGCGACCTCGTCGTTCAGCAGCAAAATGCGATCGTTGATCTCTTCGACGGACAATAACGCCAAGTCCTGTCCAATCTCATGGACAAGCTTCTTTTTCGGCCGGTCGTCCTCGTCAACTGCCGCCATTTTCCGCTCCGTTGGGAGGCAAATATAGCGGCGCCAACACGATTTGTCAGGCCTATGTTTGGTGTGGCTGCACAGCGCGGCTGCGGCTGCGTGTGATCGACATACTCCTCCATCGTCAAGCCCGCGCTTGCCGCCGAGTTTGCGGCAACGGCCTGCGCGGGCATCCACGTCGTTCTCGTCGAGGCAACCGTCAACAGTCGCCGCCGCGTTCAATGCCCCATTCCGGGTGTGATCTGACCGTTGTAGATATCCGGATTTGGAGGTCCCTCTACGCTCAGTATCCCAAGGAGTCCGCGCTCGGCGCGAACCAGCGCGTGGTCGACCAGTATGTAGTTGCCGGGCACGTCCAACTTGAAGTCGGTGATCACCGCGCCGCCCGCCGGCACCGTGACGGTTTGAATTCCCTGGAGCGGAGGCGTTTGCAGGCCGCCCAGCGTGTAGACCCTGTCGAATATTTCCCCGATGACATGGAAGGACGACGTGTAGTTCGGACCGCCAACGCCGAAGAAAATGCGGACGGTCTCGCCTACCTTGGCATGGAGGGGATGCAGCTTCGTCAGCGCGCCGACCGAGCCGTTGAAAACGAAATATTCGGGGTGCTCGTTCAGAAGCTTCTCGACGCTGAACTCCGCGCTGCCGTGCTGACCATAGGGCAAATCGGTGTAGATCTCGCCTTGCATCACGTAGAACTCGCGATCGACCGGCGGCAAGCCACCCTCGGGCTCCACCAGAATGAGTCCGTACATGCCGTTGGCGATGTGCTCGGCGACCATCGGCGTGGCACAGTGGTAGACATAGAGGCCGGGCACCAATGCCTTCCAGGTCATCGATTTTTCCCGCCCGGGATCGACCTGCAGCGCCGCCGCCCCGCCGCCGGGCCCTGTCGCCGCGTGGAAATCGACGGAGTGGATCATCGAGCTGTCGGCCGAATTCTTCAGATGGATGTCGATGGTGTCGCCGACGCGCACTCTTATGAAGGGCCCCGGCACCTTGCCGTTAAAGGTCCAGTAGCCGAAGGTCGTACCCTCAGCGAGCCGCCCTTCGACCTCGACGCTAAGCAGATCGACGCGGACCGTCTGCGGCTCGCGCTTGACGATGGGCGGCGGCAGATCGGTCGGTTCGCGCGAGATGTCCGCCTCCGCGATCGTTTGCGGGGGCGGGCGCTGCGTAACGATGAATTGACCCTGCATACCGGCCAGTTGATGTCCGGGAACGCTGCAGAAATATATGAAATCGCCGGATTTCGCGGCCCGGAAAGCAATAGTCGTGCTGGCTCCTTTCCCGGTCACGCGGGGTGATTTGGCATCCTGGTCCGGGAAGACGATATCGTGTTCAGCGCCCTCGCCGTTGATGAGCGTCAGCTGCACGGCCTGCCCTTCGGCCGCCGTTAGGACGGGATTGACCTTGCCCTCGATTTCGCCGCCCACCCCGAGGTAGACCATGCGCCCTTCGGCGATGCCCGAACGCAGCGTGTATTTCGCGTCCGGGATGTAACTGACGCCCGCGCCGGCGCTTGGCGGCGCCTGGTTGGTCGGAGCAGGCGTCTGTTGCGTGGATGCGGATGGCGCCGCCGGCGGCGTCTGTTGGGCTAGGCTCGGTGCTGCCGGGGACGTTTGGGTGCTGCCACCCACGGAAGCAAGGAACGCGACGACGTCCTTGCGATCGTGGTCCGTCTTCAGACCGGGGAACGGCATCTTGTTTCCCGGTATCGTCTTTGGATCGGCGAGATACGCATCGAGGGTTTTTGCGTCCCAGACGATGCCCGATTGCGTCATCGCGGATGAGTAGTTGTAGCCGGCTTCGCTGCCGGCTTTGCGGCCGATGATCCCGGCAAGCGACGGTCCCAGGAGGTTCTTGCCGGGCTCCAGCGAATGGCATGCCTGACACTTGCGAAACACCAGACGGCCGGCTGTAGCATCGCCGTCCGCGATCGAGGTACCGCCCGAAGGAGTGGACGGCGCCTGCCCGCTCGTCGCAGACGGCGAAGGCGCCGATGCGGCCATGTTTTGCGTGCCGTGATCGTGGGGCGCGGGTCCGGGCGTCTGTGTGGCCTCCGTAATGCTGGCCGCGGGCACGCGCGCTTCATTGTAAATCTGATTGAAGGGTGTGTCAGACCGTTGCGCTCTTGCGCCATCGGAAAAGAGAAAGAACAGCGAACCGGCAAGCCCTGCGATGGCCAGCTTGATCATGGACGGCAGATGCAAAGACATTCAAACCTCCCTTGTCGCCCGCCAGAAACCTATCGTGCGAAAAAGCAGACGGATAACCGGCCAATATTGTCACTTGGGTCAGGCTTCATTGATATACGTCAACGCGCTCCATCCGACAGTGCGATCGTACGTGCACAATGAAGCGCCTTTGGCTACGCTATGGAGGTGCTCAACCGCCGATCGGAGACACCATGACGAAACTTGCGCGCCGTCAATTTCTTAAATGCGCTGGGGTTGCGGTCGCAGCTCCTGCGGTATCGCGGATCGCCCATGCTCAGGCATATCCGGCAAAGCCCGTGCGATTCATCCACGGTTATGTTCCGGGAGGCTCTGCCGACATCACATCGCGCCTGATCGGCCAGTGGCTGTCGGACCGGCTGGGACAACCGTTCATCGTCGAAAGCCGGCCGGGCGCCGGCAGCAACATCGGCACCGATGCGGTGGTACGCGCGGCTCCCGATGGCTATACGATCTTGCTTGTGGCTCCCGCGAACGCCATCAATGCGACGCTCTACGAAAGGCTTCCGTACAATTTCATTCGCGACATTGCACCGGTTGCCGGCCTCATCCGATTTCCCAACGTTATGGAAGTGAACCCCTCGGTCCCGGTCAAGACGGTTCCGGATTTCATCGCTTATGCCAAGGCCAATCCGGGCCGGATCAACATGGCGTCTTCCGGCAACGGGTCGACGATCCACATGTCCGGCGAGTTGTTCAAGATGATGACCGGCATCACCATGGTTCACGTGCCTTATCGCGGCGCTGCGCCGGCACTGACCGACATGATCGGCGGACAGGTGCAGGTGATGTTCGACAACGTGCCGTCTTCGCTCGAATATGCGCGGACCGGTAAGCTGAGGGCCTTGGCGGTAACGACGGCGACACGCTCCGAGGTACTGCCGGATATCCCGACGGTCGGCGATTTCGTGCCGGGCTACGAATCGAGTGCGTGGTACGGCATCGGCGTACCGCGGAACACCGCCCGAGACATCATCGACCTGCTCAACCGGGAGATCAATGCGGGCCTCGCCGATCCCAAGCTGAAGGGGACGTTTGCCGACCTCAGCGCCGCCGTGATTCCAGGTTCGCCGGAGGATTTCGGCAAACTGATCGCGGAGGAAACCGAGAAGTGGGGCAAGGTGGTCAAGTTCTCTGGCGCGAAGGCAGATTGAGCCGCGATTCCGGTTCCGGATCGGCAAAACAAAGCTTTAACGTGAAGTGCAGTCCTGCATTGACGCTGCGGCGGACAAGTATTACTTTTTTTGAAAATGTATTACTGGAGCAGATCATGACAACGACCATTACGGTCAAAGGCCAGGTCACACTGCCGAAGAAAGTTCGGGACGAAGTCGGCCTCAAGCCGGGCGACAAAGTCGAGGTGCGGGCCACCGCATCGGGCGGCGTCTACATCGGGAAGGCGGGTGCGAGCGATGACTACAAGGCCCGGCTTCACGCACTCGCGAAACGCAGACTGATCCGCGGTATCAGCACCGACGAACTGATGAAAATGACCCGTGGAGATCCAGCGGAAGACCCCCCTGTCGACTCCCAATGACGCTGATCGACACGAATATTTTGGTCGATATCCTGACCAACGACCTCATTTGGTTGACGTGGTCCGCGGAGCAGCTTGACCGGTGCCGTTATTCGGGATCGCTTTACATCAATGGAATCGCGTATGCTGAAATGGCAGTGCGAATAGAGACCGAGGCTGATTTGCAAGCCGCACTCGCGGACCTTGGGGTTCAATTGGAGCGCACACCGATATCGGCCCTGTTCATGGCAGGCCAAGCATTCCGGCGGTATCGATTGGCGGGAGGTCCACGAACTACCATTCTTCCGGATTTTTTCATCGGCGCCCATGCCCAAGTCGCGCAGTGGCCACTCCTCACACGCGACGTGCGTCGCTACCGGACATATTTCCCCGATGTGGAATTGATCGCGCCAATCTCATAAGCGCGGGCCGGCGCTTATTCCAGCGCTACCTCGAAAACTTCTTATACTTCAGCCGGTGCGGAATGATCGAATCCGTGCCGAGGCGTCGCATTTTGTCGGCCTCGTAGTCCTGGAAGTTGCCCTCGAACCATTCCACGTGGCTGTCGTCTTCGAAGGCCAGGATGTGGGTCGCGATGCGGTCGAGGAACCAGCGGTCGTGGCTGATGATAACGGCGCAGCCGGCGAAATCTTCAAGCGCTTCCTCGAGCGCCCGCAGGGTGTCGACGTCGAGGTCGTTGGTGGGCTCGTCGAGAAGCAGCAAATTGGCGCCGGATTTGAGCATCTTTGCAAGATGCACGCGGTTGCGCTCGCCGCCTGACAGCGCGCCGACCTTCTTCTGCTGGTCGGCGCCCTTGAAGTTGAAAGCCGCGCAATAGGCGCGCGAGTTCACCTCGCGCTTGCCGAGTTGGAGCATGTCGAGGCCGCCGGAGATTTCCTGCCATACGGTCGCCTTGCCGTCGAGGCTGTCGCGCGACTGGTCCACGTAGCCGAGGTTGACCGACTCGCCGATCTTGATCGTGCCCTTATCGGGCTTCTCCTGCCCGGTGATCATGCGGAACAGCGTCGTCTTGCCGGCGCCGTTGGGACCGATGATGCCGACGATGCCGCCCGGCGGCAGCTTGAAGGTGAGGTCGTCGATCAACAGGTTATCGCCGAATCCCTTCGAAAGATGGTCGAAATCGATCACATTCTGGCCGAGCCGCTCGGCCACCGGAATGACGATCTGAGCTGTGGAAGGCCCCCTCTCGGAGGCCTTGGCAAGTAGCTCCTCATAGCGTTGGTAGCGTGCCTTGGACTTCGCCTGGCGGGCGCGCGGGCTCGCGGCGATCCATTCCTGCTCGCGCGCAAGCGTCTTCTGGCGGGATTCTTCCTCGCGGCCCTCTTGCTCCAGGCGCTTCTGCTTCTGCACCAGCCAGGAGGAGTAGTTGCCCTGGTACGGGATACCGCGGCCGCGGTCGAGTTCCAGGATCCAGCCGGTGACGTTGTCGAGGAAGTAACGGTCGTGGGTCACGATCAGGATCGCGCCCGGATAACTGCGCAGGTGGCCTTCGAGCCAGTTCACGGTCTCGGCATCGAGATGGTTGGTGGGCTCGTCGAGCAGCAGAAGATCGGGCTGCTCAAGCAGCAGCCGGCATAGCGCCACCCGGCGCCGCTCGCCGCCCGACAGCGTGGTGACGCTCGCGTCGTCCGGCGGACAGACCAGCGCTTCCATGGCCTGGTCGACCTTGGAATCGAGGTCCCATAGCCCTTTGGCCTCGATCTCGTCCTGGAGCTTGGTCATCTCGTCCGCCGTCTCATCGGAGTAGTTCATGGCGAGCTCGTTGTAGCGGTCGAGGACCGCCTTGCTGGCGGCAACGCCCAGCATGACGTTCTCGCGGACGGTCTTGGTCTCATCGAGCTGCGGCTCCTGGGGCAGATAGCCGACCCGTGCACCCTCCGCGACCCAGCCGTCGCCCGTAAACTCCTTGTCGATGCCGGCCATGATCCGCAGCAGCGTCGATTTGCCCGAGCCGTTGATGCCGAGGACGCCGATCTTGGCGTCGGGATAGAATGAAAGGTTGATGTTCTCCAATACCTTGCGGTTGCCCGGATAGGTCTTGGAGAGCCCCTGCATGTGATAGATGAATTGTCGGGCCATTGCGGGCCTGCCTCATTGAAAATTTCGGGAAAGTTGAGTGCTGATGTAGCGATGCCGGCCGCAAAGGGCAAGCGGAGAGCAGTGCTCGCCGCCGGCTGGCTGGCCCTGCGAGAACTGCACTTAACCGCACGGCAGGCCCGACTGGCAGGCTCGTAGGTATTGCAATGGTGTAGGTTCGCGAATGAGTCGCAACAACTCCGGATCGTCGTTTCTCGCCGCCTTGTCCGGCAGTCTCGATGGGCCAATGGACGTTCTACCTAATGGACCAAGGTCTCACTTTTCGGCTCGTCATCATGACCTGTATGTTTGTTTCGAGAACACCAAACAGGCAGATATAGGACGTGGGTCCAGGATACTGCAGCGCAGAACGGTTGAAGAGCCGGAGAATGTACGAGGCAACCACAATGAACATTCATACGACTGGTAAGGTGTTTGATTCGATCCGAATTGCAGTCATCGACGACCATCCGATGTTTCGCGAGGGTACAGTGGGAGTGCTCACGGGCACAGATGGAATTGAGGTTGTGGGGGAGGGCTCGACAGCAAGCGACGCCCTGAAGATCGCTCGGGAACGCATTCCGGACGTCATATTGCTTGATCTTCGTCTGCCGGGGTGCGGCGTCGAAGCGGTCGCGAGCATTGCCCGCACCTGTCCAAACGTGCGGACCATCATACTGACAGCCTCCGAAGACGAGCAGGATGTCGCCTCGGCGCTGCGGGCAGGTGCGCGGGGTTACATGTTGAAAGGCAGCAGCGGGCATGAGGTGGTCGAGACGGTGCGGGCCGTCGTTCGGGGCGAGTCCTATGTGGCGCCGAGTCTCGCGGCGCGGTTGCTGATCAAAAGGGGCAACCGGATCGAGGTCACCGCCGACGATGATCGGCGCGATCTTAGTTCTCGCGAGGAGGAAATCTTCGCGCTTGTCGCGCAGGGCAGGTCCAACAAAGAAGTCGCGAGAAGCCTCAATTGCACCGAGAGAACCGTAAAGCATCACATGACCAACATCATGCAGAAGCTTAACGTTCGCAACCGCGTCGAGGCGGCGTTGAAGTTTCACGGCGCTAAAGCAGCTGCGTAGAGATTATGACGCTTTTTAACGTTATTCGCCCGAGAATGGACCACTGAACCTGAGCCGGCAACCGACAGGCCAATGTTATGGAGCGACCATTCTTAGAACGGACAAGTTTGATGCCGAACCCAAGCAACAAGGGCCCGCTGGTGAGCGTTGCCATCGCCTCACTTTGGCGCTCGCTGAAAAAGGATATCTTCGACTCCTACCGGCCTGAGAGGCACTACATGCGCGGTCCCGGCCCCAAGTGGCACGCTAAGCACCGAACCCCACCGCAGCCCCTGGCCATGGCGGGTGTTTCCGACGCTTCCTTCCGACGCCATTTCGGTGGCATCTGCACGCGTCCAGCCAGGTTTTTGCAGACTGAACTATTTCATAACCGCTCAGCCACTCGTTGATCACCACCGTCGCCGCATCCGTCACGCCGCGACCGCATGCGGCAGGATTGGTGCCGTCGCCTCGAAACGCTTGCCGGCGCGGAGGCAAAATGCGGGCTCCAGCAAGCGCTCAGCGATGATCTGCGTCTTCTCGTTGTCCTGGAGCCTGAAGCGGCCCCGAAGATCGTTGAGCACCGAGACGTCGGCAGTGAAGCCCGGCTTCAAGGCGCCGATCTCGCCGGGAAGTCCCGCCATTTGCGCGGCATTGCTGGTCACCATCGGGACAACTTGCTGCAAGCTGAGGCCGAGCGCGAGCATGGAACTCATCGCCTGAGCGAGGCTGAAACGCGCCTGCCCGGCGAACGGATGGTTCTCCTCGTCCGGATGCGCGCCGGGGGTCCCGGGCGGAGGCGGAATGAAGGTGTTGTAGCCATGCATGTCGGCACCCAGCGTATGCGGCACCATCCCTGCGTCCAACGCCCTTCTCGCCAGCCGGTACGAGAAGTGGCTGCCATGCCCGACATCGATCTTAAGCCCCATGTCGATGGCAGCCTGGATGATCGGGTGCACCTTGCCGTTCTTGTCGACGAAGCCGCCGGGATGCCGCGTGAACGGGTGGGCGAGGATATCGCCGGGGCGCAGCAGGCGGATCGTGCGCTCGACGATGGTGTCGGCATCCACCCCGTTTGCGCCCTCCGGCGGCAACGCCCACAGCTGACCGAAATGAACATAGACCGGCAGATCGGCTTTACGGCCGATCTCGCTCGCCATCTCCATGACTGCCGTACCCCAGCGGGCAAAGCCGCCGATCTCGGCATGCGCCTTTATACCCTTGACGAGATCGCGGTTGGCCTTGGCGGCAGCTGCGGTCGCCGCCACGTCGATGCCGCTCGGCGAATACAACGCCGGATAGTAATGGCCTTCGAGGCCGCCGACGAGATAGGCGGAAATGAAGGCGTAGCATCGGCTCACCGCCTTTTCCGCCACAAAGTGGCGGAACCCCGGAAATGTCATGCATGAGGCGCCGCCCTGATCGATCAGAGCAGTCACACCGCTTGCAACCCCTACCATATCGGCATCGAGGCCAAAGCGCCCGGTGACATAGCGATAGATATGTGCGTGGGTGTCGATCATCCCGGGCAGCACCAGCTTGCCGCGCGCGTCGATGACCTGCTTCGCCGATGACGGTAGAATGTTTTCGCTCACGCATTCGATCTTCCCGTCGGCGACCACAATATCCATAACGCCGTCGATGCCGGAGGCAGGACATATGACATGTCCGCCTTGGATGATGAGATCGTAGACGGGCGCGGCATTCATAGTTCGTCTCCTTTGAGTAAACAGGCAGTCGGAATCAATTTCCAATGCCAAGATAAGCGCTCTTCACACGTGGGTCGCTGAGCAGCTCGGTCCCCGTCCCTGTCTTGGTTATGCAGCCTTGCTCCAGGACATAGGCGCGATCGCACAGCTCTAGAGCCGCGAAGGCATTTTGCTCGACCATGATGACCGTCACGCCGTCGGCGCGGATTTGGCGGATGACATCGAATGTCTGAGCGACGAGGCCGGGCGCCAAACCCAGCGACGGCTCGTCGAGCAATAGGAGCTTGGGGCGGGACATCAATGCGCGGCCGATCGCCAGCATCTGCTGCTCGCCCCCCGACAACGTGCCGGCCGCCTGATTGAAACGCTCCCGCAGGATCGGGAAGCGATCGAACATTCGCGCCATGTCTTGCTCGATACCGGCCTTGTCCGAGCGAAGATAACAGCCCATTCGCAGATTTTCACCTACAGTCAGATAGGGGAACACGCGGCGACCCTCGGGACAATGGGCAATACCGAGCGAAAGCATGCGGTGACATGATGCTTCGGTCACATCCTTGCCCTCGAAAGCGATGCGCCCAGCGGCGGGAGCCATCAACCCCGAGATTGCCTTCAAGGTCGTGGTCTTGCCGGCCCCGTTGGCGCCAATCAGGACCACAAGCTCGGCCCGGCGCACGACGATCGAGAGCCTCCGGACCGCTGCGACCCTGCCGTATCGGCATTGCAATCCCTCAACTTCCAGCACGCGCGGCCCTTTCTCCAAGATAAGCGCGAATGACCTCGGGATGCGATTGAATCTCGCCCGGCACGCCGTCAGCGATGATGCGCCCGTGGTTGAGGCAGATGATCCGGTCAGATGCTCCCATGACGGTGCGCATGTCATGCTCGACCAGGAGGATGGTCGTACCCTTGCTGCGAATTTTGTCCAATGTCCCCATGAAGCGAACCTTCTCGGTCGGGTTCATTCCCGATACCGGCTCATCCAGCAGGAGGAGTGTTGGACGGGCAGCGAGGGCAATTGCGACCTCAAGCAGGCGTTGCTCCCCATAAGACAGGGCGGAGCCGAGTTCATGGGCGCGGGATTCCAGGCCGTTAAACCGCAGGATGTCCCAAGCCGAATCCTTGAGCTTGCGTTCATCTTTCATCACCGAGGGCAGGCCCAAAATGACGGCAAGCGGCCGCTGCCTCGCACTGAGGTGCAAGCCCATGAGCACGTTGTTGAACGTGGTCTGACCGCCGAACAAGCTGGTTTTCTGGAAGGTGCGCACCACGCCCCTGGCGGCGATTGTGTGGGGCTGCAGGCCGGAGAGGCGGCGGCCGTTGTAAAAAATGTCGCCGACTTGCGGACGCAAATACCCGGTAATGGCGTTGAACACCGAAGTCTTTCCGGCGCCGTTGGGGCCGATCAGAGAGAGCACCTCGCCATTGCGCACCTCAAACGTGATGTCATCGATCGCCATCAGACCGCCGAACCTGACGGTGAGCCCGATGACCTCAAGCACGATCGACGCAGAGGCCATCATTGGGGCGCCCCCGACGCAGCCTGCACCGGCGGCTTGGCATCGGGCGACGGCCCCTTGCGGCTTCTCCACCAGTCGTCAAGCGCCGGCACGATTCCCCGCGGCAGCAGAAACACCACCAGGATCATGATGGCCCCGAACGCGATCCACTGTACTTCGGGCTTGATTGCGAACGCGCGCAGCAGCTCAGGCAGCAGACCGAAAATGGCGCCGCCAACGATCGGACCCGCAAGCGTACCCTTACCGCCGGTCACCACCATGATGACCATCATCACGGTGTAGATGAAGAGAAAGATATCCGGATCGACAATACGCACGTAGTGGACATAAAGCGCGCCGGCCGCACCGGCCATGGCGGCGGAGACGACCGTCGCTAGCACCAGATAGCAGGTGACGTCGACGCCGACCGACATTGCCAGTGGCTCATTCTCGCGCAGTGCGATCATGGCGCGGCCCACATGCGAGTGCACGAGACGGCGAATGATCACATAGCAGGCAATGGCTGTTGCAAGGACCACATAGAAGTAGGCAGGCTTGCGCAGAAACGACAGCTCGAACAATTCGGGTATACCCAGTTTCAGGGGCGGGACATTGTTGAGCGCCATCGGCCCTTGCGTGAGTTCCACCCAATTGACCGCAACGAGGCGCACGACCTCGGCAAAGCTGATCGACACGATCACAAAATAAGCGCCGCGCACCTTGAATGCGATCCTGCCAAGCGCAAAGCCGCAGAGCCCGGCGGCGAGCGTGCCGAACAGCATGGCGAGCCAGACCGGCTTCGGCCCGACGCCGAGGGCGAAATCATCGGTGACGTGCACCTCGAAGCCAAGCGAGAGGAGTGCGCTCGCATAGGCACCGATCCCGAAAAAGGCGACATGGCCGAGCGAGAGCTGGCCCGTGAACCCGAGCAGGAGGTTCAGGCTCATCGCAGCGATTATGAATATTCCGGTCGTGATGAGGATGTGGAGGAAATAGAAGCTCGTCACCCACAGCGGAATGGAGGCCAGAAACCCGATGATCAGGACGGACTTCCAGCGGGTCAACTGATCCGCTCCTTCCGGGCAAACAACCCAGTCGGACGCACCAGCAATATCAGGATGATGAGCAGGAAACCCATTGCATCCCGATAGCCGGAGGAAATGTAGCCGACACCGATCTCCTCGGCGAACGCAAGAATAAAACCGCCAAACGTCGCGCCGACGAGATTGCCCATGCCGCCGAGGATCACGATGGCGAAGGCCTTGGCGGCGGCGAGATCGCCCATCGTCGGCGTGACAACGAATACCGGTCCCAATAGCGCGCCCGCCGCAGCTGCAAGGCCCGAGCCCAGAGCGAAGGTCGCGGTGTGGATGCGTTCGATCCGCACGCCCATGAGGGCTGCCGTTTCGCGGTCTTGGAACGTCGCCCGCATGGCCATGCCAAGCTTGGTGCGGTTGACGAGAAAATATGTCGCCGCGATGAGCAGGATCGCGACCGCGAATACGAACACCCGATTCCAGGATACCGAGAGTCGACCGAGCACGATGGGATCGGCAGGAAACGGGCTTGCAATCGATTGGGCAACGCCCGTCCAGGCGAGTTGCTCGGCGTTTTGCAGCGCAATCCACGCCCCGATCATGACCAGCATGGTGACGTCGATATCCGCGCTTCGCAGTTGCCGCAGCAACACGAATTCGATCGCGGCACCGACAACGACACCAAGGACCGTAGCGAGCGCGAGCGCCAGGAAAAAATCGACGCCCAACCGCATGACCAACGCGTACATCATGTAGGCGCCGAAGGCGTAAAGCTCGCCGTGGGTGAAGTTCACCACGCGCATGATGCCGAAAATTAGGGTGAGGCCGATACCAAGGAGCGCATAGGTGCCTCCGAGCATGAATGCATTGAGGCAATGCTGCAGGAACTGGTCCAAGCTCGGGATCCCGGTGGCAATAGTCAGCGGGCGGAACGACGGTATTGAGCATACACCGCCTCGCTGCAGCCCGCGAGAGAGCCCCCACGAATTGAAGGAATTCTCTCGTATATGTTCAATGGCCCGGTAGCCGTTAATCCTTGATATTGTTAAGTGCGCTCCTAAGGA
>Ga0126376_10000621_pt1 | contig 17601 bp, 11 predicted proteins | sample PanSoiMetPlot_15_FD_92760 | JGI IMG/M metagenome (GOLD analysis project Ga0126376, IMG submission 92760) | Tropical forest soil microbial communities from Panama - MetaG Plot_15 | ecosystem: Environmental > Terrestrial > Soil > Tropical forest > Bulk soil | place: Panama | collected 2016-02-17
GGGTCTTTTCTCTTTTGATCCAATACGTGTCCTGATCCGGACCTCTGCGCGTCAATGGATCGCGGCCAAACGCCCGCGAGATGAATCCATATGGAGTCAACAGTACGTAGTAAAGAATCGTGAGCAGAATGCGACTGTTAACGTAGCCAAGTACTCCTGCAACCCCCATCCACGCACGATGAAATCCTCTTGCTGCCACCGGCACAAACAAGCCGATCAAAACAAGGACGATAGCAGGACTACCAAGAATGACAGCGGTCAGGTTTCGGCCGCGATATACGTTCCACAGTGACAGCAAACCCAGCACCACCGCAACGATCAAGGCAGTCTTCCGCGCCTGTTTGTTGCTGACTGGTTTCGCCGGTTCCTTTTTACCGCGCGTCTTTTCGAGCTTAGGTTCAATCAAGCTGGAACTCCTCCTCCCAAGCTCTGTCGTCAACAAAACTATCTTTGCCCTGTTCGTTCTTCATGAGCACATAGTCTTCCATCACCAGGCAATCCATTTCGGTACGCATAAAACAAGTGTAGGCTTCATGAGGCGAGCAAACGATGGGTTCACCACGAACGTTGAAAGATGTATTAACTACCACGGGACATTTCGTGAGACGTTCAAACGCTCTAATCGTATCGTAATAAATCGGGTTGTCTTCACGTCTGACTGTCTGCACTCGCGCCGAGTAGTCGACGTGAGTGACGGCGGGAATAGTTGACCGAACCACATTCAGCTTATCGATCCCGAACAGGCTTTCCTCGTCGTTAGTCATATCGCGGCGCAGCCTTTTCTGTACCGGCGCCACCAGCAACATGTAAGGTGAATCGCAGTCCATCTCGAAGTAGTCTGCCACTCGCTCTCTGAGCACTGAAGGAGCAAACGGGCGAAACGACTCGCGGTATTTGATCTTCAGGTTCATCTGCGACTGCATCCGCGGCGATCGTGGATCGCCGAGAATGCTTCGGCCACCGAGCGCTCGAGGACCAAACTCCATCCGTCCCTGAAACCAGCCGACAACCTTTTCGTCAGCTAGGATTCTGGCGACGTGCTCCGCCAGCTCACGCCGGTCGACTCGCCGATAGTTCGCGCCAGTGGAATCGAGATACTCGCGGATCTCTTCGTTGGTGAAGGACGGACCGAGGTAAGCTCCCTTCATGCCATCGCGATGAATACCACACATACTCGCGACGTCGCGTTCCCCTCCGACGTACTGATACCAGATCGATAACGCAGCACCGAGCGATCCCCCCGCGTCGCCTGCTGCCGGTTGCACCCAGATATTCTCGAACGGAGCCTCACGCAGTACTCTTCCATTGCCGACGCAATTCAGAGCCACACCACCCGCGAGACATAAATTGCGCTCGCCTGTTTCGCGGTGAACGTGATGGGCCATCCGCAGCATGGAAAGCTCGGTTACTTCCTGAACCGATCGCGCCAGATCCATCTCCCGCTGCGTCAACTGGCTCTCGGGCTTGCGCGGTGGTCCTTCAAACAAGCGATCGAAAGCACCGTTAGTCATCGTCAGTCCATTTGCGAAGTTGAAGTACTTCATGTTCAAACGCAATGAACCGTCGTCCTTCAGATCGACCAGCTCGTCGAGAATGCGCTGCACGTATTTCGGTTCACCATAAGGTGCGAGGCCCATGACTTTGTACTCGCCCGAATTGACTTTGAAACCGGTGTAGTAAGTGAACGCGGAATACAGGAGACCGAGACTGTGCGGGAAGTGCAACTCACTCAGTAAATGAAGCTCATTACCGCGGCCGTAACCATATGAGGACGTGGCCCACTCACCAACTCCGTCCATTGTCAGCACTGCCGCAGATTCGAAAGGTGAGGGATAAAACGCCGACGCTGCATGCGACTCGTGGTGTTCGGTAAAAAGAACCTTGCCCTTGTAATTGGCACTCTTCCCGACCTGCTCTTTGATCCAGAGTTTTTCGCGCAGCCAGAGCGGCATCGCCATCATGAAGGAACGAATTCCCACCGGCGCATAGTCGAGATAAGTCTCGAGCAGGCGTTCAAATTTCAATAGCGGCTTGTCATAAAAAGCCACCAGATCAATTTCTTCACCCGGGATACCCGCCTGTTTCAGACAATACTCGACTGCCGAGGCTGGGAAACGATGATCGTGTTTTTTTCGAGAGAACCGCTCTTCCTGTGCAGCAGCGATAATGTGTCCGTCCCGGACAAGGCAAGCTGCCGAATCATGGTAGTAAGCCGAAATGCCGAGGATATACATGCTTTTGACCCTATGAAAGTAGCATTACTTAATCACATGAATTCTTCTCTGTGCAATAGCACCCAAAATAAAAGAAGTTGGTGCGCGGCAGCACAACAACTTCCCTGGTCTGAACCTATCGTTTCGGTTACCCGGTCCGAACTTATATGGCGACCTCTCTCTCTGCCATTTCAAAAACCATTGTCTTGACGCGCTTCCTGAGCGCAATCTCAAACTGCTTCGCTTCCTCAACCTCCGTAAACGATAACGCCCGCAACTCCTGCTCGATGCGCCGGCGGTAATCAGAAACTAATGAATCAGAGACGCCTAATACTGCCGCGACTTCCAGTTGCGTCGAATGATCAGGGCTCAAGTAGCAATACCAGAGCACACCGATAATGCGGTTGTATTGCTTCACTTTGCCACGCACCGCCTCGTTCAGGCTCGCCAAAAACTGCTCGACAAAGCCCGCCGCCTCGCGCTCCGACTCACGGCGCATCAGTCCCTCTTCAGGATTCTCACGCTTGTCGACAGGCTCATAGCTGTTGCTGTTTTCATTGTCGCTGTCGTCGCCATCGAGCGGGACGAGATAGATGTCCATCACTGGCAGGCGCGACATCACCAGACTGCGCAGCGTCCGCACGTCAACCGGCGAATCAACCGCATCGAGCACTGAAACGATCAGATCTTCCAGATCGGCGTTGCTGATCACAATCTGCGAATCACCAGTGCAGCCAACCATACGCGTGTCTCTCTGCCGCACCGGAATGATCTGCACCCGCTGCTCAACGTCGTGCGCCCCGCGGCGAGGTTTGTTGTCTTTCCACTCGCTCAAACCATAGACACGATCCGCCAAACGCCTGTGCGGCTCATCGTCAATACCACTCGAATCAAAACGGCGGAAGTTCGGACTCGACTGAATCAACGTGTAAATTCGTCGAGCCAGCCGGTAGCTTTCCGGATGGCGCTTGCGGAGCTCGGCCGTCAGTAGATTGGTTAACTCGATCTGGCTGATCTCACACTCGATCTCGTAATCGGTCATTCCGCTGTCGAGATAGTGCTCGAAACGGTTCTTGCTCAGCAGTTGGACAAACAGTTCCTGCGTGAGATCGGTGTAGGCTGCCCCCGCACCTTCTTCAACCAACAGACCCGCGCTACGCGACGCCCTGACCAGGGGGTGATGCGACACTATGCGGTGCAGCTCGGTCCAGAGACGATTAACGTCCGAAGACCGAAGACTTTCGATCCACTTCGCATTCTTTCCCTGCCGGTCGTTGCGGCGCTCTCTCGAGGTCGGGCGCTTATCGCCCGGCTCGAGGTCCGCTGTCTTTTCAGGATCTTCACTTATGGAGTTCACAGGATTGTTTGTGTTGGCCTACTCGTCTGGGAGTTCGTCACTGCGCTGGGTGGGGTGTGAGCTGGATGGTGTGGTGCGTCCGTTATTTCGGCATAGACAGTAGCAGTGCCAGCCGGCAGCAAGCTGTTAGAAATCTGTGTTTTTAGCCCGATTTTTACCGCTGGATCGCGGTTGGTGCTCCTGGAGATGCGTCATTGAGCCGGTCTCGGCTCATGACTGACGAAGGCATGGTAACAATATTTTTAAGAACGGGCAACATGTTTTTACACAGTGAGAAAAGTGCGATTTAGTTGAGGAAAATTGAGAGGAAGCTCTGGAATAAAGCCGGGATTACGTGTTTTGATAGGTTGAATCTCAGGGAAGGCCGATGAAAACCTCAAAGCGCACAATCCCCTTCATTAAGACTGCCGCTTGTCCTGCTTCGGCAACGCTGCTTTCGTTCTGCTGCCAGAACCTGCCGGATGAGATTGCGGGCCACGTCAAAGAGCACCTCGAGGTCTGTGATTTTTGCTGCGCCGAGCTGAAACTCCTCGCCCACCATGATGCGAGCACAGCGGGAGGGTTAAAAGTCCCGGAGATTCCGATCAATCTTCGTATCCTCGCCGAGTCAATCCTTGGCCATAAAGTCAGGTAGCCACAAAAAAGCACAAAAGGCACAAATTGTTCAGGAGATATTTTTGTGCCTTTTTGTGGCTATGAATAAAGTTCTTCGATGAGTTCGCCATAACGCTCGTCAATAACCTTGCGCTTAACTTTGAGCGTGGGCGTCAGTTCCCCGCCATCGATGCTGAACTCATCGGGCAGTAACGCCACCCGCCTGATGCGCTCGTAATCAGCTAACGACGACGTGAGCTTCGCAACGTCCTGCTGCACGATCTTGATCGCAGGCGGATACTTACTCAACTCCACTCGATCAGTCGGTCCCTCTTCACCAGCTTCAGCAAGTGCCTGCTTCAAACTATCCCACTCTGGAACTATTAACGCCACCGGCTGCTTTCGACCTGCGCCAACCACCACCACCTGACTGACAAACTCGCTCTGCTTCAAAAGGCTCTCAATCAACTGCGGCGCGACATACTTTCCGTTCGAAAGCTTGAACAGATCTTTCTTCCGGTCAGTGATGTAGAGATGCCCATTCTTCGCGATGTATCCGACGTCGCCCGTATAGAACCAGCCATCCTTGAGCACTGCGGCAGTTGCTTCAGGCTGTCCGTAGTAACCACGCATCACGTTTGGCCCACGCACGAGGATCTCGCCGTCCTCGGCAATCTTGATCTCAATGCCTTCGAAAGGTATTCCGACCGATCCGACGTGGTTATTACCGGGACGATTTGCCGAGACTATACAAGTCTCCGTCGCGCCGTAGCCTTGCAGTATGGGAATTCCCGCGGCGAGGTACGAGTAAGACAGCGCCGGCGAAAGCGGCGCGCCTCCGGAAACGAAATAGCGCAATCGTCCGCCGACACCTTCGCGCCACTTCGAAAACACGAGCTTGCTCGCGAGCCTCTGCTTGATGCCCAATCGCGGTGAGATCCATTTCCGCTTGTCTTTTAGCTCGCCATAGCGTTGGCCTACGTCGAGCGCGCGCGTGAAGATCGACTTCTTGTATCCCTTCTCCGACATTCCCTTCTTGATGATCCGGTGATAGACCTTCTCAAACAGACGCGGGACAGCCGTCATCACTGTCGGCGCCACTTCGCGCAGGTTCTCACCAACCTGATCGAACGACGCGGCGTAGTAAACCGACACCCCGCAATAGCAGAAGACGTAAAAGCCATCCCGTTCGAAAATGTGCGACAGAGGAAGCACTGACAGGGCTACGTCAGTTGGTCCGATCGGCAAGCCCTTCGCGATTGAGGTCACGTTTGACATGAAGTTGTTGTGCGTCAACATCACGCCTTTCGGCTCACCGGTAGTGCCCGACGTGTAGATGATTGTCGCGAGGTCCCCGGGGTTCACGGCCTGCAAATAGGCCTCGAATGCTCCCGGACGCTGTTGGGCAAGATTGCGTCCATTCTGCTCCAGCCCATCCAACGCGATGGCATGCTCGACGTCTTCTGCAACTTCAGGGTCGAAGAAGATCAGGTGTTTCAGAGTTCGTTTGTACAGCACCAGCTTGGCATGTTTATAAAGACGGCGATTGGAAATAAAGATCGCCTGCGCGCCTGAATCAGCAAGAATGTAATCGACCTGATCCAATGCCTGAGTGGTGTAGATGGGGACGTTGATCGCGCCGATGCTCAGAATCGCGAGATCGGCGATCGACCATTCGGGACGATTCTCCGAAAGCAGTGCGATACGATCGCCGGGCCGCACGCCGAGACTCGCCAAACCAAGCGCGACGTTCTTAACGCGGTCGACGAACATTGCCGCCGTGATATTGAACCACTTGCCTTCAGCGCGATGGTTGAGAGCGTCTTCTTTGTTGTGACGTGAGACGGCGGCAAGAATCAAACCGGGAACTGAGGAAGCTTCCCTGGCACTTGCAGACTCTTTCGGGTCAGTTTTGGCAGTAGTTGCCGAAGCCAAGCGTGGGCATTCTCCTTTGAGGGAATCATATCAGAACCGAGTGCGGTAGCACCGGGTCAAACTCATTGAGCCTTCGTGATCGGCAAGCTCGACCCGGCGCTACCGCGCTCGGTTCTGCGGCGTCGCTTTCGTGGCGCGGTTTCGACGCGGCCGTCAAGAGTGGCGAGTGCCGCCATGACGAGAAACAGCAGCGCGTTTGCCGGAGTGTGCAGTGTAAAGTCGAAGAAGCTGTGCACCAGCACAGCGAAACATCCGCTCAATGCCGCCAGCGCCACGCCACGCCGGAAATCGTCGCGCGACTTCGCGCGCTGCAGCGCTTTATAAAACAGCAACACGACAAAGCTCAGCCCCAGAGCCGCGCCCACAATCCCGCCGTCGGAAAGCACCTGTAGATAATCGTTGTGTGCCTGCTCAAGTCTGAACAGACCATTGCGCGTGTCGTACTTCGTGTAGATCACGCCAAAGGCGCCGAGGCCCGTGCCAACGTACGGATGCGCTTTGATGATGTCTAGTGTTACTGACCAGAAGTGCGCGCGGCCTGTCGTTGGATCGTCTGTATTGACGCTGTCGATAAAACGATTGATTGAAAACTCGCCGCCGAAAAACACAACGCCGATGAACAATCCGACCAGCAACGCGCTCGCCAATCCGATGCGCACAGCGGCGCCTTTGAGCCGGCTCGTCTTCACCTTGCGGCCTTCCTGCGACTTTCTCCAGATCGCCGTCACGACGACGAGAAACATGATCTCTGCGACGAGACTGATGATTCCGCCGCGCGAAGTCGTCATCACGAGAGCGATACCCATCAAGCTGGCGATGAAGGCGTAAATTATCCGTCTCTCTTTCTCCACCGCGCCCGCAAAGAGCAATCCCAGCGGCAGCGCAATCGTGAGCTCCATGTATCCGGCGAAGTGGTGTCGATTGATAAACGGACCAAAAGCTGTGCTCTGGCTGAGCTCGCGAACCCAATAGACCCTGGTGGGACTGGTGAACGATTGCGTCAAGCCGAAGATCGCCAGAAAGAAACCGAAGATCATGATCGTCCGCACCAGCACGTGCAGTCGATGCGGCGTATCGACGAACACCAGCGTCGCGGCAAAGTAGATCAGGAGTGTCGCTAACTGTACCAGGACCAGCCTGGTTGAATATGGATCCAGCGAGAGACTGTTGGCGAGCCCGATCGCTGTCGCGCCGCCGGACGTGATTTCACGAAACGGCAGGAGCTGAAAAAGGCCGAGCCCGATGGCGCCGAGCAACGGCAGTTGCAGCAGGTTACGACTAATGCGCAGGTCGCCCAATTGCCATGAGTCGAGCACCCAGAGCAGCAGTACCGTGAGTGCACCGAGGTTAAATAACGCCATGGCCCAGTAGTGAACGGTGCCGTATGCGAGCGCGGAGAGCACTATCGCGACGCAGATCACCAGGAATGCAAACCGGCTGGGCAGTGTGTGCCGGATGCGATAAACAGGCTGCGGCTGAGAGCTCGTCTCCGCTAACGGTTGCGCGCGCTCTGGTAACGCCAAATTAGTTTCTTCGCTTGATACTGAAGTCGTCATACCAAACTGAACCATAAATCGGACATACAGGCATATCTTTAGTGGCACAGGAGACGCGCACGATCTTAAGAAGCACTGCCTCTGTTCTCTCGCCTGTCTTGAAAGAGAGATTGACTCTGCTCCAGTGACTCGTGCCGCCGGGGGCCGTTGGCGATAGAGCCAGTTCACCGTTGCTGGTCGCGTCGAGAATTTGAATCTGTGGCGGAGCGCCGGTCTCGAGTTTGTCAGTGCTTACATAGCACTCAAAATCGTATTGAGTTTGCGGCTCGACCGGAACCAGTTGTAACGCGAGCTCCCCCTGAAAATTGCTGCGGACCTGAAACACAATGCGCAAGCTACGCTTGCCTTCGTGGCCCCTGGCTGGATCGATGGCGATTTGCATTTGCGGTATATTCTTAACCTGCCAGCCAAAGATAGTGTTTGGACCATACTCAACCGCTTCTTCAAAACCGCCGGCAAAAACTTGACCAACCTCTGCGCGATACTTCTCGCTCGAGATGTCGTTCCAAACGTGAAGAGCATCGCGGAACCGGTAATCTTTGGTCAGCTCTTTGATCATCTCGTCACCGGCGCCCTTATTGGCGTACTTTTCCGGTGCGCTCATGCTGTCCCACAAACGCAGGCCGTCTTCGACACGCTTCCGGCCGAGCAGGTAGAGAGCGAAGTTAGCCCTCACGTTGGAGTCTGGCCCAAGTGACTTTTTTACCGCTTCGGGATCGTCGCTATACACTTCCCAAACGAGATTGAATAGTTGCGGCTGAAAATCCGGATCCGCTTCACTGGCACGCCGCAATTCGGCAAAGGCTTCGTCGTAACGAGCGGTTCTGAGGAAAAGGTTGCCGAGATACCATTGTGGATAGGCGTACGCGGGCGCGAGAGCAACGGCGCGCTTCAGTGCCTGCTCGGCCCTGACCGGATCGCCTGCCTGCTCATGTGCCGTGCCTAACGACATCCAGTAGCGATAATCATATGGAGAGAGACTCACTGCCTTCTCGTACTCGGCGACGCTTTGCGCCTGCTGATCCAGCGGGAGGTTTCTTTGTGAAACCTGGGCCACACGCCAGTGTGTCAAAGGATCGTTTGGGGCCAGCGAGGTTGCCGTGCGCGCAACATCGAGATTACCTTCAGCGGGATTAAAGTACTCGGCGAGTGTATTGCCGACGTACCAGCGCACGACGAAGTACGACCAGACACCTGCAACCAGCAACAGCAGGATCAGTAGTATTTTGATCGCCGGATTACGAACACTGACTTGAATAACTTCTTGTGGCATTGTTTTGTGCTTTGTACTTTGTACTTCGTACTTTGTGCTTCTAACTTGGTTCGTCCTTGAAACTACAAAGCACAAAGAACAAAGCACCAAGTACTCAATTTTTCAGATCCTCCATCGTAATGCGCATACGCTTCACCGTGATCTGCTTCTCCGAGCAAGTGCGCAGCACTTCCTGAACACGCTCCTCAGTCATCTTCATACTCGAAATGACCACTTCATCGATCCCGTGCTGTGAGCACACCGTATCAAGATCTCCGTTGCCACCAAAGACGCGCAAGCCGTGAATCACCTTTCCGCTCTTCGCCGGATCATCATCCATAAAACCAACCGGCGCCAATTGGAGATCGCGATTGTTTCTCAGCTCCCGCAACAACAGCTCGCCCGCGTCGCCTGCTCCATAAATCAGCACTCGCCGGCCCTCACGCTTACCGACGGCCGGCAGTATCTGTCTGAACAACCGGAACGCCATCCGGCTGCCGGCCAGAAACAGAAACATCAACACCGCATCGATCACGAATACCTTGCGCGAGTAGCCTTCGAAACGAAACGCGAACAGAATCAGCAGCAGACTCGCAACCGAGCTCAGTATCACGGCTTTCCCAAATACGATCAGGTCGCTCATGCTCGTGTAACGCCAGAGTCCCCGGTAGACACCCATCACGAGAAACACGGACATCTTTATGAACACAAGTACCGGCAATGTCCGTGTAAACAACCGCCAGGCGGTATTATTCGGTGGAAAGTTGATCGCGTAAGAAGCCCAGTACGAAAGAATGATCAGCACCACGTCGAGCAACACCTCGAAGATGCGGCGCTTGTAGGAAACATCGACGAGAAATGCATAGAGTGGCTTCTCCTTCAGCGCCATCTCCTCTTCGCTTTTGTCGTAGACTTTGACGCCCGCCAGATAGACGCCGATCAGCGTGAGCACGATCGTGAAGCCGGCAATCGCCGCCAGACTCACATCCAGACGCGCGCGCTGCACGAGGATCGCCAGTACACCAGAGAGTGCCGCAAATCCATAAAGCATCCAGACTGCATGGCGTTCAGACATTCCGAGCGCGACCAGTCGATGCGAGGTATGGTCACGGCCACCCTGTGAAGCCGCGCGACCGGAAAGTTTGCGCAGCACAGTAACGAAAGTGGTATCGAAGATCGGAATGAAGAGGACCAGAATCGGTACCGCCAGCACCGGCAGAAAACTTCTGGATCGTCCGCCGCTCACGTTCATCAGTGCCGAGCTGGCCAGAAAGAAACCAACAAACATGGATCCGCAGTCGCCCATGAAGATCGATGCGGGATTTGAGTTGTAGAAGAGAAAGCCGAGCAGCGAACCGGCGAAGACGAGAAGGATCAGGGCTTCGGTAAGCTGGCCGCTATTCACAAAACTCAGCGCGAGAAAGCCGGCGGCGATGACGGCGATGCCCGAAGCGAGCCCGTCCATGTTGTCGAGCAGGTTGATGGCGTTCGTGATGCCGATTAGCCAGAAGATCGCGAGGGCCATGTTGAGAAACGCTGAGCCGGTCCATGGCAGCGTCAAGCCGTAGTAAACGACAAATGCGGCTCCGAGAATCTGCCCGATGAGTTTCTGATAAGGCTTGATGTGTATGAGATCGTCAATAAGTCCGACGACAAATAGAAAGGTGCTCGAAAGCAGGATCTGTTTTCCGTAAGTGATGTGAAGTGAAAACGCCAGCCAGGTGATGGCGACGGCAAGCCATATCGCGGCGCCGCCTAACATCGCCGTTGGCTTCTTGTGCCAGCGGTCGGTCTTGGGCACGGCCACAAAGCCGAAGCGGCGGGCAAGCATCCGCACCAAAGCTGTCAGTATCAGGGCCAGACAAAATGATGCGGCAACCGCCAGGAGCGTGCGCGGGCTAAAGGGCATAGGAGCGGGAAAACTATGCCACAAAAAGGCACAGAATGAAATCAGCCAAAAAGCCACAAAAGTCACAAAATGAAAACGAAACACGAACCTTGATTCAATTTTGATTGTGTGACTTTTGTGCCTTTTTGTTGCTAATAATTTTGGCGGCGGTTGGCGTGGTAATCGACAACGCTCTCCAGAATCCCATCGAGGCTCATCTCGGGCCGGAAACCGACCAGCTCGCTGATCTTCGTGATAGCAGGCACGCGCCGCGGCATATCTTCAAATCCTTCCTCGTAAGCCTCATCGTAGGGCACAAACACGATTTCCGAATCCGAGTTAGTGATCTGCTTTACACGCTTGGCGAGCTCGAGTATGGAGATTTCGGAGTTGGAGCCGATATTGAAGACTTGTCCAACTGCATCGGGATGATCCATCAGCTTAACAAGCGCTCCAACCACGTCGCCCACGTAACCAAAACAGCGACTCTGTTTGCCGTCGCCATAAACTGTGATCGGTCTGCCGGCCAGTGCCTGTTTCACAAACGTCGGGATCACCATGCCGTACTGTCCGGTTTGTCTCGGCCCGACCGTATTAAAGAGCCGCACGACGATTGTCGGCAACTTTTTTTCGCGCCAGTACGCCAGTGCCAAGAACTCGTCGATGGCCTTTGAGCAAGCGTAACTCCAACGACCTTTGTGAGTGGCGCCCATCACCAGATTTCCGTCTTCACGAAACGGTACGTCAGTGCTGAGACCATAGACTTCGGAAGTCGATGCAATCAACACCTTCTTCTTCTTTTTATTGGCGAGGGAAAGAACCACTTCAGTGCCGTGCACATTTGTTTCGATGGTTCGCACAGGGCTCTCGACGATCAGCTTTACTCCAACCGCCGCGGCGAGGTGAAAAATGACGTCGCACTGATCGATCAGCTCGGCTGTTACCGGCTGGTTGTGGACTGAATCGATCGTGTAATGAAAACGCGGATGGCCCTTGAGGTGCTGGATGTTCTCGATTGTGCCCGTCGAGAGATCGTCAAGAACGTAAACTTCGTCACCGCGCTTGATGTAAGCGTCGCTTAAGTGTGATCCGATGAAACCGGCGCCGCCTGTGATAAGTATTCTCAAACCCTTCTCCTTCTTTAGCCACAAAGAGAGGCACAAAAGTCACAAAAAAGGAGTCCGCTGGAGTTCGGACGCATTTTGTGCTTTTTGTGCCTTTTTGTGGCTTAGTTCGGCATAGAGATCTTTGATGTCTTCGAATAATCGTTCCTTGGAATAGTTCACTTCCACAAATTCCAGGCCCCGCTCGCCTAACTCCTGTCGCAGCGATCGGTCGCGAATGATCCGGCTCAGTGCAGAAACAAAAGCTTCTTCGTCGTCGGGTGGAACACTGATGCCGCGAGGGCAAACCTGGTATGGTCCGTCTTCAACTACGTCGCCTAATAAATCGACCACTCCGCCGACACCTGTCGCGACCACCGGTCGCGCATTCGCCATCGCTTCAATAAGCGTCAGCGGCGTGCCCTCATTGCGAGACGTAAGCGCCACCACGTCGAGGGCAGGATAAAAGTATTCCGGATCTTTTCGAGAGCCGACGAAGATCACCTCTTTATCCAGGCCCTGCACTTGTTTTTGCTCTTCAAGATCTTCGCGCAGCGCCCCGTCTCCGATAACGATGAACCGCACCGCACCGTGTCTGCGAAACGCGGGATCGATTGCCTTCAGCCGCGCTACGACGTTCAGAAACATCCGATGGTTCTTGATCTCTGTCAAGCGCCCCACGATCCCGATCAGAATCGCATCGTCAGGAATACAAAGCTCGTGACGAAACTTTGTGCGCCGCGATGCATGGTCAGCAAAGAGACCGAGATCAAGTCCTAATGGGATCACTTTAATCTGTCCCCTGCGTCCGACTCGAAACTTTTCACCAATTTCCACACTCTGCTGCTTGCTCACAACAATCAGGCGATCTGTAACAATCTTCGCCAGCAATCGCTCAATCGCAAGAAAGACTCGCGTCCGTCCGCGCCCGTAATAGCTGTGAAACACGTGACCATGATACGTGTGCACAAACTTGCATTGACGCGGCCTGCCGATAAGCGTGCCTGGCGTCAACCAGCGATACAAAAAGCCGGCGGTGCGTCCGACCGTTCCGGCTTTCGCCGTGTGAGTGTGCACGATGTCGGGCCGCTCGCGTCGAAACAGGCGAAATAGTTTCCACACCGTCACCGCGTCGTTCCAGGAGAGCTCGCGGCTCATCTCGCGAATATAAATTGGAAAGACGCCCGCGTCAGAGGCGAAATAGCCCATGTCGTCTTCGCCTTCGGGAACCCTGCCTGCCACCAGCAAGGTGACATAGCCGGCTTCCTGCAATCCACTGGATAACCAGACGACATGCTTTGCTGGTCCACCCACATTCAAGCGAGCAATGATACGGATTACTTTTGTGTGGCGCGCGTCAGACATGGACTGCGCTTAGAGCACTACTTCGCGTTCGAGATAAAGCAGATTGGCGCCCGTTTCGGCAACGAGGTTCGATGCCCGTAACAAGCTTTCAAATGTTCCCGCATCGGTCCACCAGCCTTCGAGCTCTTCCCACGTCATCGCATCGCGTTCGATGTACGCGTTGTTCACGTCAGTGATCTCGAGCTCGCCTCGGCCGGAGGGTCGTAGAGTTCGAATGATGTCGTAAACGTCGTTGTCGTACATGTAAATGCCGATAACGGCGTAGTCTGACTGCGGCTTCGCCGGCTTCTCCTCGATCGAAACCACGCGACTACCGTCCAGACGCGGGACTCCGAAACGCTGCGGATCAGGAACCTTCTTCAGTATGATCTTCGCACCGCCGCCCTGCTCTCGGTAAGCACTAACAGCCGAGCGTATGTTCCCCTGGATGATGTTGTCGCCGAGCACAACACAAACCTGGTCATCACCTGCAAAATGCTCGACCAGCGAGAGAGCCTCGGCGATGCCGCCTTCGCCCTCCTGGTAGGCGTAGTTCATTTGTTTCAAGCCAAACGCTTTGCCGTTTCCCAACAAGCGCAGGAAATCGCCGGCGGAGTTGCCTCCGGTGACGACCATTATGTCGGTGATTCCAGCGTTGACGAGGGTTTGAATCGGGTAATAAATCATCGGCTGGTTGTAAACCGGCAGCAGATGCTTGTTTGTGATGGAGGTGAGCGGACGTAATCTCGTCCCTAAGCCACCAGCTAGAACGACACCCTTCAAATTTATTCCTCCTGGGCCACAAAAGGCACAAAAAGTTAATGCCGTGGCTAGTCAATAAATCGATTGAACCACAGTTCCAACATCAAGAGAGTCCAAAGCTGCTGTGAATAATCGCGCTCGCCGCGTGTGTGTAATTCGATCAACTGCCTGACCGTCTCGCGGTTGAAGAGACCGCGTCGCATTGCTTTCTCCGAAAGCAGCACCTCGCGCAGAAACGGCTGCATCTTGCCACGAAACCAATGGCCGACGGGAACTCCAAAACCCATTTTGCGTCGATTGAGGTTCTCGGTTGGCAACAGCTTGCGCAACACCTTTTTCAATAGATACTTGCTTGTTAGTCGTCGCAGCTTGAGGTTCTGAGGCAAGCTCGCAGCAAATTCTATAACATGATGATCGAGAAACGGTGAACGCGCCTCCAGCGAAACTGCCATCGTGGCGATGTCGACCTTCACCAGCAGATCGTTTGGCAGGTAAGTCATCTGGTCGGTCAAAAGCATCGCATCCAGAACGCCGATACCATTCGCCCGTTTGAACCACTCCGCCAACAGTCCGGTTGCATTCGCTCCACGGGTTTGCTGCCGGAAGAAATCAGAGTAAAGCGGCTGCTTCGTCTCTTCATTGAAAACACTCACCCAGCGCGTGTAGCGATCCACTCGCGGCAGTGACACTGCGGAGAGCATGCGCTGGGCTGATTTCACTCGGCTGCGCCTGGCTGGTGAAACTGGAATCAGGTTCACAGTCTCTTTAATCAACGACTCACGCAGAAACGATGGAACCCGCCGGTACTTCTCAGTAAAGTTCATCGCCATGTAACGCTCATAACCGGCAAACGATTCGTCGCCGCCGTCACCATTGAGTGCGACTGTTACATGCTTGCGAGTTTCTTTAGCGACATAATAAGTGGGCACTGCGGACGAGTCGGCGTAAGGCTCGCCATAGTGCTCGACCAGAGTCGGCAACACTTCGATCGCATCGGGACGGACAATGAATTCATGATGGTCGGCGCCCACATGCTCGGCCACACGGCGGGCGTGATGAAGCTCGCTGAAGTCCTGTTCGTCAAAACCGATCGAGAAGGTCTTAACGCGCTCCGTTGACTCCTGACTCATCAACGCCACGACCGCACTCGAATCGATACCGCCGGAAAGAAACGCACCCAGCGGCACTTCCGACATCAGTCGCACGCGCACAGCTTCGCGAAGGATCTCGATCGTACGCTCGCCTGCTTCTTCCTCGCTGATGTCGATCTTCTTCGTGAAGTCAGGCTGCCAGTAACGTTGTCGCTCGACGTTGCCGTTGCACCAGCGCAGCCAGTGTCCGGGTTCGAGCTTACGAATTGCGCGGTACGCCGTCAGCGGTGCGGGAATACACATGAAAGAAAGGTAGTAATCGAGCGCTTCAGGTTGAATGTCTCGACTGATGTCCGGATGAAGCAGCAGCGCACTGAATTCGGAAGCGAAGATTAGCCGGCCATTTACTTCCGCATACAGCAGAGGCTTCTTGCCGACGCGATCGCGCGCGAGAAACAGCTCCTGGCGCGGTTCGTTCCAGATCGCGAAGGCGAACATTCCGCGCAAGTGTTTGGGACAGTCAGTTCCAAACTGATCGTAGGCGTGGACAATGGCTTCGGTGTCGCTGTTGGTGTAGAAGGTGTGACCGAGTTTTTCCAGCTTATTGCGCAGCTCGAGATAGTTGTAGATCTCGCCGTTGAAGACGATCCACGAGCTGCGATCCTGGTTGTGTATGGGCTGCTGGCCGCTCTTGAGATCGATGATCGCGAGACGGCGCATCGCCAGGCCGGCCGGGCCGTTGATATAGAAGCCGTCCTCGTCAGGTCCGCGATGACGAATAGCGTCATTCATGCGGGCCAGCAGTTGCTCGTCAACCGGCTTGCCGTCGTTCCGAACGATTCCTACGATTCCACACATTTCATCTTACAGGTGACTTATATTAGCCTAGGAACTGAAGGATTCACATGTGCATCCTGAAGAATCTTGTAAATCCTGTCAAAGTATATGCAGTCACTAAATAACTCTGAAGAATTCCAGCGCGCCAAAACACTGCCGGCTGTGCGCCTCTCTGAACGCGCACTCTGCGATTTCGAACTGCTCGCAACCGGTGCCTTCAGTCCTCTCGACCGCTTCATGGGCGCGAAAGACTATCACCGCGTCGTTCACGAAATGCGGCTCGCCGGTGGTCAACTGTTTCCGATACCAGTCACCTTGCCGGTTTCGGCTGATGAACCGGTCACGCTCGATCGCGAAGTCGCTTTGCTCGACGCACGAAATGAGATCCTGGCGACCATGCTCGTAGAAGAAATTTACGAATGGGATCTCAGCGAAGCTTCATACGAAGTCTTCGGCACCAGCGACGAGCGCCATCCACTCGTGGCAGAAATGCATCGTTGGGGCAAAAGAAACATCTCAGGTCAACTGAAAGTCCTTCGCTTGCCGGTGCATTTTGATTTTCGCGAGCTGCGCCTGACGCCGGCACAAACGCGCAGCCGTCTTCAAGCAAGTGGGTTCGAGAACGTCGTTGCCTTTCAAACACGAAATCCTTTGCATCGTGCTCACGAAGAGTTGACCAAGCGAGCCATCGAACAGGTGATCGGGATTCTTCTGCTGCATCCAGTGGTGGGGATGACGAAGCCCGGCGATCTGGATCACTTTACGCGAGTGCGAACCTACAAAGTGCTGGCTGAGAATTATTACGACGCGAATCGTATTTTACTTTCCCTGCTGCCACTCGCAATGCGACTCGCCGGACCGAGGGAAGCACTGTGGCATGCACTGATCAGGCGCAATTACGGAGCCAATCACATGATCGTCGGACGAGATCATGCAAGCCCCGGTAAAGATTCCCAGGGAAATCCTTTTTATCCACCATACGCCGCACAGGAGTTAGTGCAGCAGTTTGAGACTGAGCTTGGCGTGAAGGTCTTACCGTTTGGTGAGTTTGTCTACTTGCCTGAGGAGGATCGCTACGAGGACACACGCGCGTTAACGGGACAAGTGACAGCCACTACAATTTCAGGAACACAGGTGCGCGAGTGGCATCAGAAAGGCGACACCAATCTGCCAACGTGGTTCACGCGCCCGGAAGTCGCAGAGCTGATCGCACAAACATATCCGCCGCGTCATAAGCAGGGATTCTGTGTTTGGTTCACTGGCTTAAGCGCGGCGGGCAAGTCGACGACAGCAGAGATCCTGACGGCACTGTTGCAGGAACACGGCCGCCAGGTGACAGTGTTGGATGGTGACATCGTGCGCGCACATCTCTCCCAGGGGCTTGGATTCAGTAAGCACGATCGCGATCTAAACATCCGCCGCATCGGTTTTGTAGCCGGCGAGATCGTCAGGCATCACGGCGCGGTAGTTTGCGCGGCGGTGAGCCCGTATCGCGCCGCACGTAACGACGTGAGGAGCATGATCGGCGCAGAAAAGTTTGTGGAAGTTTTCGTCGACACACCACTCGACGAATGCGAGCGGCGCGACACAAAGGGAATGTACGTCAAAGCGCGGCGGGGCGAGATCAAAAACCTCACCGGCATCAACGATCCTTACGAGCCACCACTCA
>Ga0126376_10000622_pt1 | contig 17595 bp, 13 predicted proteins | sample PanSoiMetPlot_15_FD_92760 | JGI IMG/M metagenome (GOLD analysis project Ga0126376, IMG submission 92760) | Tropical forest soil microbial communities from Panama - MetaG Plot_15 | ecosystem: Environmental > Terrestrial > Soil > Tropical forest > Bulk soil | place: Panama | collected 2016-02-17
GCCCAGCAACCGAGCACATGGCGCGGCAGGTCGGAACAGATCCTGCTCACTCAAGTGGGCTGTGAAGCAAGAAAAACTCCGGCCCTCGCAGAAGTGTTTTTTCTTGACTTCCCCTTTTATAGAACAAACCGGGGACTTGAGGCTACTCAGCCATCTCCGTATGGTTGTTGCACAGCGCTCAATATACAATCTTATCGGTTTAGACATGCGACGAGTCTACCTTCAAGTCATGCTGGCTTATGTCGTATTGTCCTGGGTTCCTTCTCTGGCCCAGGAAAGTCCAGTAGTTGCTAGTGTCCACGATCTCTCGCGGAATCCCCGCAGGTTCGACGCACGCCTCGTGCGCGTGCAGGCCTGGCTGGTTTATGGCTGGGAAGGTGACAATTTTTTATTCGACTCTGCGAAACCTGCGCCTAGCAATACGGCTGATTTTAAGGCCGCATCCGTGTGGTTCTACTGCAAACCCGACCGCGAGCGTAGAGTGTGGGACACGATCCAGTTCGGTGGCCCCCCTGTTCTAGGAACATTCACCGGATACTTTCATTTCGTACCTAACCGGAAATCGAGGATTAAGGATGTATTCGACCCGGGGCCATTGCAACTAGAGGTTATCGGGGTTTCTGGTCTGGCTTCCAATGCCAAACCCAATACATTCGGTCCAGAGATTCCACACAATTAAAGCCCATCCTAACCCATGTGATCGAGTCGGCTGTCTTTGCGGCCGCCAGAAGAGACACTTCTGCCGCGTAGAGTTTCTTATTGAGACGTTTGGGTTTTGGTGCATCAGGAAGAGGCTTTCCCTGAGCGTGGTACGCGGCACAAAGAGGGTGAAAGCTGCCGCTAGAACGAAGTGGCGAAACATTTATCTTCGCCCGCAGCCTATGAATTAACTATGAGTGATGAGCCTTTGAGGACCGATGTAGTCCGGTGAAGTCCGGTGAGCTAAGAAGCGTGTTTCTAGCGTAGGTCCTTTAATTGCAACGCGACAGAATTAGTTTTTAAGTCCTCAGCGTCTGCCATTCCGCCACCCGGGCAAAGGCAGGCTTAAAACATAGCACAATCCGCATTTGCATCACTCTGACTGACAACGGTCAGGCGAATATTTGAAACGCTTTTGTTGGCTTCCAGAACCGCGGTGTCCCTGAAGATCTGTAGATACAGTCCAATCGTCGAAATACTTTCCGGGCGAAACCAGCTTACGCCCAATGCGACCACGCGTTGCCTTGCTCTTCGTGTTTCTTCCTGGCGAGCGCCTCGATGCGAAGCCGTTCTGAACATTCTTCGCAGATGGTCTGTTCTGACGTTTTCCCGCACATATTGCAAACGTGGCGAGCGTGTTCGGGTCGCGGATCGGACGGCTGGTGAGGAGTTATGTTCAAGTCTGCCTCCTTTACAAACTCATGCAGAGGCATGGGTACGCTTAAGAAGCGTCTACACTTCCATTTTAGTCCGCACGCGGGTTCTCATCAATCCAATTCACATGGGAGAATCGGTCGAGCAGACGACGGTGCAAACTTCGGGTAAGGGACAAGCGCCTCTGCCTCGTGACAGTCCACAAAAAATTCGCCGGCTAGGATCACCCGCCGAATCGTTGCTTGAGTTTGGATCGAACCAACTCAGAAGTAATAGCGAAGCGAAAGTTGCAAGTTGCGCTCTCCTCCGCCGACGCCGCCGCCTTTAGTAGTCACTTTGCCGAAATTGGCGCTCGTCGGATCAAAGTTCACGCCGCCTCCGCTGCCGCTACCGAGGTTCGGGTGATTGATGAAGTTGAATGCTTCCGCGCGGAATTGGAATCCCATCCGCTCGTTAATGGGGAAACCTTTGAACAGGCCAAGGTTCCAGTTCTGGAAGCCGGGCTGGTAAATGAGATTGCGGACGCGCTGGTGGACAAAAGTGCCGGCGGTGGGTTGGACAAAGATCGGGGTGCCATCAGGATTCTTTGTAGCAAACCACTGGCTGGGGTCGCTTGAACCATTGGCAGCAAACTTACCAACTATTTTCGGATCGCCATTCACTAGCCAGTACTGGCCGTTGACGCCGCACCCAAAGTTGGAATCGAGCCCGACACCGGCGTAGTCGTTGCTACCCGCTACGCCGCAGGGCAAGCCGGTCTGAAACTGAGTAACTCCGCTAATTTGCCAGCCTCCCAAAAGCCTTCCTGCAACGCTGGACTGGTTCTTGAAGAATGGAAGGTCATAGAGGTAATTGAAGACCACAATGTGACGAGCGTCGAATTCAGCAGGTCCCCACAGCATGTCCGGATCATAGGTGTTGGGAATGACATCGCGCTGATTGGAACCGCTGTCCATGGTCTTTGAGAACGTGTAAGAGGCTCCGAAAAGGAGGCCCCCGGAGTAGCGGCGGTTCCACGCTACCTGCAGCGAGTTATAGGTTGAGCTTGCAACATTGTCAGTCTGACGGATGGAGCCAAACCGTGTGGCGCCTAAATAGCGCAAGGCTCTCAGAGAGTCAAGCGTTTTTGGTACTGTTTATGAAATTTCTTGGAAGAAAAAATCGGAGTCTCGCATTCCCAAAGATTCCCTTGTTATTAGGCTCAGCGGAGCCTCTCCAATTCTTAGCTTGTATGGACGCGAATCTCCCCAGCAATCAAGATTTTCCGGGAGGTTGTATACCACTACTGCGGTCTCGGGGGCGTTGAATATCTTTATGGGCTCGCTGAGCTGACCTCGAGTTTTCTACGTTTCAAATGTTGAAACAAGGCTTTCAGCCAAGGCTCGGCTTACCCTCACAACTGGACCGAGTTCTTCCTCGCCACCGCTAGTTGGAACAGGCAAGCAATACTAGGACTGTTCACCGCGACGATGAACGTCTAACATCTTCGGCACAGGGCATCGCCAGCTCAGCGGACGAGCTCTGCGGTACGGCTTCGAATTGAATGGACGCAAATCCTCAGACGCTCAGAGCTTTCCGGCAAGGTGTGTACCTCGTCGTGGTTCTAGCCACTGTTCTTGGACTCACACTTCAATTTACCCGGGCGGGTGAGTGGCTGGAAAACGGTGCGTTTGACGCGCGCGCGCGCTGGACCGCACTACCGGCAAAAGCGGATTCGCGCATCATCATCATTGATATTGACAACGCCAGCTTCGACGAATTGCAGGAAAAGCTTGGACGCTGGCCGTGGCCGCGGCAAGTCTGGACGGAAATTGTGCGCTATGTGAGCAAAGGTCAGCCGAGCGCGATCGTTTTCGACGCAGCTTTCTCGGGCGAACAAAAAGAAACTCCTGCTATGGACGACGAATTTGCGCGGGTCCTGCAAAGCTCGGGAAAAACTGTCCTTGGATTCTCTTTTTTGTCTACTGAAGTTACGGGCAAAGATCCTTCCTCTTTTCGCGACACGACGGAATTCGCCGCGCCCGGCGCGCGACTTGGCTCGCAACTCAAAGCCGGCGAATGGACACCGAATCTTCCGCTCGACAAGCTCGCCCACGCCTCCGCGGGATTAGGCTCCATTAACTCGACTCCCGATGAGGGCGGCCTGATTCGCCGCGAGCCGGTCTATTTTATCTATCAGGGAAGTGCTTATCCGACGCTCGGGGCCAAGGCTGTCGAAGTCGCTACGCCTTCGTATAGAGAAGGCTGGACAATTCACGCAAATATTTTCAATGGTCGTTCGCTTGTTCGCGGTTCCATCTCCATTCCGGTCGATGCTGAAGGCCGCGTTCTGATGCTCTGGCGGGGTCACGCCAACAAAGAGGACAACAAAAGGAAAATCGAAACCTACAAACGTATTCCTCTCTGGGAAGTCATCTGCTCCATCTATTTCGAGCAATGCCCCAACGCCGAACATCGCTATCCGGCCGACTATTTTCGCGGGAAAATCGTGCTCGTAGGCGCGAGTGCTGCCGGCAGCTACGAACCGCGGCCAACACCAATGGACAGGCAACCGCCGGGATTCTTTGCGCACGCCACGTTGATGGACAACCTGCTCAATGGCGAAGCGATGCGGGAAGCTCCCTCATGGCAGGCATTTCTGCTGATTTTGTTCATGGCGGCGCTTGGCGGGCTCGCGCAGTGGTATCAGTCCTCCTTTCGTTTCGGTGTGCTCCTCTTTTTCGGCTCGATGGCGCTGTTTCTGGTCGCTAACGTTGTGCTTTTCGGCGCGAGCCACTTTGTTCTTCCGCTCGTTGCGCCTTGCATCACGCTTGCCGCCTCCTACAGCGGTGGGAGCACGGCCCGCTACGTCACCACCGGCCGCGAACTTCGCCAGACGCGCGGTGTGCTCGAGCGTTACGTCGCACCACAACTCGTGAAATACGTTATGTCCAACATCGAATCAGTGCAGCTCAGCGGCGACAAGCGCGAGTTGACGATTCTGATCTCCGATGTGCGCAATTTCACTACGATGACCGAAAAATCCGACCCGATGGAGCTCATCGCCCTGCTCGACGACTATCTTGCGGCTATGACCGAAATCATCTTCAAGTACAACGGCATCGTGGATAAATTTATCGGCGACGGAATTCTGGCATATTGGGGCGCGTTCACTCCGGATCACAATCACGCAAAAGAAGCCGCGCGGGCCGCGCTTGAAATGATTGAAAAGGTGAAAGAACTCAACACACATTGGGCCACGCAAGGAAAGGGTCCAATTGCCATCGGCATCGGCGTCAACACGGGCACGGTGATTTTTGGGAACATCGGCCGCGGCAAGAAAATTGAGTTCACCGTGATCGGGGATCCTGTGAATCTGGCTGCGCGGCTCGAAAGCTTGAACAAGGAATTTCACACGTCCATCATCGTCAGCGAGGCGACGCGCTGCCGGCTCGGAGATGAAGCGCGTGTACGCGGGCTTGGCGGCGTAAAGGTGAAAGGCAAAACGATTGAAACGGCAGTGTACGAGCTGGAAGGCTGGGGCCAGGCCCCAACTCAAGCAGCCGCGGAAAGTTCCGAAGCCACACCCACTTTGGCAGATTCGAAATGATGAGAAAGTGACGGAGGTCGCACATGAAAACACAAACGCGCGCGGGGGCAGTGCTTCTCGCGGGAGTCTTGGCCGGGTCGAGCTATGGCATGACCCTCACGCTGCGGCAAGGCGCGCAAGACAATTCGAACCAGCAAGGTCAGCAAAACAAAGACAAGAAAAAGAAGAATGATCAGCAAAACACCAACACAAATGGTGCGCAGCCAAACACTGCGCCGCCGGCGAACAATCCTCTGCCCAATAACGCGCCGCCAAGCAGTTCGTCCAGCAGCGACAAACCCACTCCTCTCTTTGGCGGCACAATCGGCCTCAAATCCTCGCGCCAGACCAAAGACAGCGCGACGCTCGGCTTTAACGGAGTGGATCCCAACGGCCAGGTACAAAAAGCAATGTTGAGCGCCGCGGCCACGCCAACCGATGCGATGAAAGCACAACAAATGACGCAAATCGCTATTACGCCAGCCGATCTCGCCCAATTCCTGCAAGACGGCGGCCTCAACCCCGACGCCGCGCCGCAAAAACCATAAGGAAAGGAGACTAATATGAACCTCACGCGAATCTTTCTCGGACTTTTCGCCGCAACTCTTTTCGTGCAATCGAGCCACGCGCAACTTGGCGGCGTCCTCAAAAACGCGCAGAAAGCAAAAAAAGCTGCCGACATCTATACTCCGTGGACCGCAGAGCAGGAGCAGGCTATCGGCCAGGCTTCCGCCGCAAAACTGATCAACGTTTTTCGCCTGTATGACAATGCCGAGATGGCCAAGTATGTAAACCTCGTCGGCGCCACCGTCGCGCGCCAATGCGGCCGCAGCGTTCCTTATCATTTCGGAATTTTGGACACCGACGTCGTTACCGCGGTTTCCCTGCCCGGCGGATACATCTTCATCACACGCGGCGCGCTGGCAAATCTGCACAACGAGGCCGAACTCGCCGGAGTTCTTGCACACGAGGTCGCGCACGTGGATCGCCGCCATCTCGAAAAGGAAATTCGCGCACAGAAGACCGCACAATTTGCAAAAGAAGAAGCTGCCTCGCACGTTCCCGCCGGTGCAGAGCTCGTCGCAATTGCCGGAAGCGTTGTGACGCGCGCGCTAACATTACAGGTCAGCCGCGACAAAGAATCTGAAGCCGACAAAGTGGGCGTCGAACTTTCCTCGAAGGCTGGCTACGACCCGAGCGGCCTTCGCAATTTTCTACAATTTCTTGCATCCGTTCCCGCAACTCCGCAATCCAAACAAGCGCTGGGTCTTTGGGGCAGCACGCATCCTCCGCTCGCGGACCGCATCAATTCGCTCAATTCCCAGCTTTCGAATTACCCAGCCACAGGCCAAAAGCTTGCAGAACGCTATGCCTGGTACGTGAATCCACCGGCGTTCATGCACGAAGGTGCATCCGCAACACTATCCCCTGCAACTGGCGAACTCGATGGAATCGTCAGCCAGGGCGTCATCGTGCTGACAGGTGGCAAACTCGCCGAAGGCACACGCGTTAAAGTCCGGCCTCAGCAATAGTTCTCTTGCATCTGCGGCGGGCCAGTCCCGCCGATTAGACCGCCAATTTCATTTTGGCGTAAGATACCCTGCCCCTAGTTGTGGTCGTCCAGCATCTAATCTTAGCCGGGAACGGGATTCTCTGCGCCCGAGGGAGCCATCGTGAGCCAAGCAACCGTAAGTCAACCGACTATTTCGCAGCTTTCTATCAATACCATTCGCACCCTTTCCATCGATGCAGTCCAGCAGGCAAATTCGGGTCACCCGGGCGCGCCCATGGGCCTCGCGCCGGTCGTTTACACGCTTTGGCAAAAATACCTTCGCTACGATCCCGCCAATCCTCTCTGGCCGAATCGCGATCGTTTCATTCTCTCCGCCGGCCACGCTTCGATGCTTCTTTATTCCACACTGCACCTAGCGGGCGTTAAAGCCGTGGATCATCACGGCAAAGTTCTCGATCAACTCTCCGTCTCAATGGACGAAATCAAGCGCTTCCGCCAGATCGACAGCCGGACGCCCGGCCATCCGGAATCGCATCTCACGACTGGAGTCGAAACCACGACCGGCCCGCTCGGCCAAGGTGCGGGCAACAGCGTCGGCATGGCCATCGCTGGAAAATGGCTTGAATCGAATTACAACAAACCCGGCTTCACCATGTTCGATTACAACGTCTACGCGCTTTGCGGCGACGGTGACATGATGGAAGGCGTCTGCTGCGAAGCGGCCTCCCTCGCCGGACATCTAAAGCTCGACAATCTCTGCTGGATCTATGACAACAATCGCGTGACGCTCGACGGCCCCGCTTCCTGGTCTTTCAGCGAAGACGCGCTCACGCGATTCAAAGGCTACGGCTGGAACGTCACTGAAGTGAAAGATGCCAACAATATAGACGAACTCTCCACTGCCTTCGAACTTTTCAAGAAGACGAAAGATCGCCCAACGCTCATCGTCGTGGACAGTCACATCGGATTTGGTTCGCCGCACAAACAGGACTCCTACGAAGCCCACGGTGAGCCGCTCGGCGAAGCCGAAGTCAAACTCGCTAAGAAAAATTACGGCTGGCCGGAAGATGCGAAGTTCCTCGTACCGGACGGCGTCTACGATGATTTCAAGAATGGCGTCGGCAAGCGCGGGGCCGAACTTAGTTCGTCATGGTCGAAGCTTTTTGGCGACTACGCCAAGCAGTTCTCGGATCTCGCTTCCAACGTCACCAAAATGCAGCAAAGAGAACTCCCCGCGGGCTGGGACAAGGACATCCCTGTTTTCCCCGCCGACGCGAAGGGCATGGGCACGCGCGAGAGCTCCGGCAAAACGCTCAATGCCATTGCGAAAAATCTTCCATGGTTTATCGGCGGCTCGGCCGACCTCGCAAAATCCAACAAAACAAATTTGGACACAACTTGGGCTGGTGAATTTCTTCCCGAGCAGTATGGTGGCCGCAACATTCATTACGGCGTACGCGAACATGTTATGGGCACCTCCATGAGCGGCATAGCTCTCTCTGGCCTGCGTCCTTTTGGCGGCACCTTCTTTAATTTCAGCGACTACTGCAAACCCGCGATCCGCCTCGCTGGACTTATGGAGCTTCCCGTCATTTATGTTTTCACCCATGACTCCATCGGCCTCGGTGAAGATGGCCCTACGCATCAGCCGATCGAGCAGCTAGCTGCCCTGCGCGCCATGCCGAACATTCTCGTCATGCGTCCTGGCGATGCAAATGAAGTCGCGGAGGCCTACCGCGTCGCTGTCTCACAAGCCCATCGCCCAACCGCGATGGTTCTTTCGCGCCAAGCTGCGCCAACACTCGATCGCACAAAATACGCTCCCGCTTCCGGCGTCGCCAAAGGTGGCTACGTTGTCGCTGACGCGCCCAATGGAAAGCCGGACGTAATCCTTATCGGCACGGGTACCGAACTGAATCTCTGTGTGGATGTCTACGAAAAACTAAGAGCTGACGGAATAAATGCGCGAGTCGTTAGTCTCCCTTGCGTAGAGCTTTTCGACGAACAAGACGCAGCCTACAAAGAAAGTGTTCTACCTTCGAATGTGACGGCGCGCGTTTCCGTCGAAATGGCTTCCACCTACGGATGGGACCGCTATATCGGCCCCAAAGGAAAGGCCATCGGCATGCGCACCTTTGGAGCCTCTGCTCCACTCAAGGATCTGCTGAAGAAATTTGGCTTCACTATAGACAACGTTGTCGCTACGGCGAAATCACTTTTGGGAAAGTGAGTCCTTGATGAAAATCGCAATTGGCTCGGACCACGCGGGCTTCGCTTTAAAAAACTCCGTGGGGGATTTGCTTCGCTCGCTCGGACACACCGTGGTTGACGTCGGCGCGTACAATGACAATCCCTCCGACTACCCGGACTTTGCTGTGCTCGTGGGAAACGCCGTTTTGGATGGGAAAGGCGAACGCGGCATTTTGATCTGTGGCAGCGGAGTCGGCGTCAGCGTCGCGGCGAACAAGATTAAGGGTATTCGTGCCGCAGTTTGCCATGACACCTATTCCGCCCACCAAGGTGTCGAGCACGACGACATGAATGTCCTCGTCCTCGGCTCGCGCGTGATCGGCCCGAAACTTGCCGAGGATCTGGTGAAAGCCTATCTCGGGGCGAACTTCACCAACGAAGAGCGCCACAAGCGGCGCCTGGCAAAGGTAAAGGCAATCGAAGCAGGAAACTGAATCAACAGGGCCGGTATCTGCATCGGATGTAAGGGGTCAGTTTGAATTTTTTCCTATAACCGAAAGGGCACGCGGTTCGCCTCACGGAGAGGTAAGATAGGGGTTTACGGCAGAACCGGAATAAAGGAGAAGTAGCATGACGACCACCACAACCATTCCAAGCGCGAGCGCGGCACAAGGTGCAAATCCCTTGAGGGGCTTGCTTGCCTATGGCCAATCGCCTTGGCTCGATTTCATTCGCCGCAACATATTGCTGAATGGCGACTTAAAGAAAATGATCAACGAGGACGGCTTGCGGGGCATGACGTCCAATCCCGCCATTTTTGAAAAAGCCATCGTAGCTGGCAATGACTACGACGACATCGTCAAGGCACCCGACGCGAAATCATCCACAGCGATGGCTCTTTACGAAAGAATTGCCATTCGCGACGTGCAGGATGCCTGCGACATCTTCAGAGCGGTCCACACCGAAACCAAAGGTCGCGACGGTTACGTCAGCCTGGAAGTTTCGCCGTTGCTGGCCTACGACACGCAGGGAACCGTCAACGAAGCGCGCCGTCTCTGGAAAGCTGTCAGCCGCCCCAATGTCATGATCAAGATTCCCGCGACGAAGGAAGGTATTCCTGCGATTCGTCAGGCGCTCGAAGAAGGCATCAACATCAATATTACTCTGCTGTTCGCACAGTCTGCCTACGAGCAGGTTGCGGAAGCGTATTTCGCGGCTTTGGAGGCGCGCGTCGCCAAAGGGCAGGACGTTTCTCACATCGCCAGCGTCGCCAGCTTCTTCGTCAGCCGCATTGACACGCTTGTGGACAGCAGAATTGATGAAAAGCTCAAGACGGAGAGTGATTCTGGCAAAAAGGCGCTCCTTGAGTCACTGCGTGGCAAAGTTGCCATCGCCAACGCACGACGTACGTACGCCAAATACCAGGAATTTGTTGGCGGACCTCGCTGGAAAGCGCTTGCGGCAAAGGGCGCCCAAACGCAGCGTTTGTTGTGGGCCAGCACAAGCGCTAAGAATCCGAAATACCGCGACGTGCTCTACGTCGAAGAGCTCATCGGCGCGGATACAGTGGACACTATCCCCCCCGCAACGTTTGACGCCTTCCGCCAGCATGGCAAATTGCGGCCGAGCCTGACCGAGAACGTCGCCGGCGCGAACAAAACCATGAGCGACCTCGAAGCAGCCGGCATTCCCATGAAGGAAGTGACCGACAAGCTGATCGCTGACGCCGTAAAGCTTTTCCAGGATCCTTTCAAGTCGTTGCTCGATAGCATCACGAAACATGCAGGGGTGAGCGCTTGAGTCTGAACAAGCTGACGTACAAACTCCCAACCAATCTCGCGTCAGCAGTCACTGCAGCGCTGGACGATTGGAAGGTCAACAACAAAGTCGCACGGCTTTGGCAGAAAGATGCCTCGCTTTGGTCCGGCACGGACGAAGGCAACTGGCTCGGCTGGCTCACTATCGCAGACGAGCAACTCGCCAACATCAATGCTCTGAAGCAGCTTGCTGCCGAAGTCAAAAAACGGAAGTTCAAGCATGCAATTCTGCTGGGCATGGGCGGTTCGAGCCTCTGTCCTGAAGTTCTCCGCCTGACCTTCGGCAAAATCACCGGTTTTCCGGAAATGCACGTCCTTGATTCCACTGACCCAGCGCAAATCAAAGCCATTGAGAAAAAACTCGACCTCAAGAAGACTCTTTGCATCGTTTCCAGCAAGTCCGGCAGCACGCTCGAGCCAAACATCTTCAAGCAATATTTTTTCGAGCGCGTGAAGTCGAAAGTTGGCGCCAACGAAGTCGGCAGCCATTTCATCGCCGTCACCGACCCGCGTTCGAAAATGCAGCAAGTCGCCGAAAACGACAAGTTCTGGAAAATCTTCGCCGGAGTACCCAGTATCGGCGGCCGCTATTCCGCTCTCTCGAATTTCGGCATGGTTCCCGCAGCGGTCATGGGCCTTGATGTCTCCAAATTTCTTAAGGCTACATACGAAATGGTCTCCGCTTGTGGCCCTTCTTCCGAAGCGGACAAGAATCCCGGCGCTATTCTTGGCTCCATCATGGGAGCTGCAGCCAATCAAGGCAAGGACAAGCTCACTATCATCACTTCGCCTGGAATTCACGACCTCGGCGCGTGGCTCGAGCAGCTTCTCGCCGAGTCCACGGGAAAAATTGGCAAGGGCATCATTCCCGTGGACCGCGAAAAACTCGGCAAGCCCGAATCTTATGGAAACGATCGCGTTTTCGCTTACTTGCGCCTCGCATCCAAACCGAACAAGGCGCAAGATGCCGAAGTCGCTGCTCTCGAAAAAGCAGGGCACCCGGTGGTTCGCATCGCGATCTCGAACATTTACTCCATCGGCCAGGAATTCTTCCGCTGGGAAATCGCCACGGCCGTCGCCGGCTCTATCATCGGCATCGACGCCTTCAATCAGCCCGACGTTGAAGCCAGCAAAGTCGAAACGCGCAAACTGACCGGGGAATACGAAACCACCGGCCATTTGCCTCCTGAATCGCCGTTCTTCGAAGCTGACGGAGCAAAACTCTTCGCCGACGAAAAAAATGTGGCGGCCGTCAATGGCGGCGCAAAGCTAGTAGATGTTTTGAAAAAGCATCTCGCTCGCGCCGAGGCAGGCGACTACTTCGCCGTACTCGGGTACATCCCCATGAATGCCGAAAACGAAAAGACTCTCCAGGAATTTCGTCACGTGGTCCGCGACAAAAAGAAAGTCGCCACCTGCCTCGGTTTCGGCCCGCGCTTTCTGCATTCCACTGGACAAGCCTACAAGGGCGGCCCCAACAGCGGCGTCTTCTTGCAAATCACGTGCGACGACGCCTCCGATCTCGCCGTTCCCGGCCAGAAATATACCTTTGGCATTGTGAAAGCGGCTCAGGCTCGCGGCGACTTTAGCGTTCTCGCCGAGCGAGGCCGCCGCGCGTTGCGCATTCATCTTGGAAAGAATTTGAAAGCAGGCCTTAAGTCTCTTTCGAAAGCCGTGCAGCAAGCGGTTTCCTGACCGACTTAAGATTTAACTTGATGGGCGAGGAACTTCCCTCGAACAATTCGCAGCTAGGAGTACACAGCATGCAACTCGGAATGATCGGTCTGGGACGGATGGGTGCCAACATGGTGCGCCGCCTGATTCGCAAAGGGCACAGCGCCGTTGTCTATGACCGCAGCGCGGAAGCGGTAAAGCAACTCGTAGGCGAAGGCGCGACAGGCTCCGATTCCCTCGATGACTTCGTGAAGAAACTCCAAAAGCCACGCGCGATCTGGCTCATGGTTCCCGCGGGAGTTGTGGACGCAACCCTTCACGATCTCGTCCCCAAACTCGACAGAGATGACATCGTCATCGACGGTGGCAATTCCTATTACATTGACGACATCCGCCGCGCCAAGGAACTCTCCGCAAAAGGGATCCATTACTGTGATGTCGGCACCAGCGGCGGCGTTTGGGGACTCGAGCGCGGCTACTGCCAGATGATTGGCGGCGAAGAAAAAATTATCAAGCACCTCGATCCAATCTTCAAAGCTCTCGCTCCTGGCCGCGGCGATATTCCGCGCACTCCTGGCCGCGATAAAGTCGGCGGCACCGCCGAAGAAGGCTATCTCCACTGTGGCCCAAGCGGCGGCGGCCACTTCGTAAAAATGGTTCACAATGGCATCGAGTACGGCATCATGGCCGCCTACGCTGAAGGTTTGAACGTTCTAAAACACGCCAACGCCGGGAAGTCTCATCGCGAAACCGACGCAGAGACCACTCCTCTCCGCAATCCCGAGCATTATCAATACGACTTTAATCTCGCCGACGTCACCGAAGTCTGGCGCCGCGGCAGTGTCGTCGCTTCCTGGCTGCTTGACCTTACCGCCATTTCGTTGCTCGAACAGCCAAATCTCGAGCGTTACTCTGGCCGCGTTTCAGACTCTGGCGAAGGCCGTTGGACCGTGTTTGCCGCCATCGAGTCCACTACACCGGCTCCCGTGCTCACTGCATCTCTATATCAGCGCTTCGTTTCCCGTGGTGAAGACGATTTTGCTGGAAAAGTTCTGTCCGCCATGCGCTTCCAGTTTGGTGGACACCTGGAAAAGAAAGCGGCCCACTAAAATTTTCCCGGGCATCCCCCGGGCGGATCTAAACAATGACAAACGATAATACCCAGGCGGCAGCGCATCCCGCGCCTCCGTGCGTAATGGTGATTTTTGGCGCGAGCGGCGATCTCACAAAACGCAAACTTCTTCCCGCGCTTTTGAATCTCGCGGAGGAAGGTCTCCTTCCAAAGGATTTCGCCATTGTTGGATTTTCCTTCGACCAGATGACGACGGAAGCGCTGCGCCAAAAACTCGACAAGGAAGTCCGCGAATTTGCTTTGCGCCCCGTGGACGACCGACTCTGGCAATGGCTCGTTGAACGTATTTATTACGTGCAAGGCGACTTCGGCGATCCCACCGCCTATCTGCGCCTCAAAGACCAAATTCTGGCCGCCGAGAAAAAGCACAACACGCTCGGCAACCGTTTTCACTATCTTGCCGTCGCACCGAAATTTTTCTCGCCCATCGTAAAACAGCTCGGCCAGGTCGGCTTGACCCAGGAACAAAACGGCCGGTGGACGCACGTTATCGTCGAAAAGCCCTTCGGACACGATCTCGATTCCGCAATCCAACTCAACAAAGAATTAAGGGAAACTCTCACCGAAAAGCAGATCTACCGCATCGACCACTACCTCGGCAAAGAGACTGTGCAAAACCTTTTGGTTTTCCGCTTCGCCAATAGCATTCTCGAGCCGCTCTGGAATCGCAATTACATTGACCACGTACAAATCACCGCCGCGGAAACCGTTGGGGTCGAGCATCGCGGCGGCTTCTACGAAACCGCCGGTGCCCTCCGCGATATGGTCCCGAACCATCTCTTCCAGTTGCTCACACTTACCGCGATGGAGCCGCCCATCTCTTTCGAAGCCGACGCCGTGCGCGACAAACAAGCCGAAATCCTCCACGCTGTGACTCCTCCGCCCCCCGAAACCATTTTGCAGACAATGGTTCGTGGCCAGTACGGCCCTGGCACGGTTGACGGCGAAAAACTTCTTGGCTATCGCGAAGAGCCGCAAGTCGCGCCCGATTCGCACACCGAAACTTTCGTCGCGCTCAAACTCTGCATTGATAACTGGCGCTGGGCCGACGTTCCTTTTTATCTCCGCACGGGCAAGCGTCTAGCCAAACGCGTCACGGAAATCGCCATTCAATTCCGCCGCCCGCCATTTCAACTTTTCAGCAAAACCCCCATCAAAGATCCGCGCGCGAACCGCCTCGTGATTCATATTCAGCCCGATGAAGGTATCTCGCTTCGGCTCGGCGCGAAAGTTCCCGGCTCCGTCATGAAGCTCGGCCTCGTTCACATGGATTTCGACTACGCGCGTGACTTCGGTACTTCGCACAGCACCGGTTACGAGCGCCTTCTCTACGACTGCATGATCGGTGACGCCACACTCTTCCAGCGCGCGGACATGGTCGAAGCTGGCTGGAGCGTCATCCAGCCTGTCCTCGACGTCTGGAAAGCCCTCCCCGCACGCGATTTCCCGAACTACCCCGCAGGCTGCTGGGGACCACAGGATGCCGACGAAATGCTGGCCCGCGAGGGCCGCTCCTGGCGCGACATCGAAACCGAAGAACCGCTCACAGCCAATTGCCCCGCGCGCGCAGTCGCCAAGCAGCACGCCTAGGAGATTTTTTGTCACGAACCGTAGAAATCTTGCCTGACGTCTCCTCCATCGCGCAAAAGGCCGCCGCGATTTACATTAATGCTGCGCAGCAAGCTGTCCGCGAGCGTGGTGTCTTCCGCGTAGCTATGGCCGGTGGCTCCACTCCAAAAGCGCTGCACGCCATGCTCACCGCCGAGCCATTTCGCTCCCAACTCCCTTGGGACAAAATGCAGATCTTCTTCGGCGACGAACGCCACGTCCCTCCCGACCACGCCGACAGCAACTACCGCATGGTCAACGAAACCTTCATTTCGAAGACGCCCATCAAGCCCGAACAGGTTTTCCGCATCAAAGCCGAACTGCAAGACACCGAAAAGGCTGCGCTCGATTACGAACAAACACTCCGCGGGCAATTCGCACTCAAGCCAGGCGAACTCCCCCGCTTTGACCTCATACTTCAGGGCATGGGCAACGAAGGCCACACCCTCTCGCTCTTTCCAGGAACCACGGCCCTGCGCGATAATGGTCGCCTGGTGGTGCGGACATGGGTCGGCAAGCTGTATACGGAGCGCATCACCTGCACCGCGCCCGTCGCGAATAATTCCGCGGCCGTATTGTTCATGATCGCCGGTGCGGACAAAGCGCCTGCGCTGAAAGCGGTTCTCGAAGGCCCGTTCGAACCCGAGCAACTGCCTTCGCAACTCATCAAGCCGGTGAACGGCAACCTGTTTTTTCTCGTGGACTCCGCCGCAGGCGGCATGCTTTCCAAGGCTCGTAGTGGGTCAATTTGAATTTCATGGATCATGACACAATAAGTTGAAATTCAAACTGACTCACTACCCCTGAAATTGGCAGCAGACTAAGGAGAAATACACGCAATGGCCACAACCGTCGCACCAAGTTCCATTCAGCAATATCTCGGCGCTAAAGCCGATTCGCTCCTCGGCTTCCGCACGCCGAAAATCGCGAAAGAGCGCCTGCACCTTCCCGGCCCGGATTTCATCGATCGCATCGTTGCTCCGTCCGACCGCAACGTGCGCGTCCTCGCCAGCCTTCAACGTATGTTCAACACCGGCCGCCTCGCAGGCACCGGTTATCTCTCGATTCTTCCCGTTGATCAGGGCATCGAGCACTCTGCCGGCGCCAGCTTCGCGAAAAATCCCGACTACTTTGACGGCGAAAACATCGTCAAGCTCGCCATCGAAGGCAGCTGTAACGCCGTCGCGTCAACTTTCGGAGTTCTCGGCTCCGTCGCCCGCAAGTACGCCCACAAAATTCCTTTCCTCGTAAAATTCAATCACAACGAACTTCTCACCTATCCCAACAAGGCCGACCAGATTTTCTTCGGCTCCGTCAAGCAAGCCTACGACATGGGTGCGGTGGCCGTCGGCGCCACGATTTATTTTGGTTCCGACCAAAGCGGCCGCCAAATCGTCGAGGTCAGCCAAGCTTTTGCTCATGCTCACGAACTCGGCATGGCCACCGTCCTCTGGTGCTATCTCCGCAACAACGCTTTCAAAAAAGACAAGGACTACCATCTCTCTGCCGACCTCACCGGCCAGGCCAACCACCTCGGTGTCACAATCGAAGCCGACATCATCAAGCAGAAACTTCCCGAGAATAACGGCGGTTATCAGGCTCTCAATCTAGGCGATTCCAGCTACGGCAAATTCGACAAGCGCATTTACACCGATCTCGCCAGCGATCATCCCATCGATCTTTGCCGCTATCAGGTTGCAAATTGCTACATGGGCCGTGCCGGTCTCATCAACAGCGGCGGCGCTAGCGGCACAAACGATTTCGAAGAAGCCGTTGCCACGGCCGTCATCAACAAGCGCGCAGGCGGCACCGGCCTCATCTCCGGTCGCAAAGCCTTCCAGCGTCCGATGAAAGAAGGCGTCCAGCTTCTTAACGCCATTCAGGACGTCTACCTCAGTCCTGAAGTCACCGTCGCGTAGCCTTCGTAGCGCTCCAAACTCAAAAATGGCGGCTAACCTGGTTGCCATTTTCTTTCAATTGCGCCCTGCGAAATTCCCAGAACACTTTTTCGCACGCACACACCCCTTTGCCCTAATCTAGAAAAACCAAATTTCTTGACGGAGAAGGTGACAGGTGAAGAAGACATTCGCAATTTTTGCTGTGCTGCTCGCACTCGCGGCCATTTCGGCGTCCGGGCAAAGCAACGCCAGCGACGAAGGCGGGCGTGTCCTCGCTCTCGAAACCGCGTGGGGTCACGCCATCGAAGAGAAGAACACCAGAGCGCTCGACATGATTCTCGCAAGCACTTTCGTCGCCGTCGAAATCGATGGCAGCATGTCCAACAAAGCCGAATTCCTAGCCAGCATCAAAGCCCCTGAGTATCAGCCGTCCCAGGCCGTCAATGAACAGGTCAACGTTCAGGTTTACGGCAATGCCGCAGTGGTCGTCGGCATTTTTCGTGTAAAGGGAATGGAAAAAGGCAAACCTTACGTTCACCGCGAACGCTTCACCGACACCTGGATCAAACAAAACAATACCTGGCAGTGCGTCGCCAGCCAGGCAACTCTGATCACTGCCAAGTAGTTCGTTCGCGCGCGTCTTTGCGAAATCTTCTTGCAACTATTCCCTCTCCAGAGCATCGCACTATGCGTATCCTCATCGAATAAACGGGCCGAAGGCTTCGGCCTTTAGGAGAATCATCGTGGCAAACCGCTTGAATGGAAAAGTTGTCGCCATCACCGGTGGCAGTCAGGGCATTGGCCTCGCCATCGCCGAACGTTTCGCGGAGGAGGGCGCGGAC
>Ga0126376_10000623_pt1 | contig 17570 bp, 13 predicted proteins | sample PanSoiMetPlot_15_FD_92760 | JGI IMG/M metagenome (GOLD analysis project Ga0126376, IMG submission 92760) | Tropical forest soil microbial communities from Panama - MetaG Plot_15 | ecosystem: Environmental > Terrestrial > Soil > Tropical forest > Bulk soil | place: Panama | collected 2016-02-17
CACCTACAATTTCGTCAAAGCCTACGGCGAAAAATGGAACCGCACGCTGAAAGATTCGATGCGCAGCACGCTCTACGACACAGTCAGCGACCGCTATCCGCGTTTTCTGCGCGACGAGATCCTCGTCGAAGTCGGCGCAAAATATAATCTCCGCAAAGATGCCTACAGCCACGCCATCACCGGCCTCTCGTCCGGCGGAATCGCGTCCTTCAATGCTGCTTGGCAACTGCCTGATGTTTTTGGCCGAGTTATCTCCTGGATCGGCAGCTTTTCCGCAATTCAATGGAAAGAAGATCCAACAAATCCCGACGGCGGCCAGGACTATCCTGAAAAAATTCTTCGCGAGCCGCATCGCAACATCCGTGTGTGGCTGCAGGATGGCTCCGAGGATCTCGATCTTCGTTACGGCAATTGGCCGCTCGCCAATCTCCGGATGGCCAACGCACTCAAGGCCAAGGACTACGATTTCCATTTCAGCTACGGCAAGGGAACTCACAACTCCGGCCACGGCGCCGCGGAATTTCCCGCCGAAATGATTTGGCTTTGGCGCGACTACGACTCAAACAAAACCTCACAAACCTTCCAAATCGAGCCTTCCGAAAAATCCATGCCCATCTTTCGCGTCTCTGTCTCGAACCGCGACGCGGAGTAATCAGGAGAACCGCGCACATGAACTCACAACCGTCCGTCTTCCGCTCTGTCACTCCGATGATTCCCTCCGGTGGCTCGCTCGCCGATGCGCTCAAATTCTTCACCGAGCACATGGGCTTCAGGATCACGTGGCAATCGAGTAGCGGCGCTGGCATACAGCGTGGCGAGGTCTCCTTCACGCTCGTCGAAAACAGCAATCGCGAGTGGGCTGATAACGCCAGTTTCAGCATTGGCGTTTCAGATCTCGGAGCGCTCTACGCCGAGTACAAGAATACTCCGGCGAAGGTCGGCCCGCGCGAAATGAAGTTCTGGGGCCGCCGCGAATTCCACATGATTCTTCCTTCCGGTGTCTGTCTCCAATTCTTTCAGCAGGAAGAATAGCTTAGAAAATTCTTGGACTCTTTCTGGCGATGAGCGTAACTTGCACTCATGAAAAAGCGGACGTTCATCAAACTCTGCACCGCAGCTGCCACCATGCCACTTGAAATCTCAGCGTTCGCATCGCCGGAAAAGCTCACAAACTGGGCGGGCAACATCGAATACAGCACGGACAACGTTGCTTCTGCGAATTCAGTTGCAGCGATCCAGAACTTCGTTCGCAAGCATTCGCAATTCAAGACTCTAGGCACGCGCCATTGCTTCAATCGCATCGCTGACAGCAAGCAGCAATTGCTCACCACCGATTTCTCTGCGCAAGCGCCAGTCATAGATGCCTCCACTCGCACCATCGCGGTTGGCCCAGGCGTTCGTTACGGCGCGATTGCTCCGCTTCTCGAAGCCAAAGGTTTCGCGCTACACAATCTCGCTTCGCTTCCGCACATTTCTGTAGCAGGCGCAATTACCACGGCAACTCACGGCTCCGGAGTGAAGAATGGCAATCTTTCCGCGGTTGTCAGCGCCCTGGAAATCGTCAACGCTGCAGGCGATGTCGTGGCGCTCTCTCGGAAAGCCAATCCCGACATTTTCCCCGGAGCCGTCGTCAGTCTCGGTGCGCTCGGCGTCATCACCAAAGTCACTCTCAACATTCAGCCGACTTTCCAAATCGCGCAGCACGTCTACGAGAACCTTCCGCTCAGTTCGTTGAAAGAACACCTTGACGAGATTCTGTCCGCTGCGTACAGCGTCAGTCTCTTCACCAACTGGGGCAACCAGCGCATCAACGAAATCTGGCTCAAGTCGCTCTACGACCTGAGGAAACCTCCCGCCAAACAGCCGGAAGAGTTTTTCGGCGCAACAGCGGCCGTAAAAAATCTGCATCCGATTGCAGAACTCTCCGCGGAAAATTGCACTGAGCAATTGGGCGTTCCCGGCCCGTGGTTCGACCGCCTGCCACATTTCAAAATGGGTTTTACACCAAGCGCCGGCAAAGAATTACAGTCGGAATACTTCGTTCCGCACAAAAACGCCCTCGACGCCATCCTCGCCGTCGAGCGATTGCATGAAAAAGTCAGCCCGCACCTGATGATCACCGAAATTCGCACCATCAAAGCCGACGATCTCTGGCTCAGTCCCGCTTACAAACAGGATTGCGTCGCCATCCATTTCACTTGGAAGCCGGAATGGCCGGAAGTCGGCAAACTCCTGCCCATCATTGAAAGGGAATTGGCACCGTACAATCCGCGCCCGCACTGGGGAAAACTTTTCACCCTCGCACCGAAGGAATTGCAATCGCGCTACGAAAAGGTCCCCGATTTTCTCGCGCTAGCCAAGCAATTTGATCCCAAAGGTAAATTCCGCAACGGCTTTCTGAACACAAACATTTTCGGCGACACCTAGTGTCCGTACAGCGCATGTTTGACACGCCTTCCCCCCGCCGATACCATCAGTTCTTCAGCGAATCCCATGAAACTCGCATATTTTGACTGTTTTAGCGGAATCAGCGGCGACATGACGCTCGGCGCTCTGGTTGACGCTGGACTCTCTCTCGATCATCTCCGCGAACAACTCTGCGGGCTCGAAGTCCCGGGCTGGGAAATCACTTCTGAAAAGGTTTGGAAGAACGGAATGTCGTCCACGTACGTAAAGGTCAAGACGGAGGACCAAACCAAGCACCGTTCACTGACCACAATCCTCGACATTTTGCAGAAGTCAAAGCTCTCCTCGCGAGTAAAAGAAGAGGCCTCCGCGATTTTCCGCAAACTGGGCGAAGCCGAAGCAACTGTTCACGACGTACCCATCGAGAGAATTCATTTTCATGAAGTCGGAGCAGTCGACGCCATCGTAGATATCGTTGGTGCCTGCATCGGCTTCGAAGAGCTCGGCATCGATCAGTTCGCCTGCTCGCCGCTGAACGTAGGCGGCGGCACGGCAAAAATGGCGCACGGCGTTTTACCTGTGCCCGCTCCAGCCACGGCCAAATTGCTGCAAGGCAAACCGACCTACTCGAACGGCGTGCAAAAAGAATTGGTCACGCCAACTGGTGCCGCCATCGTTGCGACTCTTTGCACTCAGTTCGGCCCGCAGCCACCCATGAGCGTTTCCGCGATCGGTTATGGCGCAGGCACAGCCGATCTTGAAGGCCGGCCCAATGGCCTCCGCATCATGATTGGCGAATCGCTAGAAAAGACTGTTGCTGGATTCGACGAGGAAATTTCTGTCATAGAAGTGAATCTCGACGATATGAATCCGCAAATCTATGGCTACTTTCAGGAAAAAGCGCTCGCCGCCGGAGCACTCGACGTTTACACAACTCCCGTCCAAATGAAAAAGAATCGTCCTGGCATGTTACTGACCCTTCTTTGCCGTCCGCAGGATACTGCTTCTTTAATGGATTTGGTCTTCGCCGAAACTACGACCTTTGGAGCGCGAACGTATCGCGCCCAGCGACGCGCCCTTCCGCGCGAATTGGTGAACGTCCACACGCAATTCGGTGACGTTCGCGTGAAGATTTCTCGCGTGAACGGGCACATTCGCCACGCCTCTCCCGAATTCGAAGACTGCAAGAAGCTCGCGGAAGAGAAGCACGTTCCCTTGCATCAGGTCATCGACGAAGCCAAACGCAACTTCGAAAAAATGTGACTTGTTGTGGGGCCGTCTTCTGCCTGCTCGCCGTGACTGGAGAAGGCCCTCCGTCTGCCCCGGTTTTCCCTTACCACTCAAAACTGATAACTTATTACTGACAATTTCCCATGCCAAACGAAAAACCAAAATTCTATCTGACCACGCCGATCTACTACACAAACGGCCTGCCGCACATCGGCCACACTTATACGACTGTCGTTGCCGACGCGATTCGCCGTTACAAGCGCATGCGCGGTTACGAAGTTGTGATGACGACTGGAACGGACGAGCATGGCGTCAACGTCGAACGCGCCGCGCAAAAAGCTGGCATTCCGGAATCCGAATACGTCGCAAGAATGGCGGTCGCTTGGAAAGCGCTATGGGATGATCTGGGTATCCCCGCTGATGAATTCGTCCGCACCACGGATTTAGGTCACGTCCGCACCGTGCAGTGGCTTTTCAAGCTCTGCAAAGAAAACGGTTACGTATACAAGGGCCATTACACCGGCCAATACTGCATTTACGACAACGCTTTCGTGAACGACGCGAAGCCCGGCGATACCTGCCCCGATTGCGGCCGTCCGCTAGAAACCATCACTGAAGAAAACTATTTCTTCAAGCTTTCAGCGTTTCAAAAACCGCTGCTCGATTTTTACAAAAAGAATCCCAATTTCATTCAGCCTGAAACGCGAAAGAACGAAATTATCAGCTTCGTCGAAGGCGGCCTAAAAGACTTGAGTATCACACGCACCACGGTTCGTTGGGGCATTCCTGTTCCCGGCGAAGAACCGCATGTTTTCTATGTCTGGTTCGATGCACTGACTGCATATCTCAGCGCAGTCGGCGGGCCTGATTACGAAAAGCGTGGCTTCTGGCCCTGCGATTTGCACCTCGTCGGCAAAGACATTATTCGCTTTCACACAGTTTATTGGCCTGCATTTCTGATGGCGGCGATGCTTCCGGTCCCGAAACAAGTTTGGGTGCATGGCTGGTTCCTCATGGACTCGACCAAGATGAGCAAGTCCAAGGGCAACGTGGTCCTTCCGCGCCCGATCGCGAACATGCTTGGCATGGACGCGATGCGCTACTTCCTGATGCGCGAAGTCGTCTTCGGTCAGGACGGCAATTTCAGCTACGACGCACTCGTCACACGCTACAACAGCGATCTCGCGAACGGGCTTGGCAATCTCGCCAGCCGTACGGCCGCGATGATCGAAAAGAATTTCGGCGGGGCAATTCCCAAGCCAGGTCCGCGGTTACCGCAAGACGAAGCACTTGCAAAAGTGGCGAGCGAAACAATCGGCGAGGCGTTTGAACAATTTGAAAACTTCGCCTTTGCTCGTTCGCTCGAAGCTATCTGGGCTGCAATCGCCGCCGCGGATAAGTATTTGACTTCGGAACAGCCGTGGGCGCTTGGCGACTCCGAAGCGGATACGCAGCGCAAAGCTACAATTCTTTGGACGACTGCAGAATTGCTGCGCATCGTTACCGTTCTCGCGTATCCCGTTTTGCCTGATAGCACTGCAAAAGTCTGGGCGCTGCTTGGTCAACCGGGAAGAGTTTCCTCCGTGGAGCTCGATGGATTGCGCTGGGGACAGCTCGTAACCGGCGTTCAACTCGGCAAAGCGCAGGCACTCTTTCCGCGCGTGGATAGGCAAGAAGCAATCGAAAGGATCGAAGCGATGGCAAACGAAGAACTGAATCCGGCACCGGCCGCACCGGCGGTGGTACCTGCGCACGCCACAACCGCAAGCGGAGCCGCGGCTGCTCCTGCTGCGGCCGAGAAAATTGGAATTGAAGATTTTGCCAAGGTCGAAATGCGCGTCGGGCAAATCAAAACTGCGGAGCGCATCGTCGGCGCAGACAAATTGCTAAAGCTCACGGTAGACATTGGCACGGAAATTCGCCAGATTTGCGCCGGTATTGCCCAATACTACGAACCTGAAAAACTAATCGGCCGCAAAGTCGCCGTCGTAGTGAACCTCGCGCCGCGTAAACTCCGTGGCGTCGAATCGAACGGCATGATCGTGGCTGCTTCTGTCGGCCCCGAAGGCCGCCCTGTCCTTGCCGGCTTCCCCGACGAAGATGTCGAAATCGGCGCCCGCCTGAAATAAGGGCATTCGCACTGCGCGGCTGCAAAATCTTCTAGATGGAACTGATCGACTCACACGCACACATAGATTTTCCGCAGTTTGCGGAGGATCGCGACGCGATGCTCGAACGTGCGCGTGCGGCCGGAGTCTCTACCCTCGTCGCGATTGGGACTGGTCCCGGACCGGAAAAGCTCGACGCAGCAATGCCGTTTGCCGAGCAATACCATTGGATTTACACAACCGTCGGAATTCATCCGCACGAAGCAAAGGAAGTAACGCAAGCACATCTGGATGAACTCGCGCGCCTCGCAAAACATCCGAAGGTAATCGCCTGGGGTGAAATCGGTCTCGATTATTTCTACGATCATTCACCGCGTGACGTGCAAGCGAAAGTTTTTCGCGATCAAATGGGGCTCGCAAAAGCCGCGAAAAAGCCGATCGTGATCCATTGCCGCGATGCATGGCCGGATTGTATGAAAATTCTTGAAGAAGAGTGGGCGCCAAGCGGCTTAGGCGGAATTCTGCACTGTTTTTCCAGTACGCTTGAAGACGCGAAACGCGGCGTTGATATCGGTTTCCAGATTTCTTTTGCGGGAAATTCGACTTTTCCGAAAGCGCAGAATTTGCGTGACATTGCGAAAGTCTTGCCGCTCGAAAACATTTTGATTGAAACGGATTCCCCGTATCTGGCTCCAATGCCGTATCGTGGCAAGAGAAATGAACCTGCCTACGTCGCTGAAGTGGCAAAAATGCTGGCCAGTGTGAGAAACTTGAGCACCGAAGAAGCGGCTGCCAGGACTTCGGATAATTTTCGGCGCTTCTTTGGTCTTGCCCGGCCGCAAGTGCCCACGGCCGCGGAGTCCCACTGAGATGACACCGAAAACCAGGAGAAAAGAGATCGCTCTTCTGACGGCAAAAGAGATTTTTGAGCTGGTGCGCGAAGACTTGCTGCTTGTTGAGCAGGAACTCGCGCGCCAAAGCACGACCGCGTTTGAGCCCGTTTCGGAAATTACGAGTTATTTGCTCGGTGGCGGCGGGAAGCGGATGCGGCCGGCGCTGTTGCTGCTTGCGAATCGCTATGCGGGACGCCGCAGAGAAGGAACGATTCGTCTTGCTGCTGTCGTGGAATTGCTGCACAGCGCGACGCTCATTCACGATGATGTGATTGACAGCGCGGACACGCGGCGCGGACGTCCTTCGGCGAATTCGCGCTGGGGAAATCACCGCAGCGTGCTCGCAGGCGATTGGTTGTACATGCAGTCGTTCCAGATGGCGCTGGAAGAGCGCAACTTCCGCATCCTCGATGTCCTGATCGATCTCACGCAGAAAATGGTCGAAGGCGAACTGATTCAGCTCGCAAAGATTGGCCGCATTGATGTGACAGAAGAAGATGCACTGAAGCTCGCGACGCACAAAACCGCGTGTCTCTTCAGTGGATGCGCGCGGCTCGGCGCAGTTCTCGGTGGACTCGAAGGAGAAGAAGAGGAAGCGCTCGCAGATTATGGAACGTACGCAGGACTTGCGTTTCAGCTTGTAGATGATTTGCTGGATTTCACAGCATCGGCAAAACAACTTGGCAAGCCAGTGCTGAGTGATTTGAAGGAAGGGAAAGTTACACTGCCGCTGATTTATGCGATGGAAAACGGCCATCGCGAGGCGCGAGAACTCGTTGCGCGTGTGCTGGAAGAAAAAGAGTTTGTAAGCGTAAGTCCAGAACTATTGGTTGCGCTGGTGCATGAATCGGGAGCTTTGCAGAAGACGCGGATTTTGGCGCATGAATACGCGGCGAAAGCGAAAGCCTGTATCAATGGGCAGCGCGATTCGGAATATGCGCGCGCGTTGCTAACGTTGCCGGATTTTATTCTCGAACGCGAAAATTAATTCGCCGCAGTTTCATGCTTCCTTTCAAACTGGTCTACCATCCTGAGTACGATCTGAATCTTGGGCCGCACGTTTTTCCTTCACAAAAATTTCGATTGATTCGCGAGCAGCTTTTGCGCGATGGGATCGCGGAAGCGGATGATTTTCTTATGCCGAGCGAAGCGAGCGACACGGATTTGCTGCGCGTACACACGGCGGAGTGGGTTGGAAAATTACGCAAAGGAACGCTGACTGCGAGCGAAATCATGAAACTCGAAGTACCGTATTCGCCGGAGCTGGCAAAAGCGGTGTGGCTGGCGGCGGGCGGGTCGATTCTGGCCGGGCAGTGCGCGCTGCGAGACGGATTCGGCTGCAATCTGGGCGGCGGATTCCATCACGCGTTCGCGAGTCATGGCGAAGGATTTTGCGCGATTCATGATGTAGCCGTCGCGATCCGGCGATTGCAAGCGGATGGCGCAATCCGGAAAGCGATAGTTGTGGATACGGATGTTCATCATGGAAATGGGACAGCGCATATTTTTCGCGATGATGATTCTGTGTTCACGATTTCGATCCATCAGTTGAATAACTATCCGGCGCACAAGCCGTCGTCGAATGTGGACCTGGACATGGCGGACCGTGTTGAAGATGGCGAATATCTGGAGACGCTGCTGCCTGTGGTTGCGCAATCGCTCGAAAAAGTCCGGCCGGAGATTGTGTTCTATGTCGGAGGCGCCGATCCCTATTGCGAGGATCAGCTTGGTGGATTGATGCTGACGAAAAAAGGTCTGAAAGAACGGGACAAGCGAGTTTTTGAAGAGGCAAGGACGCGCGGGATTCCCGTGGCGACGACGCTGGCGGGCGGTTATGCAAGGCGAGTTGAAGATACGGTGCGGATTCATGTGAACACGGTTGTGGCTGCGCGAGAAGTGACTGAAGAGAGTGGCCAGCCGCCGGCGGCCAGTGGCCGGTGAAGAAGACGGGTCCTAGTGGCGATGCTCCGATCCAATGAGCTACGCGAAGAGAAAGTCAAAAACCCGCACCCTTAGACCCGAAGGGTGCGGCACCCGTTCGAACAGTCCTTACTTGATGTAGCGGTGTAGGATTTCGACGAGGTTTTCGGCTGCTCTGGCCTCGCGGGAATCCACCTTTGAGTTTTTGCTCAAGACGTGAAAGCGGATCTCTCCGTCGATGATTTCGACGAGCAGACTGTTCATGGCGCCGCGGCAAGCGGCGATCTGTTGCAAAACAGCGGAACACTCCTTTTCTTCCTCGATTGCCGCGCGAATGCTATCGAGCTGACCCTGGATGCGATTGACGCGGGTGAGGAGACTTTTCTTTTCCTCCGTCGTGTGTGCCATACACGTTCTCCTTGACAACCTATACTGGGTATAGTATCAAGGCCGGGCATTACAAGCCATTCATAATTCCCGCGTTTAATGAGTAGCCTGTTTTGCCGGAACTCCCGAACCCAAAAGCGAGAGCGAACATGCGAAGTGTACTTGTGCCAATAGGAGTGTTTTTGGCCGCGATGGGCGGCTGCGGAGAAGGGCAAAAGCAAGCAGCCCCGGATGATGCCAGCACGGTTCAGCATAACGGCAATAAAGTGATCGTGCCTGCTTCTTCGCCGCTGGCGGGACGGCTGGAAGTGGAGCCAGCCAAGATGACGACGTTCACGCGGCAGGTGACAGCTCCGGCCTCGGTGGAGGCCGATCCTGCGCGCTACGCGCGGATTCTGCCGCCGTTGAACGGGCGCGTCTTGCAACTGTTTGTGCATCCCGGCGACGCAGTGAAAAAGGGACAGGAGCTGCTGACGATTGATGCCCCGGATTTTGTGAGCGCGCAGACGGATTATTCGAGAACGCGGAGCGTGCTGGCACAGGCGGAAAGGAACCTGACGCGGCAAGAGGATTTGGCTGCGCACGGGATCATCGGGCAACGCGACGTAGATCAAGCGAGAACGGACCGCGATTCCGCGCAAAGCGACTTCAACCGCTCGACGCAAAGGTTGAAGCAGTTGGGAATGGACCCGGACAAGACGCAACTGGGCGCGCCGTTGATTGTGCGATCGCCGCTGACGGGAAAGGTCCTGGATGTAACGACTGCAACGGGGGAATACCGCAATGATCCGACAGCGGCGATGATGACCGTGGCGGACCTCTCCGACATTTGGGTAACGGCGAATGTGCAGGAGAAGGACATTCATTACGTTCATAAAGGTGATCCGGCGACGGCCACATTTGGGGCTTATCCATCGGAGATGTTCAAAGGAAAGGTTTTGTTTGTGGCGGATGTGCTGGATACCGACACACGAACGGCGAAGGTGCGCATCGCGTATCCGAATACGGATGGGAGGCTGAGGCCGGCCATGTTTGCGACGGTGACGCTGAAAACGTGGGACACGCAGGAGCTTACGGTTCCGACGACAGCGTTGGTTTTGGTTGGAGACCATACGACGGTGTTCGTGCAGGTTGCAGCGAGCACTTATGAGCAGCGGGCAGTAATTACAGGAGAGCAGCAAGGAACGCGAACGATCGTGAAGAGCGGCGTGCAAGTTGGAGACAAGGTGTTAATTCGCGAAGGGGCGCTGCTGCAATGATCGAGCGCTTTGTAACGCTGTGCCTGCGGAGACGCCAACTGGTCTGGTTGATTGCGATACTTATGTGCATCTTTGGCTACGTCTCCTGGAAAGCGCTGGAGATTGAAGCTTATCCAGACATTGCGGACGTAACGTCGCAGGTGATTACGCAATACCCCGGGCACGCGGCGGAAGAAGTAGAAGAGCAAGTGACGATACCGTTGGAGCGGGAACTAAATGGAATTCCTGGGCTACAAATCATGCGGTCGCACAGCACGTTCGGGCTCTCGCTGATCACACTGGTTTTTCGGGATGGAGTGGATGATTACTGGGCGCGGCAACGAATTATGGAGCGCATTGCAGGAGTTCAGATTCCTCCTGAAGCGAATCCCGGGCTCGATCCGCTGACGTCACCAATCGGGGAGATTTACAGATACACACTGCAGTCTAGCTTTAGGGATCAAAGAGAGCTGCGAGAGCAGCAGGATTGGGTGGTGATTCCGCGATTGAAGCAGGCGCCGGGAGTCGCGGACATCACGAATTTCGGTGGAGAGACGACGCAGTTCCAATTGATTGTGGAGCCAGCGAAGCTGGCGCAATACAACGTTTCGCTGACGCAGGTGATTACCGCGATTCAGGCGAACAACGCCAATGCCGGGGGAAGCATTGTCGTGCGTGGCGAGCAGGGATACGTGGTGCGCGGAATCGGGTTGATTCGTTCGCTGCAGGACCTCGGAAACATCGTGATTCTGGCGAAAAACGGAACGCCGGTTTTCGTGAAGAATCTTGGGACACTGCAGTTGGGGGCGCTGGAGCGGCGCGGAATTTTGGGGAAGGATTCAAATCCCGACACGGTATCGGGGATTGTGCTGCTGCTGAAGGGAATGAATCCTTCGCAAGTGCTGGAAGGCGTACAGACGCAAGTGGACGCGCTCAATCATGGAATCTTGCCGCCAGATACGAAGCTTGTGCCGTATGTGGATCGCACGGATCTGGTGCATACGACGGTGCATCGAGTCTCGCAGACACTGCTTGAAGGCATGGGACTCGTAATTCTTGTCCTGTTGCTTTTTCTCGGAAGCGCGCGAGGGGCGCTGATGGTTGCGGTGACTGTGCCGTTCTCGCTGCTATTTGCGTTCATTTGTATGAGATTCACGCACATTCCGGCGAACCTGCTTTCGCTGGGAGCGATCGACTTCGGAATCATCGTGGATGCGTCCATCGTGGTGATGGAAAACATTCTTCGGCACCGGGAAGAGCATCCAGAAGAACAGCTCGGCGAGGAAATGGCGAGACAATCGGCAATCGAAGTGGCAAGACCGATTTTCTTTGCAACATTGATCATTATTACGGCTTACTTGCCGCTGTTCGCGTTCCAAAGAGTTGAGAAGAAGTTGTTTTCGCCAATGGCGTATGTGGTTGGTTATTCGCTGGTCGGCGCGCTGTTGATGGCGCTGGCAATTATTCCTGGGTTCGCGCTGATGAGCTATAAACGCCCTCAGAAGCCGTTTCACAACCCTGTGCTGGGATGGATCAGCCGCGTTTATCAACTGGCGATTCACCACGTAACGCATCATCCGCTGCAGGCGATTGTGCCGGCGGTGGGAGGACTCGTTCTGGCAGTTGTGCTGGGGATTGGAATTGGAAAAGAATTTCTCCCTTATTTGGATGAAGGATCGATCTGGCTGCAAGTGCAGCTGCCGCCGGGACTATCACTACAAAAAGCGGCTTCGATGGCGGATGAATTGAGGGCAGCGACGCTGGAGTTTCCGGAAATCTCGACAATCGTGAGCCAGTTGGGGCGAAACGATGACGGCACTGATCCGTGGACGCCTTCACACATTGAGTGCTTTGTTGGATTGAAGCCCTATGACACGTGGCCAAATCACGGGAACAAGGCAGATTTGATTCGAAGATTGAGCGAGCGATACGCAAAAGTGCCGGGAGTCACGGTCGGGTTTTCGCAGCCCATGATTGACGGCGTGAACGACAAAATTTCGGGAGCGCATAGCGACCTAGTGGCAAAAGTGTTCGGGCAGGATTTTGGAGAGACGCGGCGAGTCGCGACGGAACTTGTGGAGGTGTTGAAAGCAATCCCGGGAGCCACCGACGTGACGATCGATCAGGAGCCACCGCTGCCACAAATTCAAGTGCGCGTTGACCGCGCAGCGGCGGCACGATTTGGGATCAACGTGGCAGATGTGGCGGGGATCATCGAATCGGGAATTGGAGGGAAGCCGATTTCGAAAGTGTTTATCGGGGAACGTGTCTATGACATTGCGGTGAGATTCCCGGAAACCGTTCGCGGAAGCGAAGACGCAATCAGCAGCCTGACGGTGACGCTGCCGACAGGAGCGCGGATTCCGCTGTCGCAGGTAGCGCAAATCACGGCCACGACGGGGGAAAGCAGCATCACGCGAGAAATGAACCGCAGGCACTTGACGGTGCGGTTGAATTTGCGCGGAAGGGACCTTTCTAGCTTTCTCGCTGAGGCGCACGCGAAGATCAATGCGCGGGTGAAAGTCAATGCCACAAAAAATCAGATGGAATGGGGCGGGCAGTTTGAAAACCAGCAACGCGCACAAAGACGATTGGCGTTCATCGTGCCAGGCGTGATTGCGCTGATTTTTGTGCTGCTTTACTCATCGTTTGGCACAATTCGGCACGCGGCGCTGATTTTGACGATTGTTCCTATTGCGCTGCTGGGGGGATTGATTGCGCTGTGGTTGCGCGGAATGACGATCAACGTTTCTAGCGCGGTGGGCTTCATCGCGCTGTTTGGGGTCGCTGTGCAGAACGGCGTCATCATGGTGGCGAGCCTGAATCACCACCGGCAACGAATACCGGGATTGCATCGCGCGGTGCTTGTCGGTGCGACGCAAAGATTGAGGCCCGTTCTCATGACGGCGACGGTGGCGGCGCTCGGCCTGCTACCAGCGGCGTTGGCGCGAGGAGTAGGAAGCGACGTGCAGCGGCCGCTTGCGACGGTAATTGTCGGCGGGCTGATCACGGCGACGTTGCTCACTCTGTTTGTGCTACCCGCGCTTTATCAGATGATGGAGCGCCAGCACGAGAAGTCGCATCCCGTGGTGCCCGCGCATTGGGAGAATGCCTAATGAAGCGAATCTTTTTTGTTTTTCTTTTCGTTTCTGCGACGCTGCTGATGAGCAGCGAGATAAAGGCGCAATCGCAACAGACGGGAAATGCACCGAGTGCTGTAGCGGCCACGCGGGTGTCCGACGACAAGCGGCCAAGGATGAAGTTTGATGAATATCTCAATGAAGTGATGAAAGCGAACCTCGATCTTGCCGCGCAACGCGCCAATATCGCGATTTCGCATGCAGGAGTGACGAGCGCGGCGGCTACTCCGGACTTGTCTTTCGATTTTGGGTCGCCGCTTGTGGACCTTTCCGGGCAAGGAAACCCCACAACATATAGCCTAGGTTTGGACGTGCCTATAGAGCTTGGAGGCAAAAAAGGACATCGAGTGAAGGCGGCGAAGGAAGATCTTGCGAGCGTGACGTCGAGTTACGACGATTCGGTCCGGCAATTGCGCGGTACGGCTACGGGCGCGTTTATTGATGCGCTGGGAGCGCGAGCGATCTTGCAATCGAAACAAAAGAGCCTGGGGCAGTTTGACCGAATCGTGACCGTGAACCAAGAGCGGACGAGAGTTGGAGAAATTGGCGAGATTGAGCTCGTGCAATCGCGCGTGAATCGGGATCAATTCAGAGCAGATGTGATTACCGCGACGGCGGATGTGCAGAGCGCGGATTTGATTTTGGGTCAGCAGCTTGGGAAGCCGGAACGGCTAGCGGCACAGCTTCTCGTTCCGGATGGGACGCTGGAGATTGGAATTCGAACGTTTGACGTGCAGCAGCTTGTGGCGACGGCGCTGGAGAGGCGGCCAGATGTTCAGTCGAAACAGCGAGCTTTGAAGGCAGCCGAGCTTCGAATTGAATTGGCTAGAGTGAACCTGATTCCGGACATTACGGTGAGTGGTTCCTATGCGCATATTGCGGCAGGAAGCGGAGGATTTGTGCAGCCTGCGGACAATACGCTGTCGGCATCGCTTTCGGTGAATCTGCCGTTTTCGCGATGGCAGCATCGAGGCGAATTGGAGAACGCAAATGCGGTGCGAACGCAGGCGGAACTGCAGCTGAAGTCCGCGCAATTAGCCGCGGAGATCGATGTGCGCGATGCGCATTCGAAATATCAGGCGGCGGTGCAGCGGCTGCAGCTCTATCAAGGCGGGCTATTGAAGGATGCGGATCGAGTGCTTGAGGCGCGGCTTTATGCGTATCAGCGAGGCGGGGCGACGCTGCTGGAAGTGATTGATGCGCAGCGTACATCGGCGGATATTTATTTGGCGTATGCGCAAGCACTTGCGGACCATGCTCACGCTTTGGTTGCGCTAGAGCAGGCTGCAGCGATTTGGGACATAGCGTTTTGAACGAAATTCGAGAAACAAGAAAACCCAAGCCGACCTATTACTCCAATTAAGGCCCGCCAACCCTTTCGGGAAGACTTAAAAATAAAACAAGCTGATGGCCACCGGGGGGACGGCCATCTGTATTGCTACTGCCTCGGACGGCCCCGATGAATCCGGCCCCGCGCCTGCCCGCAAGGGCGGCGGGCGCAAAGGATTAAAGCGCTAGTGGAGAAGGTGGGGTTGCCAGGAGCGGAATAGCAGAGGAACCCAAAAACAACAATAGGGTAGAGATGGCCAGATGAGAGTCCGGCTAATTTATCTTGTCGCGGCGGAAGATGGTTCGCCAAGGGCGTGGTGGACGGCGGAGGACAGTTCGGTGACAAAAGAGGAGTCCCCGAAGCCGTCGGAACGATAGGAGACTTTGCCGGAGCGGTCGAGGACAATGACGGTGGGGAAGGCGTCGACGCGGAAGAGGTCGTCAAGGCCGTCCGCGAAGACGGTGGTGGTACGAGGTTTGATTTCCTCGAGATAAGGGGCAACGAGGGTTTCGTCCTCATCGCAATCGGCGGCGAGGAAGAGAACATTGGGATCGTCGCGAAATTCAGTTGCAACTTTCTCGTATAAGGGCTCAAGGGCTCGGCAAGGACCACACCAGGTCGCCCAGAAATTCACCACTAAAATCTTTCCCTTTTGCGCGGCGAGAGGGTAGGTGTCGCCTGAGGGAGCCTTGCGGAGTACGAATTCGAAGGGACTTTTTGCGGCAGCGTTGCGCTTTGCTTTTGGCGCCGAACCAGATGAGATTTCGTCGTAGGTGGCGAGGAGGAAATTGCCGAGGCCCGCGTCGGAGCCGTGAGCGAGGCGCCAGACGTTGCCGAGTTTCTGGCGGAGTTCGCGACGATGCTCGCCTTTTGCGGAAGAATCGAGGAGCGAGAAAGCGCGCGCGTAATTTGTGATGGCGGAAGAATAGTTTTTGTCGAGTTCGTCGAGTTCGCCGAGTTTTTCTGCGGCGGCGGCGTTTGGAGAGAAAGAATAGCTGGTCTCGGCGTCCTTGCGAGCACCGGCCTTGTCGTGAAGTTTGGTTTCGAGGCGCGCGCGAACGAGAAGCAACGAGGATTCATCGCGCTTTTTTTCGTTTGCCCATTGCTCGGGTGAGACGCGCGGTGATTTTTCGCTGTCGCCGGAGTTTTCAACGTAGGAGATAACACGCGAGGAATAATTAACGGCGCGACGGAGGCCAGCCTCGTCGCTGGTTTTTTCGAGGAGCTGGATAGCGAGCAGTGTGATGGACATGTCTTCGGGAGTGAGAGAGACAAGGCGCTCGGCATAGGAAGCGGCCTTGGAGGTGTCGTTTAGCTGAAGACAGGCTTCAACAAGAGCGCGGTAGATTTGTGGGCGTTCGGCGGCTTGCGGGTATTTTTCGAGAAAGTTTTCGAGATTGCGGACGAGGGCGGCACGGTCGTTGCCGGCTGCCTCGATGGTTTTTTGGAGTTCTTCGGAGGGCGAGAGTGGTTTAGGCGCGGCGGATTTCTTTTGAATCGGTGGCGGATTTTGCAGTGGCGTTTGCGCGAAAACAGCAGTCGCTAAAAGAAGAAGGAGCGGAGCGCACCAACGGTACATGAAGAGATTTTATACGAATGCTTGGAAAAGTGTTGATTGGTGGGGGTGTTTAAGAAGAGGGTTGGACGTGGATGCCGCCGGAGACAGTGCGGACTTCGACGCGGCCGCCGGGAGTGCCGAAGTGTGCGCGCAGGGAATGCTTGTCCTGATCTTCAATGATGATAGGGAGATCCGTGCTGATCCTACCGGAAACGGCTTCGGCGGAGAGATGGAAGCCTGCATCTTTCGGAACGGAGACCTCGACGCTACCGCTAGCAGTTTTCAGATGCCAGTAGCTGTTGCCGGAAGGATTGCCAGCGACTTTGATGCCGCCGGAAGCAGTGCTGGCTTTTACGTCGTTGTTGGCGCCCGCTACCGTAACGGAGCCGCTGGCGGTCTCGGCTTCGACGCGGCCGCCCGGCGCTTTGATATTTACGGAACCAGAGATGGCGTGGGCGCGGAGATCGCCTTTGACGGAGTTGATTTCGAGTGTCCCGGAAACGCTCATGATGCGCGCATCTTCGCCAAGATTGCTCGCGCGGATGGACCCGCTGGCGGATTTGATTTGCACAGTGCGATCGATGTTGTCGACGCTCACGGAACCCGAAGCTGAATTAACTGTGACAGGGCCGCGAACATGGCTGATTTCCTGAGCGCCGCTGGCTACGGAGATCGAAAGCTCCGTTTCTTGCGGGACTTCAATTGTGTATGAGATGGAAGTGTTACGGATGCTGCTTACGTCTTTGCCGATGCGAAGGAGACCACCGTGCTGTTCGATAGGAGGATTGCTGACGACGCGTTGCAACTCTTCTTTGGCGCTACCGAGGAACGAGCCAGCGGATACGTCGCCGTGAATATGAACTTTGCTGTCAGAAGTGCCACTGATACGGACGGAGCCAGAACTATTCGCAAGCTCAAGGCGAAGAGGGCCCGAGACGGCTAGCGTGCGGTCAAAGGAGCCTTGTTCGGTGGGGCCAATGCCGCAGGCGGCGAGCGCGGCAGATATTGTCAGAAGAGCCGCAAGATAGAGTTTGCGAGTATGCATTGCTTCTCCAGCGCTAGAATACGCGCTTTAGGCTGTCAAGTGTAGATACGGAAAATGGAATGGGAATGTTCCGTTCAGAGTTTATCTAATGAGGCGTTTAACGAACCCTGGCGGTAGCCTTCGAGGTCGAGGGAGACGTAGAGGAAGCCGGCGGCCTTGAGGCGAGCGTTGATGGCAGTGGCCATTTCGGGCGTAAGGGCGCGCGGGAGCTCGTCGGGAGCGATTTCGACGCGAGCGAGTTTGTCGTGAAGTCGGACGCGGAATTGGTGGAAGCCGAGGTCGCGAAGGGCGGCTTCGGCGCGGTCGATGAGCAAG
>Ga0126376_10000624_pt1 | contig 17559 bp, 17 predicted proteins | sample PanSoiMetPlot_15_FD_92760 | JGI IMG/M metagenome (GOLD analysis project Ga0126376, IMG submission 92760) | Tropical forest soil microbial communities from Panama - MetaG Plot_15 | ecosystem: Environmental > Terrestrial > Soil > Tropical forest > Bulk soil | place: Panama | collected 2016-02-17
AGGATTGAAGGCTCATCATCGACAAGAAGAATACGAAACATCAGTGTATAAGCAGGCTCCCGTTCTTTGATCCTGTCTCCTCCGCGTAACTCGCGCGTCCTGAAATGGCGTCGGCGGTTGCTTCTTTAAGGGCGACATTAATGCGTTCCACGGCTTCGTTTGCAAGTTGTGAAGCGTCTTTGTCGCCGGACTTTTGGACGGCCAGGCAGAGCGGAAAAACGGCGTTTCGGACATGATGATTGAGCTCCGAAACGATAGCGGCACGCGACATTGCGCTGGCAAAATGCACTTCTTCCTGCCGAAGCTGGATCGCGAGGCACACGATCATGGTTGCAAGAGCGGCGACCAAATCGCCCAGGAAAATGTGAGTAATCAGCTCACGGTCATGGGGAACGATCGCCCAATGGATGCCTCCAATGGCTGCGCCAACCAATATGCCGCAACAAATTGACACGAGCACTTTGCCGCCGTTTTTGTAACGCTTCACTATCCTTTTCTGCTTTCCCGGCCAGAGAAAAAACGCAGAATTTATGTTTTAGAGCGCTGACGAAGCGACGGGACCGCAAGATGGCCTGCGGGCGAGGATTAAAAGCCTCAGTTTAGCACGCTAAATTGAGCTAAGTAGCTGGAAAATCCAGAGTAGAAGAACAAAAGTACACGCTGCGATGGTCGATTTTCGCATCTAAGCAGGATCAATTCCTTGCCCGGATTGCATCACCGGCCTTCCGGGTTCTAGACTAAGTGCGTCGAGGAAAACCCCTGAATCTCGGTCAGACCATCAAGAGTTACATCCTCTGGACGCATCCACGCGGCGGCTTGCATTACGATGTGATGGTCACCATCATTCTTGCCTTCATCTTTCTTACTCCGCGCAGCGTTTTCAAGGACAGCCCCAATTATCTGCGCCTGCATCCCAACGAAGTCGTTGTGCGCTCCGACGGTACGAGTGCATTTGTCTACGAAATGAGTGCCTCCGGCGTAGCCAGCGACCCCGATACGCAGCAGGCGCTCAAGAAGGCGCTGGATCAAATAGCAGGCGACGTTGAGATCACTCGTTACGAGCCGCTGCGAGACAATTCCGGGAAGATCAACGGGTATCGCGTCTGGGCCCATCGTCAGTAGCTTCGAGTCAAATCCTGGACATGTGGGTTATTACCTGATGAGGAAATTAGTGCTCATCGAGCGTTGTCACATTAGGAATAATGATGTTTACGGGGGATTCCCGGCGCGGCGAGCGAGAGTTGGTCTTGTCATTCTTGCGCTCGCGATCATGGGCGCGATCTCCGCTTACGCGCAGTCTAAAAGCGGCGCTGCTGCAAATACAAATTCAAGCTTGGCACTCGAGAGTGTGCTCACGCAAATGGACTCCGCGTCCGCTCAATTCCGCAACGCCGAGGCGGACTTCGTGTGGGATCAGTATCAGAAAGTTGTGAATGAGACCGATACCCAAAAAGGGAAGGTCTACTACCGGCGCATCGGCAAAGGCGAGACTCAGATGTCGGCGAACATTCAGTCGCCCGATCAGAAGTTCCTGGTCTTCGCCGACGGCAAGGTTCGCCTGTATCAGCCGAAGATCCAGCAAGTGAACGAATATGACGCGGGAAAAAATCGCGAGCAGTTTCAGAGCTTCCTGGTTCTCGGCTTCGGCGGCCGCGGACACGATCTGCCCAAGCAGTTCGAGGTTAAATTTGGCGGCTATGAAAATGTCAATGGCGTGAAAACCGCGAAGCTGGAACTATCGCCAAAGGCCCCGAACGTGAAGAATATGTTCAACCAGATCGTCATCTGGATCGATCCGGCGAGAGGCATATCATTGAAACAGCAGTTCTTCGAGCCTTCAGGTGATTACCGAATCGCCAACTACAGCAACATCAAGCTGAACGGCAGAGTTCCCGACGATGTCTTTAAGTTGCACACTTCTGGGAGCGTTAAGACAGTGAAGGGAAAATAGTCGTTACCGAAGAGTTACTTCACAAAAAGTCTCTTTCCTCTGAGTTGACACCCACCTATACTGGGCAACGGATGATGGAGTTCTTGCCTCCTATCACTCTCATCATCCAGTCCCCAATCGAGGTTCAAGAGCTTTGGCCAGACTATTTACCCTCCCCGTAGTCCCCGACCCCAAGCGGCGTCGCACTCCGCGCATCAGCGACAGGCGCTATATCGAGGGCCAAAAACTGCTGGTTGAAGCCATGAAGTACCTCGTGCAAACCGATCCCGAGTCAAACCGAGACGCCATTGGTCTGCTCTCCGAGCATTTCCGCACGCAGTTTCGCATGTCGGACCGGCCGGTCGTCGAATAGCTCTTTTTAATGTAGGAGTTTACGTGGCCGTTGTGCTTCTCGGCAGCCCTGCACCTGCCAGCATCAGCAATGCTGGAAAGCATTCCAGCGTGTAGCGCGGTTCTGGATTGGGAAGCGTTGCCAGAAGCGCCGAACGACACAGAATGAAGAGCCACAACACCGCACTACCCGGCATTTTGCGGCGCAAGGACGCCAATGCGGCCGTTATATAGAAGAGGTTGAGCAACGCCAGCCCAAGTGATGCCGCGGATTCCTGCGGGACATTCTCCCAGTTCCACCAATCAAGCTGAAGATTTAGCATCTCGGTACGCGGACGTAGCCACATATCCGCCAATCTTGCCAGCGGTAGAAACACGTAATAGCGCACCGGATGCGCGCGAACGCGCTCATCTGCGAGCTGTGCGAAGCCATGATCCATTTCGGGACTGAGGATCAAGGGCTGGTTGTACTCCGCAAGAAGCTGCTCGGTACGCTGTTTTTGCACGTCATTTTCGTAGGCGCGAGGCGGAATATTGTTGAAGTCAACAACTTCTCCCGTGCCCTCCGCCGAAACATTCCAGTACACATTCATGACGGAAATGAAGTCGACGATCCACGTTTTCGTCCACCGATTGAATCCTTTGGGCACATATTCGCCTGGCATCTGCGCATAAAAAGGCGCTAAAGGCTCAATTTGGTGCAGTGTCCGCCAATTGCGCAGCGTCCAAGGCGCTAATGGAAGCAGGGAAACGACTCCGAGCAGCACTCCAGCCCACACAAATTCCGTCTCACGCTGCTTAATTGCAAGCCACAGCAGGTATAAGCCGATCGAAGCGAGCAATATCCCCGCGTCCGGGCGCAAATAAATGCTCAATGCAATTCCCAATCCGGAAAGAATCCAGTCGCCAATTGCGAACGAGTGCGCCACATCCCAAGACGGAGCTGCGAGCATCTTCTGCAGCGCACGCAGTGCAAAAAAGAGGGCAAAAGCCGCACCAAAGATCGCTAAAGTTTCGGGCAAAGGCGTCGCAGCGTAATTTGCGGTGAAAGGGCACAGCGCCGCGAGCGCAAAAGCGATCTTTCCAGCGCCTTCAGACCACAATTTGCATGCGCCTGCGGCGATCAGAAAGCACGTTAAGAGGTCGATTCCGACTTGCAAACGCACCACCGCGCCGTAGTGTTCGATACCAAATAAACGAAAAATCACCGCCAAGAACGCGGGATATCCCGGCATTCGGATGTCTACCGGCACCACCTGTCCGCTATCCGTCACCCCATAAACGCCATGCAGAAGCCAGTTTTTGCCCAAATCGCCGTACACCAGCGAGTCGCCTTCGAACAGAAAATGCCAGTGCAGGAAGTATCCGCGCAGCACCAAACCGAGCAACGCGAGTGCGAAAAAGTACAGTTTGTTGCGGGAAAACAAGCTGCTAAGCTCCTAAGTCGCTAAGCTGCTAAGCTTTAAGACAACGAAATTGACATCTTCCTGGCACACTTTTGCTGTGATTAACAACGCTTTGAAGCCTGGAAGTTCAGCAGCTTAGCAGCTAATTCCGCATGGCCAAGCCGGTTTTTTACGATCCACAACTCAAGCGATGGCGCAATCTACGCCTGCTCTTGCACGTTTCCGGCATCGTTATAACGCTTGTCGTCGCCGTTTTTATGTACACGGCGCTGCGTCACGAGACCTTACCGCAGACAATTTGGCCCGAAACCAAGCGCACCTATAAGCCGATCCGCGACACGAAAAAGCGCGCCGGCGCCCCTCGCGGATCGCATCGGAAGACCAAAAAGCCGCCCTCTCAAGTCCCACTGAATGAAGATGAAGGCTTACGGGCGGCGTTTTACGTCACCTGGGACAAAGGTAGCTACTCTTCGCTCAAGGAATATCTGCGCCAAATTGACCTTTTATACCCGGAATGGCTGCACGTTCTAACTCCCGACGGACGCCTTCAAGGCTCTGACGCGCTCACCAATCAGATGTTCGACGTCGTTCGCGGCGCTTCCATTCACCAGGTTGACGACCAGGTAATGCCGCTCATCCGCCAGGAAAAGGCCGACATTGAGGTCTTTCCGCTCGTCAACAACTTCGATCCCGTTTCAGGAAAGTGGCTTCCGAACGTCGGAGATTTCTTCGACAACGCCGACGGACGCGCAAATTTCCGCCGCCAACTGCTCACTTTTCTCGCTTCCGACTCGAAGTTTAAGGGCGTTTCCGTCGACTTTGAGGACTTTCCACGCACAGCTCAACCCGGCTTTAACGCGCTAATCGGCGAGATGGCCGCCGACCTCCATGGGCGCGGACTGAAGATGTACATCAACGTCCCGGCCGACGACGACGACTTCAACTACAAGTACCTCGCTGACAACTCCGACGGCCTCATCCTGATGAATTACGACGAGCACCAGGCCGAGAGCAAGGCCGGACCGGTTGCGAGTCACCCGTTCTTTGTTGGGAATATTCAGAAGGCGCTGAAAGTAATTCCCAAAGATAAACTCATCGTCGGCATTGGCAGTTACGGATACGAATGGGGCAACAAGCCGGTCGAATGTCCCGAAGGAAATTTCGCGACCGTCTGCAATCTCTCCGTTCAGGATGCGTGGATTCGCTCCGCCGAATCCGACGCTCCTATTGAACTCGACTCGGAATCGCTCAATCCGCACTTTGCCTACGACGAAGACGACGGTACGAAGCACGAAATCTGGTTGCTGGATGGCGTCACAGCATTGAATCAGATGCGCGCCGCTCGCGATCTGGGTATCAGGACTTTTGCTCTCTGGCGTCTAGGATCAGAAGACCGCTCAGTCTGGGAAATCTGGGACAAGCCGCGGGCCTCCGATCCCGTAACGAAACTCGCCGAAGTTCCTCCCGGTCCGGATGTGTCGATCGAAGGCCGCGGAGAGATCCTGCGCATCGTGCAACGTCCCTCGCCGGGCAAGCGCACTGTAACCGTGGATCCCGATACGGAACTAGTCAATTCTGAGCACTTCACCAAGCTGCCGAATCCGTATGAACTCGAAGCCTACGGATATAAAGAGAAGAAGATCGCGCTCACGTTCGACGACGGCCCCGATCCAACTTACACGCCGCAGATACTCGACATCCTGAGGCGCAAGCACACGAAAGCAGCGTTTTTCCTGATCGGAATTCCATCAGAAAACGATCCCGGCCTGGTGAAGCGCATCTACGATGAAGGCCACGAGATCGGCAATCACACACTCACGCATCCCAACATCGAAGAAATCTCGATCTGGCGATTCGAAAAAGAGATCAACGTCACTGAGCGACTCTTCGGCGCGAAACTCGGAGTGAAGCCAATCTTCTTCCGCCCGCCGTACTCAATCGACCAGGAGCCAGACACGGCTGACGAGGTGAAGCCGCTGGAACTCACGCAAGACATGGGCTACATAACCGTTGGCGACAAGATCGATCCCAGTGATTGGTCGATGAACCCGCGTTACAGCGCTGAGGACATCGCGGAAAATGTCTTCAAGAACCTCGACAAAGGGAACGTAATCCTCCTGCACGACGGCGGCGGCGACCGCACACAAACCGTGAAGGCGCTGCCTGTGATCATCGATGGCATCCGCGCACGAGGCTATGAGATTGTTCCCGTTTCCGCACTCATTGGCCAGACGCGCGCACAGGTGATGCCGGAACTTTCGACGCCGCGCGAAGTCTGGGCCGCCCGAATCGACAACCTGGCCTTCTGGATGTTCAGCATCTTGTTGATCGGCATCCAGGTGATCTTCTTCCTCGGCGACATCCTGATGACCGGCCGTCTCCTTATTATTGGGGCTCTGGCCACCATCGACCGCATGCGCGGCTCGTCGTCGCAGAACCTTGATCCCAGCTTCAAGCCTCCTGTTGCAGTCCTAATTCCCGCATATAACGAAGAGAAGGTTATCGAGCGCACGATTCGATCTGTGCTGGCTTCGAGTTATCCCAACCTGCGCGTCATCGTAATTGACGACGGCTCAAAAGACCGCACGCTCGAGATCGCCACCATCAAGTTCCAAACCGAAATCAAGGCCGGACGCGTATTGGTTCTAACCAAGCCGAATTCGGGCAAGGCCGAAGCCCTGAATTATGGCCTCGAGCACGTGACCGAAGATTTCTATGTCGGCATCGACGCCGACACGGTGATCGCCCGCGAAGCCATCGCCCGCCTGATCCCGCACTTCGCCGATCCTCAGGTAGGAGCCGTAGCCGGCAACGCCAAAGTAGGAAATCGCGTAAACATCTGGACGCGTTGGCAAGCACTCGAATACATCACCAGCCAGAACTTCGAGCGCCGCGCACTGGATTTGCTCGGAGCCGTGACGGTAGTTCCCGGCGCGCTAGGCGCGTGGCGTACCGAAACAGTACGGAACGCAGTCGGCTACCACGCCAACACCGTCGCCGAAGACGCCGATCTAACCATGAGCATCCTGCGCAGCGGACACCGCGTAATCTACGAAGACCGCGCGCTCGCCTACACGGAAGCCCCAGTGAGCGCCCGCGGCCTGATGCGCCAACGTTTCCGCTGGTCGTTCGGAATTCTTCAAGCAGTCTGGAAGCATCGCGGTGCTCTCCTCCGCCGAGGCGCCCTGGGCTGGTTCGCCCTGCCAAACATCGTCATCTTCCAGATCATGCTCCCGCTAGTCTCGCCCTTTATCGATGTGATGTTCCTGGTAAGCGCAATCTGGTATCTAATCGACCGCCATTTCCACCCCTACGCCGCCAATCCGGCAACATTCGAAAAGCTCGTGATCTATTTCGTGAGTTTTCTCGTCATTGATTTCCTGGCGTCGTCATTGGCGTTCGCTCTCGAGCGCCGCGATCCGCGACAGCATGAGGATTATTGGCTGTTAGCGGATATCTGGATTCAGCGTTTCACGTATCGGCAGGTGTTTTCCGTGGTGTTGTTTAAGACGCTGAAGCGAGCCATCGATGGTCGCGCGTTCTCGTGGGACAAGTTAGAAAGAACGGCGGCGCTGTCGCATGGGGGAGATTGAAGCTAGGCGATTAGCAGCCCTCTCCAGAACTGTCATCCTGAGGCCCTCTGTTGGCCGAAGGATCTCCCGCAATGCTCGGAACTTAAACGCGTTATCCTGGCTCTTCGGCCAAGAACCTGGTTTTGATCTTTTTCTCACATATAACTACGCTCAAACCACTGGTGGAAAAGCCCGGACAGTGCATGGAAGACCTCGGGATTTGCGGGAGATCCTTCGGCCAACAGAGGGCCTCAGGATGACAGTCTTAATGTTGCGGCGCACAATTTCTAGAGCGATGGCTCCAGACTTCGCCAAATGCAACCTTGTTTCCCACGCCGTACTTACCAAATTGAAACTATCCACAGCAATTTTCCTCTTGCCAAAATCTCACTCCCGTGTCATCTTGAATCATCTTCTTACGAAAGGACGCCCGATTGGCAGACTTTGCAAACAAAACGCTAAGCGGGCAACCGTTACCAGAACGCTGGTGCGGTTGCATTAGGGCGTCGCTCCGGTCGCACTAAGCCGACTTCTCGGCGCTCTTCCGCAAAAACAACTATATCGCTGGGTGGCGTAAGCCGCGGTTCCTTCGACTCGTAATCGACACACTGCTGCTGCTCATTCCCCCAGCAATGGCTCATTCGGTCAGTGGTGATTGGGCACGGATACTTCTCTGGTGAACAGCCTGCGGGCTGCGAGGTTCAAATCCTCAGTGGGGCGTAAGCCCTGACCCGTGACCGTTGGTTCCCTGATCAGAATGCGCCTACTAAATCAAATCCGGGCAGGTCCCGGTTAGAAAAATGAACGCATGCTCGATTTTTTGAAGCACATTTTGAGCGGAGAGAACCAGTTCGCATCCGGCGGATTGTTGCTGATGATCGTCGGTGGACTTGGCGTTTATCTGCGAGCGCTACCGGTCAGGCTTTGGTCATGGATCGTCCGGCAGTGCGTGATGATGATTACGGTCAAGGACGACGACATGGCATTCACGTGGGTGAAGGAATGGTTCCTGGAACAGGAATTTCTGAAACGGATTCGTTATCTTGATCTCGACACGACGCTTCGTGGCAGGGAGCTGGCCCTCATTCCCGCTCCGGGGAGGCATTGGTTCTGGCATGCAGGCCGTCCCTTCTGGATCTGGTTTTACCGAGGTGAGGAGGCGCAGGGTCGAAGCCAGCGACGCATGGAGTCGCTTACCTTCCGGACGATCGGCAGGGATCAGAAGTTCCTGAAGAAGTTCGTCGAGGAGATAGCGGCGTGTCACAGGAAGAAGATGAAGGCGGCGTCGCTGCTGTACGTGTACGACGACAGCTGCTGGACGTGGGTGCAGGCATACTCTCCGCGTTTGTTGGAGTCGGTGATTCTGAAGCCGGGAGAGAAGGAGCACCTGGTCTTCGATCTCGAGACGTTCCGTGGATCGCGTGAGCGTTACCGCCGGCTGGGAGCACCGTATCATCGTGGGTACCTGCTCTACGGTCCTCCCGGAACGGGAAAGACATCGCTGGTCTCGGCCGTTGCGGCAAAGTTCGGAATGTCGATCTATGCCGTAAACCTGGTCGAATTCAACGATCGAACGCTGAAGAGCGCGATGAACGATGTCCCAGAGAACTCGATCATCCTGTTCGAGGACATCGATTGCATGAAGGCCGGAGTCGCAGGCCCGAAGCAGACGAGTTGCGCAAAAGCAGGAGGGCACCAGCCGGGATCAGAAGAGCGGTTCCCCGGCAGGCCTGAACGTTACGCTTTCGGGACTGCTGAACGTGCTCGATGGATTCCACGCTCCGGAGAATGTGGTGTTTGTAATGACCACCAACAAGATCGAGCAGCTGGATCCGGCGCTGCTGCGTCCGGGACGCATCGACTACAAGCTCTTCATGGGAGACGCTGCAGAGTCTCAGAAGATCGAGCTGTATCGCAGATTCTTCCCCGAAGCCACAGAGCGAAGCGCGAGACTTTGCCCAGGCGCACTTCGCGGCGACCATGGCTGAGTTTCAAGGTCTGCTCCTGGCGCTGGAGCAAGGAGAGGAGCTTGAGCGGGTCGAGGCGCGTCAGGAAGTTGTGGCGTGAAAGTTAGCAGTAGGGAAGGGCACCGGCTTTAGCCGTGCCGCAGTGGGAAGGATGGTTTGTGTGGACGGCCGCGCCCTCGCGCGGGTGTTCGCCCGTTACTCGAGAATTCAAAAAGCATTTCGCCGGTGGTGTAGAGAAGAGATACTTCGCTCATTGAACATGAACGCTCTTCTCGCTGGTTCCCCGGCGAGTTTTTGGGAAATTAAGTTAGGCCGGTGGTGAAAACTGCGGTTACTTCACCTCACTGAGGGGGTGATTGCGGGTTCGAATCCCGCCACGGGAATGGCGGCCCGTGTAGCTCAATGGCAGAGCACCTATGTTCCGTTGTCATTAGTTCCCCGGCCTAAACAGTTTCGCCGGTGGTGTAGATGAGGGTTACATCGGAGTCCGAAGATGCGGGTTCAACTCCCGTCGCGGTTTTCGCCGCGTCGTCTAACTGGATAGGACGTCGGACCAAAAACATACCGTCATCGCCTTGTTCCCCGGCGATTCATTATGCCTGATTTGATATGAAACATGGAGGTTCACGATGGCACGACTGAACGTACTGAATCTCAACTTTGGATCTCGCACGCACGAGGGAGCACCGGCCCGGAAGATTTCAACCGAGCTGCAGCTGCGGCGTTCGGTGCTGGCTTGCCTGCTTTGGGAGAGCCAGTTCTACGAGGACGGAGTCGAGATCGCCGGCCGCATCGCCGAGCTGGTACCGAAGGTTGCGGCTGAGAAGGTCGCGACACTGGCGGTCGAGGCTCGCGAGCAGATGAAGCTGCGTCATGTGCCTTTGCTGCTCGTCCGCGAGATGGCGCGCCACAAGACGCATCGCGCTGTTGTCTCGGAAACGCTCGCCCGCGTCATCCAGCGTGCCGACGAACTCGCCGAGTTCGTAGCCATCTACTGGAAGGACGGGAAGGTTCCGCTTTCGGGACAGGTGAAGAAGGGGCTGGCTGCTGCGTTCCCGAAGTTCGACGAGTATCAGCTCGCCAAGTACCACCGCGGCGGGCCGATCAAGCTGCGGGACGTGCTCTTTCTCTCGCACGTCAAGCCGCTCGACGAGGCCCAGGCGGAGGTGTGGAAGAAGCTGATCGCGGGTACTCTCGCGACGCCGGATACGTGGGAGGTCGCACTCTCGTCTGGCGCAGACAAGCGCGAGGCGTGGGAGCGTCTGCTCCGCGAGCGCAAGCTTGGCGGGCTCGCGTTGCTGCGTAACCTGCGCAACGTTCGCGAGGCTGGAGTTGACGAGGCGCTGGTGGCCTCGGCGATTCGTACGATGAACACGGCGCGTGTGCTCCCGTTCCGCTTCCTTGCTGCGCCGCGTTATACGCCAAAATGGGAAGAGGCGCTCGAGGAGGCGATGCTGAAGTCTGTCGCGGAGACGGAGAAGCTGCCGGGCAAGACGATTGTCCTGGTGGACGTCTCCGGCTCGATGACAGCTCCGCTCTCGCGCCGCTCCGAGATGCAGCGTACCGACGCAGCTTACGGTCTCGCCGTTCTGTTGCGCGAGATAGGAGAGAAGGTCGGAGTGTACAGCTTCTCGGACGAGCTGGTCGAGGTACCTGCGCGCCGTGGATTCGCTCTGCGCGACGCGATCGACGCTTCCCAGGCGCATAGCAGCACGCGATTGGGCAACGCGGTTGAGCTTCTGAACCGCAAGGAGAAGTACGACCGCCTGATCGTGATCACCGACGAGCAGGCACACGACACCGTACCGTCGCCGCGTGGCAAGGGTTACGTAATCAACGTAGCCAGCTACAAGAACGGCGTAGGCTACGGCAAGTGGATGCACATCGACGGCTGGTCCGAGTCGGTTATCGAGTACATCCGCGCGATGGAGCAGACGAAGTGGGTGAACTAGGCCGGCAGGGCGGGCAACCGCCCTGTCGTGCGTTTGTTGTGGTTTTTCTTGTGGCGAACAAAACAGGACCAGAGTGCTGGCCGAGAGGCCGGGACAGTGCATCGGCTCCGTAAGCATTTCCGGGGGATCTTCGTCCAACACCGGTCCTCACGATGACAGTTATAAGGGTCTCGACTTCCGTAAGAATGAACGCGGCGGAAGCAAAAATGGGAAAACGCCGTAATTCCCGAGCTTTGGGATTGAAACTCACCTTCGCACTCGCGACGAACTCGGACGCGCCCGCTCTCGCGACCCTGCACAATCTTGTTGGTGAGGACCTCACTCGCCGTTTTGGTGAGGGGATATGGTCGTGGCGGCATACTGAGCGTGGTGTGTTGGCTAACCTGCGTAAGCCGAAGTTCTCGAAGATCCTGACGGCTTGTGCCGATGGAAAGATTATTGGGAGCTTGCGTTTGGCTACGAAGAAGCCTTGGGCGATCGATGTTTCTTATTTCACTGCAGTGGAGCGGCCGTTGTATCTGACCGGCATGGCTGTGCATCCGGAGCTTCAGGGGAAGGGAGTTGGGGGTCGCTTACTCAAGGAAGCGGAGAACCTTGCGCGAGATTGGCCGGGGGATGCTATTCGTCTGGATGCGTTCGATGCTTCGGTTGGCGCTGGTCCGTTTTACGCAAAGAATGGTTACCAAGAGGTCGCTCGCGTGAAGTACAAGGGTGATCCGTTGATTTGCTTTGAATTGCTGCTGGCGTAACGGGCGGACTAACTTTCGTTGCAAAGCCGAAACTCGCTCGACGGCGGTGACGACGGCGCGCGGCGGTCCTTATGACCTCACTGGTACCAACTCGATCGTTGTAGCCCTCGACTTTGCGCTGCCGAGATCCTTTGCGTATTTGAGGGATCCCTTGGTATTGTACTTCTCGAGGTATGCCTGATCGATAGCGTCGCGCAGGCGCTTGTCCTTAATTGGTACAGCGCGGATTGCGATTTCGTCGCCGTCTACTTCAATTGCGCCGCTTGGGTCTTTGAGGAAGGTTTCGTACCAGCCGTTCGGCTTCACGCTCCACGAGCGAACGAAGGCGCGATTTTTCACGACTACAGCCCAAATTCCGATGAAACGATGCTCGCTGCCGGCGCGGATGCGCAGAAGCTTGCTCTTGTCTAGATAAGCGAGGAGCTTGTCTGAGAATTGTTGTTTGGGGCTCATGAGCGGACTTGGGCGGTAACGGTCATTGTGACTGATTCCAGAAGAGTGCTGCGCCTGCGGCGCTCAAATTTCTCGCCCTGCGTACCCAGGGCTTACGCCGCTGGGGCTACGAGAGTGCCGCGCTTCGCGCTGGGATGGCGGCGGAGGATGATGGAATCGTTGTCATCATGACAAAACCTGCAGCGCCATGGCGGCAATATGCTACAACGGTGCCGTCAGCAAATAAACTCGCGCATGGAACCGATCGTTATCGGCAATTCGCGGTGGAAATACGTTCTGCTCCTGGTCGTCTGCCTGGGATTTGTTGCGGGTGGCGTGTTTATTTTGATGATGGATAAGAGCCCAAAGAACCTTGCCGGGGGCTGGGGTTGCATTGTGTTCTTTGGCGCAGGCATTCCTATTGCGGTGTGGCAGATCTTTGATTCGCGTCCGCGATTGATTATCGATGAGCATGGAATTAACGATCGCACCATGGGAGTCGGGCTGATTCCCTGGTCGGAGATCGAAGACGCATATGTGATGAGCATCGAGCGCAACGACTTCATTTGCCTGGTCGTGAGAGATCCGAACCTGTGGATTCACAAGTTGTCTCCGATCCAGAAGGCGATGGTGAGTACCAATCTAAAACTCGGATTTATGGAGTTGAACGTGAACTTGGGCGAGTCGACGTCTCAACGCAGCAGATTCACGAGTTGATTCTCAAGATGAGCTCTGCGCGGAAGTGATCATGAATAAACGTCCGTTCTCGGTAGTCGTGCTGAGTCTGCTGATGATAGTGGCAGGCGCATTCGGCCTTGTTTATCACATCCGCGAGCTTAACCTGCAGCATCCGTTCCAGAAAGATGTCTTGTGGGTTCTCCTGCTTCGTCTCCTCGCGATTGTTTGTGGAGTGTTCATGCTCCGCGGCAGCAATTGGGCTCGCTGGCTCACTCTGGGTTGGCTCGCCTACCACGTAGTTCTCAGCATGTTTCACTCAGTGGGCGAGGTGGCAGCGCACGCGATTCTGCTGGCAGTGTTTGCGTTTTTCCTGTTTCGTCCGCGTGCGGCGCAGTATTTTCGCCAAGCTACGCCAGAGGCTGGATAATCCTCACGCGACTTTCGGCGGATGCATCGATCGGCACGGTCTTTGGATCAGATTTCACTAGCTTTTTCGAATGCTCCATGGCCCGCTTGGTGCGTTCAATGCGAAACGATTCTTCAAGCCCGGCTTCGGATGTCATCTCGTACTTTCACCGGCCCACGCTAGACAGCTTTTCTGCGTGACTTGTTTCTTGGATTCCGCAACTCGCGCGCATGTTGCAAGGTGTCCGCGCATGAAGTCATGGTTTTATCCAGCACAAAACGAAGCAGTAACGACTTTTGGGACTCGTTGCGAGCCTTATTCGCCACTTGTTTGAACTGGTCCTCGAAGGTGCTGGGCTTCTTCATCGAACGTGAGTTTATGCCTGAAAGGTTGCCAGGGACGTAGGCAATCATGCGCCAGCTACTCTGAATGTGGGCCGGCGGGGCACAAACAGCAATGATTCTGGCAGACCCTTTGCAAAGTGACCAGAACCTTTCTGGTCATGAAAAATCTGAAACTCGGAACGAATTTCGCCCTTGTGATACACCTTTAGCCAGTGGCGAATTGTTCGAGTTGCGGGCGGAAGATTCCGTTTGGTTTCGGAAAGCGGCTTTGCGCGTGGTGTGTGCAGCACGAGGCTGCCAAGCGTGGTGAATTGCCAGACGACGCTCCGCAGCCGGTGATCGCTCCGCCCTGGCAACGGAGCGCAATGAGCTCGATGAGCCTAAGCCATGCGCTGGTGGGGATCAACGTCCTTATTTATGTCGCCATGGTAGTCGTTGGCGGCGGATCATTCTCCGATTTCTCCCCGCAACAACTCGTTCGTTCCGGCGCCAACTATGGACCCCTCACCTTCGGCGGCGAGTGGTGGAGGCTACTCAGCTACTGCTTCCTGCATGGAGGCTTCCTGCACATCGCATTCAACATGTGGTGTTTGTGGGACCTCGGCGCACTCTGCGAGTCCCTTTATGGGACGCCGACCTTTGGAGCTATTTACTTCGTTAGCGCGTTCGCAGGAGGACTTGCCAGCGCAGGAGTTCATCCCCATCAGCCAAGTGTGGGAGCCTCCGGGGCCATCTTCGGACTCGCCGGAGCGTTGATCGGGAGCTTTTACCTCGGCGAGTTCAGCCTGCCGCGTCCGGTGATCCAGGCACAACTGCGCAGCCTGATTTTGTTTGTCGGATACAACATCGTCATCGGCGCACTCTCCGGCCCAACCGACAACATGTGCCATTTGGGAGGCCTGTTAGCCGGACTGTTTTGCGGCGCGATGATCGCGCTCTTTGCGCCTTCAGAGAACAGTGCGCTTGGTAGATCGGCAATCATCGGGTTCCTCGTACTAGTGCTCTCGGGGATCGCCTACGGACTCGAGCGCTCGCGCGGCTATGTCATCCACGCGCAGAACGCGAACGAACTGCTTCGCGAGCGGAAGTACGACGAAGCCATCAGCGAGTTAGAAACAGTGGTGAAGATGAAGCCGAACTATCTTCCTGCGCGTTTCAATTTGGCGCAGGCCTATTTCAATAAGCAACAGTACGCTCAATCCGAGGCCGAGTTGAAGCACATTCTCCAGCTCGATCCCGGAAGTGACGACGCTTCGTATCTGCTGGCGTTCAACTACCTCGCCGAGAAGCGCGTGCCCGAGGCCAAGCAGATATTCTCTGAAATTGCAGACAAACATCCCAATCACGCCGGGGCCCACTACGGACTCGGCATGGCCCTCGCCGCGGAAGGGAATCTGCGGGATGCGATCGAGCAGTTCAAGACCACAGCTCAGCTGCGTCCCGACTTCGCAGGCATCTACTTCGAACTGGGCAAAGCACAGGCGGCCCTCGGCCTCTACGACGATGCCATCAAGTCGTTCCAAACTGAAATCGCAAATTCCGACGACTACAATACGGAACTGGCTCTGGCAAACGCCTACGAGAGAAAAGGAATGCATGACAAGGCAGTCGAGGCGTTGGAGCGGGCCAAGAAGCTGAAGGGGGAGTAATCCCCTCTTTTGTATCATTCCGAACCGCGGGTGTGGCGAGGGGAAATTCCTACGGGGCTCCGATATCGCCGATTTGATGCGAGCGGCATGACTGGCCGCAAGCTGTGAAAGGCAACAATTCTCGCATAAACTAGCAACCTGGCAGTCCTTAAGTGTTCCTCACCGCTACCCCCGCGGTTCGGAATGGCAAAAACCGAAGACCCTAAAGGAGAGAACCTTGCAAACCGCTCCGATGGATATTTCCGCGCTGAAGACGCGGATGCGCGATTCCTGGATGGCCGGCGATTTTGGCGTGATTGCGCGCTATGCCGAGAAGGAGATGGAAGCGTTTGTCTCACGGCTGAAACTGCAGCCAGGTACCCTTGTGCTCGACGTGGCTTGCGGTACAGGAAACACGCTGATTCCCGCGGCGCGAGCCGGAGCAGATGTGATCGGCGTCGATATTGCTGCAAATCTCGTGGAGCAGGCCCGCTCACGTGCGACCAAGGAAGGACTGAAAGCCGAAGTGCGCGAAGGCGATGCCGAGCAGTTAGAATTTCCCGACTCGTCGTTCGACGTGGTGATCTCAACCTTCGGAGCAATGTTTGCACCACGTCCCGATTTGGTCTCGCGAGAGTTGTTGCGCGTCAGCAAATCCGGCGGGATGATTGCGATGGCGAATTGGACGCCGCTGGGATTCGTCGGCAAGATGTTCCGCACGACGGGAAAGCATGTTCCGCCGCCGGAAGGTATCCCGTTGCCCGCGCTGTGGGGAGACGAAGAGGTCGTGCGTCAGCGCCTCGGCGGTGGAGCGAAGAAGATTGAGTGCACGAAGAGGCTGGTCGATTTCGACTATCCGTTTCCGCCGCTGGAAGTGCTCGCTTTGTTCCGAAAGTACTTCGGGCCGACGCAGGTTGCGTTCTCGAAGCTTGACGAGAAGGGTCAGGCTGCCCTTGCAGACGATCTGGGAAGTTTGTGGAATGAGTACAACCAGGCCACGGACGGCACTACGAGGATCAGGGCGGAGTACCTCGAGGTTCACGCGACGCGGGATTAGGAGTTGGTTAGGAGTGTCGGCTTACTTCCGAAGAATTTCTTCGACGCGTTTGAGATCTTCCTCTGTATCGACTCCCACTGTGTCATACGGAGTTTCTGCAACGTGAATCTCCACGCCATGATCCAGAAAGCGCAACTGCTCGAGACGCTCAGCGCGTTCCAGTTCCGATTCGGGCCAGGAGCAGAATTTCTCCAGCGCTTCGCGACGATAGCCGTAGAAGCCGAGATGTTTGAAGCGCTTCGCTGAACCCGTATTGTCACGGTCGAAGGGAACGGTGGCGCGTGTGAAGTAGAGTGCGCGTCCGGCGAGATCGGTCACAACTTTCACTGCGTTGGGATTGTTCACGTCGGCTGCGCTGCAAGGTGTCTTCACGGTCGAAACCATTACACGGACATCCCGCATCAGCGCCAGGAGCGCGGAGATGTGCTCAGGACGTGCTAGGGGCTCGTCGCCTTGCACATTTACATAAACGTCTGCAGCGACGCGCTGCACCACTTCCCACACACGATCCGTGCCGCTGCGATGCGAAGAAGAAGTCATTTCGGCACGCCATCCGTTCTGTTTGCAGATGGCGAGGACTTCGTCGGAGTCGGTGGCAACAATCACTTCAGAGAGTTGCGGACAGCGACGCGCCGCTTCGACGACGTGCGCAAGCATAGAACGTCCGGAGATCTCGCGCAGAACTTTTCGCGGCAGACGCGCGGAGGCGAGACGGGCGGGGATGATGGCGATGGAGTGCATGAGCAGCTTCTAACCTACTAAGCTTCTGAGCTGCTAATCAAAGGCAAAAGCAAAAACTTTGAACACAGCGGACAACGGGGGCGCGAAGGAAAACCAATCCGTGCTCTGGGCTTGGTTTCCTCTGTGCCGTGTTCAAGGCCTTGGCCCTTCGATTAGCCGCTCAGAAGCTGCTCCTTTGATAAAATGAAAACAGCGGCCGAGCAGCCGGCTGCGGTCCCTGAAGCCACCTCTTCAGGCCCCTTTCTGACCGAAATCCCAGGTCATTTGGGCTGTGGCGGTGTAGCGCAGGTGGTTAGAGCCACGGTCTCATAATCCGTAGGGCGCTGGTTCGAGTCCGGCCGCCGCC
>Ga0126376_10000625_pt1 | contig 17550 bp, 17 predicted proteins | sample PanSoiMetPlot_15_FD_92760 | JGI IMG/M metagenome (GOLD analysis project Ga0126376, IMG submission 92760) | Tropical forest soil microbial communities from Panama - MetaG Plot_15 | ecosystem: Environmental > Terrestrial > Soil > Tropical forest > Bulk soil | place: Panama | collected 2016-02-17
TGCTTTCAAGACAGCGGGTTGGCGCGAGCGTCGACTTCGGGAAGACCAGCGCAGATGGCCCGCAGTTCGACGGCATTGAATGACGCATGGGAGAGTCAACGACCGACGCTTCTTCTGTATGATGACGAGTTAATTGTCGGAGAATCAGGCCATGGGCATGTTGGTCATCCGTCACTACAGCACATGGCATCCCGAGTTCGACCGACATGCAAGCGCACTGAGGTTTCTGCACATGCGAGCCGCCTGAAGCAGCATTCAACCGGTCGCACTCGGCCTGCGCGTGCTCTTCGCTTGGGAAGCAAAGAAGCTCGCCGTTGCGGAATGACGGGATGCGAGTCGGCGCCAAAGATGCTTTTTGCGCTGCGGTGCGTCCACACCGTAAAAAAGTGGATATTGCTGTCCATTTTGCGGAGATCCCCCGATGCGATCGCCGAATTGAACGCGTGCCTGTTCGGGGTTGGTTCCCGGCCCAGCTCAATAGCGGCCGGACTTCCCGCCCGTCACAAGGAACCGCCGAGCTTTCCCAGCGTCCACACCATCGCCGCGTAGAGCACGAAGGTCAAAACACAGGACAAGCCAAGTGCCGCCCAGAAGCCAACCCCGCCCCGCAGCAGCGCCGGCAGGACCAGGAACATCGGAAGGGTCGGCAGCACGAACCAGAAGGTGGATTGGGAGAGGGCTGCGATCGCTCCGGTATCAGAGGTGTCTCGCCACAGCCAGATAAAGGCGAGGATGGATATGAGCGGCAGCGACAAGATTATCGCGCCGATGGCGGGGCTGCGCTTGGCGACCTCCGACGCCGCGGCAATTACGATGCCGGACAGAAGAGCCTTAATGACAGCGTAGAGCATGGCGAACCTTTGGGAGTGCGGAGCAAGGTTGCCACAACAGTAGCCGACGCCTGCGCTTCCGACGACCCAACGCATGACGTTACTTGTTTGAGCTTATTTCTTGTAGAGCGCATAGGCCGCGTAGCAGAGCGTGACGGCGAGGATTGGCCTGAGCAGCCGCTCCGGCACGACTCCGGCAAGCCGCGCGCCGATAAGAATGCCGGGGATCGACCCGCACAACAGCGTTAAGAGCAGGCTCGCATCGACATTGCCAAGGCCGAGATGGCCGAGCCCGGCAAGAAGAGTGAGCGGCATCGCATGGGTAATGTCAGAACCAACCAGCCGCTTCGCTGGGAGCATGGGATAGAGCGTAGCGAGCACAGTGACGCCGATGGCCCCGGCGCCGACGGAGGTCAGGGTCACAAGCAGCCCAAGCGCCACCCCGAACAGGACGGTCTCAATCGTACGCGGAGGCACGTCTCCAATGTCCTCTTGAGGCGCCGTGCGCGTGACAAAGGGATAGACAACGATGGCAATAGCGCTCAACGGAAGCGCAACGACGAGGCCCATCCTGATCCAGCGCCCGAGCATCGCCGTGTCGATGGCGAAGTACGCGATTGCCGCAAGCAACAGCGCAGCGGCAGGAAGGCTCCCCGCCGCGAGCCGGAATACGATCGGCCAGTCGACATGGTTGGAAAGATGATGGCGCCAGCTGCCGGCGGTCTTGGTGATCGAGGCATAGAGCAGGTCGGTGCCGACCGCGACTTGTGGGCTGATTCCGAAACTCGAGATGAGGAGCGGTGTCATCAGCGATCCACCGCCGACGCCAGTCAGGCCCACGAGAAACCCGACGCCGAAGCCAGCCGCGACGAGCGGCAGCAAGGCAACTGCCGAGCTCAAGTCACCCATGGCTGGAGAGCCTCCCCCTTGCGGCGAGTCCATGCCCCTTGTCGGGGGCCTTCTTGGTTAGGTCGCTTTGATTATAGACGGGCTAAAGCTCGACCAGAACCGGAACTCCTGCAGAACGCAGCAGAAGCGCGACCTCCTGCGCGCGCCGGTTGAATTCGGCTTCATCGGCCGGGCTGTCGCCGAGATCGGCGCACAGCCCTCGGGCAAGAAGCGCGCGGTTCAGCACGAGCACGTTATCGCCGACCGCCGGCGCGCCGGCCTGCGCCCAGGTGATGACGCCGCCAGCGACGGTGGCGCCGTCTATGGCGTTGACCAGCACGAAATTGCCGGTTTCGGGAAGACCGCGGAAGAGGTCGAGAGCGGTGGCGCGGCCGAGCAGGATGCGGCAGTCTGCGATGTCATTCATGCGGCACGCATGCGCGGGCGTCGACGCCAATGTCTCGAAATCGACAAGGGCGGAGACGCTCATGCTAGTGACAGGTGTGAGGTCGGTCGCGGTGCGGAGCAGATAGCCGGCCTCGGGATCGAATGGCGTCTCGGAGAGCCAAACAAGCCGAGCTTCAATGACATCGGCATTGACGGGCCGGCGCGAAACCTCGGACAGGACCGCACCCCGGGAAATATCGAGATCGGTGTCGAGCACGAGCGTGACGGCGTCGCCTTTCCCCGCAGACGGTAGGTCGCCGTCCATGGTGGAGATGCGGCGCAAGGTGGCGCCAAGGCCGCTGCGGGCGTCGACGATGCGGTCGCCGACCTTGATGCGGCCGGAGGCCACCGTGCCGGCATAGCCCCGAAAGTCGCCGGAAGCGCGCAACACGAGCTGGACCGGAAAGCGGAACGGCGCGTCGACTGGCTCAGCCACCGGATCGACGGCTTCGAGATAGTCGAGCAGCGTCGGCCCGGCATACCAAGGCATCGACGCAGCACGGTAGACGACATTGTCACCGGTGAGCGCGGCGACCGGAATGGTCATGACTTGCGCGAAATTGAAGCTTCCGGCCATGGCCCGGAAGTCGCGCTCGATCTCCCGATAGCGCGTCTCTGACCAGCCGACAGCGTCCATCTTGTTAATGGCGAGCACGACTTTCTTGATGCCAACGAGGTCGCAGATCGCGGCATGGCGCCGGGTCTGGCGTTTGGCGCCATGGCGGGCATCGACCAGCAGGATGGCGATATCGGCGTGCGAGGCGCCGGTCGCCATGTTGCGCGTGTACTGCTCATGCCCTGGGGAATCGATGATGATGAAGCGGCGACGCTCGGTCTCAAAATAACGCCAGGCGATGTCGATTGTGATGCCTTGCTCGCGCTCGGCCTGGAGACCGTCGAGCAGAAGGCTGAAGTCGATCTTCTCGCCGTTGATGGCGCGGCTATGCGAAGCAAGTGCGACCGCCGCGCGTTGGTCCTCGGTCACGCCCGCTGCGTCCCACAGCAGACGGCCGATCAGCGTCGACTTGCCGTCATCGACCGAGCCGCAGGTGAGGAGCCGGACCAGCGCCCCTTTTTGCGGGGCTCTGACCGTCCTCGGCTCGACCGGGATCTCTTCTTTGAGCGCTGCCAGATGCATCAGAAATAGCCCTCACGCTTTTTCATTTCCATCGCGCCCGCTTGGTCATGATCGATGAGGCGCCCTGCCCGCTCCGAATATTTGGCGCCGAGCGTTTCCTCCACGACGGCGCCGATGTCGCTGGCATCGGATTCGATTGCCGCGGTGAGCGGCCAGCAGCCGAGCGTGCGGAAGCGCACCTTGCGCGGCACCGGCCGCTCGCCGAGCTCGAAGCGCATGCGCTCGTCGGCAACGACGATGAGCTGGCCGTTGCGCGACACCACGGGCCGCTCGGCGGCGAAATAAAGGGGGACCACGTCGAGCTTTTCGAGCATGATGTAGCGCCACACGTCGCCTTCAGTCCAATTCGACAGCGGAAAGACGCGCACCGTCTCCCCCTTGCCAAGGCGGCCGTTCAGTAGCTGCCACATCTCCGGGCGCTGGCGGCGCGGCTCCCAGCGATGTCCCGCGGCGCGGAACGAGAACACACGCTCCTTGGCACGCGAGGCTTCCTCATCGCGGCGCGCCCCGCCAAAGGCCGCATCGAAACCACCGGCATCGAGCGCCTGACGAAGCGCGACGGTCTTCATCACGTCGGTATAGACGGATGGCGGATGATCGAACGGATTGATGTTGCGGGCGAGACCTTCGTGGTTGGTGTGCACGATCAAATCGAGGCCGAAGTCACGCGCGGTCTTGTCGCGGAAGGTGATCATCTCGGGGAATTTCCAGGTGGTGTCGACGTGCAGCAGCGGGAATGGCAGCTTGGCCGGCCAGAAGGCCTTGCGCGCTAGACGCAGCAGCACCGTCGAGTCCTTGCCGATGGAATAGAGCAGCACGGGCGCGCGGAACTGCGCGGCCGCCTCGCGGAAGATGTGGATGCTCTCGGCTTCGAGCAGCTTGAGATGCGAGGTGAGCGCGGTCATGCGGCCTTGCCTTCCCGGTTCGGGTTCATATGCAAGCCGCACTCCTTCTTCTCCTCGTGCTCCCACCACCAGCGCCCGGCGCGCGGGTTCTCGCCAGGCAGCACGGCGCGGGTGCACGGGGCGCAGCCGATTGAGATGAAGCCACGCGCGTGCAGCGGGTTGACCGGTATGTTGTTGGCGGCGATGTAGGCGGTGAGGTCCTGGGTCGACCAGTCGGCGACCGGATTGACCTTGACGAGCGCGCGGTTGTCGTCCCATCCGGCGAGCGGAGCGCCGGCCCTTTCGTCGGAATGCTCGCGGCGGATACCAGTTATCCAGCCTTGCGCGCCCTTAAGTTCACGGTTCAGAGGCCGCACTTTGCGAACCTCGCAGCAAGCTTTGCGGTTCTCGACCGAGTTCTTGAAACCGAACACGCCATCGCGGGCGACCAGCGCCTCGACCTCCCTCGCCTCTGGCGCGACCAGACGGATACGGATGCCGTAGCGGATTTCGGAAATTTCGACAGTCTCGAGTACCTCGGGAAAGAGACGTCCGGTGTCGAGCGTGAACACATCGATGTCGGCGCTGGAATCGGCGATGGCGTGCAGAATTGCCTGATCCTCGAGCCCGAGGTTGGTCGAGAAGACGATGCGGCCCTCGACTCGCCGCCGCATCTCTCTGATGCGGTCGGCAAGGTTCTTTATTCGTGAAAGGCGATTGCTAAGCTCGTCGGCCTCTTTCTTCGAGGCATTCCAACGGAGCGGCTGCGGATTGCGCAAGCCGGGCTGATAGGCATGGCGCAGCCGCGTGAGCGCCACTTTCCAAGTCCCGATCGTCCCCTCGTCAGCGACCTCAGCGGTATCGAAGCCGGAGCGCAATAGGAAGGGCGCCAAGTCCGGGATCATATAACCAACGGCCCTGATCTCCCCGATGAAGCCGTGCCGTTCACGCAACAACACGGCAAGCGAGTAGCCGCGCCCATCGCCGAAGGCGAGAAAGCGAAGAGCGACCGCTCCCCCTGCTGCTGCGGCAGCCTCAAGCGCGGCGCCGTCGGCAGTAGGCTCGAGCACCGTTGTCGGCTCGCTGACATTGGCGACGATGGACCCGGTATGAAGATCAAACAGCGCCATAAAGTGCCTCCTTGAAGGGCGCAGGCCCGATCCTTCGCCATGTGGCGAGAAAATCCTCCCCGTCGGTGCGATTGGCGAGATAGGTCTCGATGATGGTGTCGATCGCCTGCGGTACCGCTTCGGCGCGGAAGCCTGGGCCGATAATGGTGCCGATCGCGGCGTCGTCCTTGGGACTGCCGCCGAGCGAGATCTGATAGAGCTCGGTTCCTTTCTTATCGACGCCGAGGATGCCGATATTGCCGGCGTGGTGATGTCCGCAGGCATTGATGCAGCCCGACAAGTTGAGCCGAAGCGGCCCGATCAGCTCTTGGCGCTTCGGGTCCTCGAAGCGCTTCGCGATTTCCTTGGCGATCGGAATCGAGCGGGCATTGGCCAGATTGCAGTAGTCGAGGCCGGGGCAGCAGATCATGTCGCTTAAGAGATCGTTGTTGCCGACGGCGAGCCCTGCTCTCACGAGCTCGTCATAGACCGTAACGAGATCAGCTCTGGCGACGTGCGGCAGGACAAGGTTCTGCGTGTAGTTGACGCGCAGCTCGTTGCGGCTGTAGCGCTCCGCCAGATCGGCGACGAGCTCCATCTCCTCGGAGGTCGCATCGCCGGGCGTGCGGCCCGGCTGCTTCAGAGCGATCACGGCAATGCAATATCCCGGCACGCGGTGAGGTCGGACATTATTCTTGAGCCAGTTGGCGAACACCGGATCGGTAATCCGCCGCTGCTCCGCCTTATCGTCCACGATCGGATCCGGAACGAGATCGGGCGGCGCAAAATAGGACTGGATGCGGTGAAGCTCAGACTCCGGCAAATCGATGGTGTCCCTGCGTGGCGAGACGGCCCAATCCGCTTCGACCTCCTCGCGGAATTTGTCGATGCCGAGCTGGTTGACGAGTATCTTGATGCGCGCCTTGTTGAGGTTGTCGCGCCGCCCATAGAGATTGTACACGCGCAAGATCGACTCGATGTACGAGAGCAGGTGCCGCTTCTCCAGGAAGGGGCGAATCTCGAGACCGACATAGGGCGTGCGGCCCATGCCGCCGCCGACAAATACTCGGAAGCCATTCTCGCCGTTCGGACCCCTCACGATCTTCAGTCCAATATCGTGGAACAGGACCGCGGCACGATCTTCGGCGGCGCCGGTGATGGCGAATTTGAACTTGCGCGGCAGCCAGCTGAATTCCGGATGCACCGTCGACCACTGACGGATTACCTCGCACCAGGGTCGCGGATCCTCGAGCTCGTCGACGGCGGCGCCAGCGAACGGATCGGCTGTGACGTTGCGGAACGAATTACCGCTGGTCTGAATGCAATGCATTTCGACGTCCGCGAGCGCACTCAAGATATCCGGCACGTCGACGAGTTTGATCCAGTGATACTGAAGATTGGTACGTGTGGTGAAATGGCCGTAACCGCGATCCCATTTGCGGCCGATCATGGCGAGCTGGCGAAGTTGCCTCGGCGACAGCACGCCATAGGGAATGGCGATGCGCAGCATATAGGCGTGCAGCTGCAGATAAAGGCCGTTCCTAAGCCTGAGCGGGCGGAACTCCTCCTCGTTCAACTGGCCCGAGAGCCTGCGGTCTACTTGATCGCGAAACTGTTCCACGCGTTCGCGCACGAAGGCGTGGTCGAACTCGTCATAGCGGTACATCGTACCAATCCTCGGTCAGAGTGGTGCGGTGCGAGGCCCGGATGCGCTCACGCACTGAAAGTGGGTCGACTGCACCGTCGTGGAGGGCGACCTCCATGGGATAGACGGCGACAACCTTGCGTGCCTTAACGGCTTCGGCGGCCTCTGCCTCAAGAGCCTTGGTCTCTTCCTCAGTATTCGCGAGGCGCGCGCGCGCAATGTCCTCGGTCCAGCTGCCGTCGGTTGCGAGGTAGACGACAATGCCGTCGGTGAGACGGTTGGCTGTAACGACGCTAGGCATAGAGACGTTTGACCTCCTCTAGCGCAAGGATGTCCTCGACAACACCATGAGCCTCTAGGCCCGCCACCTCGCCGAAGATGAGGACGGCAGGGCTCTTGAGGCCGAGGCGCTCGGGGTTCGTGGCAAGGTCGGCCACGGTCGCGAGCACGCGGCGCTCATCGTCACGGCTTGCATTCTCGACGGCGATCACGGGAAGCGATGGACTGAAGCCCGCTTCGAGAAGCTTCCTGGCGATCGCGCCGGCGGTGCTGACGCCCATATAGACAAGCAGCGTGTTCTTGCCGCCTGAGAGCGCAGCAAGATCGAGATGCTCGAAGGAGGGCTCCTCGCCGCCGGCCTCGTGGCCCGACAGGAAGGTCACGGTGTGGGACACGTCGCGGTGGGTGAGCGGGATTTGCAGGCTCGCCGCGGCGGCAATACCGGCAGTGACTCCGGGCACGATCTCAATGGCGATGCCGGCTGCGCGCAGCGCATCGAGCTCCTCGCCGCCTCTGCCGAAGATGAAAGGATCCCCACCTTTGAGCCGCACCACGGTCTGTCCGGCGCGCGCCCGTTCGACAAGAAGGGCGTTGATCTCCTCCTGGGGCACGCTGTGCGCCCCTTTAGCTTTTCCTACAGGGATCATCTCGGCCTCGCGGCGCGCGTGATCGAGCACGCCCTCGCCGACCAGGCGGTCATAGAGAATCACATCGGCCGCTTTCAGCGCGCGCACTGCCTTCATGGTGAGAAGCTCGGGGTCGCCCGGCCCAGCGCCGACGAGGAGCACGCGGCCCCGCGCGTGAGGCTCACCAGCCGCCTCGTCGATCGCGTCAGCGATCAGCGCGCGCGCCTTGTCCTCGTCGCCTTCGAGCATAGCCTCTGCGGCAGCGCCTTCGAACACGGCCTCCCAGAATTTCCGGCGCGGCGGACCCGACGGCAGCCTGTCGGCGACCGGCCCGCGGAACTCCGCAGCAAGCTTGGCAAGTGCGTCGAGCCTTGGATGAAGCTCCTGCTCGAGCCAAGCGCGCAAGCGCTGAGCAAGAACCGGCGCGGCGCCGGAGGTGCCGATCGCAACCGTCACCTCGCCGCGGTCGACGATGGCCGGAAGTGCGAAGGTGCAAAGCTCGGGGCGATCTGGGACATTGACGGGGACGCCGAGCGCGCGGGCAATGGCCGAGACGCGCGTGTCCTCCTCATCGTCCTCGGTGGCGGCGATAACGAGAGGCCGGCCACGCAATTGATCAATGCCTGGCAGTTCCGGAAGAAGCGCGACGAGCTTCTGCTCTGCGAGTGCGGCAAGCTCGGGCACGACTTGGCTGGCTGCGACATCAACGCTCGCGGCGCGCTTCAACAGCAGCCGAGCCTTGACCGCGGCAAGCCCCCCGCCGCCGACTACAAGAGGCGGCTTGCCGTCGAAGCTCACCAGGATGGGGAAGGTCCGCATCTCGCTATCCTCCAACCGCCATCCACTCGGGCGGCGCATCGGCGAGGCTCTCAGGCGCAAGCTCGACCTCGAGCCCTTCGAGCTCCGGGGTCATGATGATCTGGCAGCAAAGCCGAGAGCGCTCATCGACCTGGAAGGCGCCGTCGAGCATCTCAAGCTCTTCAGCAGACGGCGGCACGAGCTTATCGAGCCAATGCTCAGCTACCCACACATGGCAAGTCGCGCAGGCGCAGGCACCGCCGCATTCGGCCTTGATGGGGATGCCCCAGTCGCGGATCACTTCCATGACCCGCCAGCCCTCGAGGGCTTCGAGTCGGTGTGTCTCTCCGTCGGGCGTCCGCACAGTGACGAACATGATTAGGCGACCTTGAGCAGGCGTTGCAGCTCCGACGACGAGGTCGTGTACTGGAAACGCAGGAAAAGCCCTGCGCATTGGCCGCCAGGCTTGTCCAGAATGTCGATGACATGCGCTTTGAGCCGCGCAAGTCCAAGCTGAAACACGGCGAACAAGCCCACCGGGCCTACGCCAATAATCACAACATCGGTGGAAGCCTCGTTGGCCTTCATCGATCGCCCGCCGAAAATGGCCCGCTGCTAATATGGGGAGTGTAATGAAAATCCATTCTCCCAGGAAGGCAACAACCACGAAAAGAAGGAAAATTGTTCCAATATCCCAAAGACAGTAGAATTATTTTCTGTTCCTGCCATCCTGCGAAATGCTGCAGCCAAGCAGTTCTCCCGAAGCAGAAAATCGTTGCTCAGTCTACGGTGCGGTTTTCGCCGCTTCGGCCGGTCCAGTGCCGCCAGCGCAGCCTTTGACGAGCGCATGCCTGATCTCCTGAAGCAGCTCCACCTCGCGTGAAGGTGGCGGCTCGGTGGCGGGCTCTTCCTCCTGCTTGCGCCTCAGCTGGTTCATGCCTTTGACCACCATGAACAGGGCGAAGGCCACAATCAGAAAGCTGAACAACCCAAAATTGATGGTAGGGGCACCGGCTTGTCTCGCTTGAACGAGGGAGCCGTAATGTTCTCCGTTCAAGGAAATGAAAATGTTGGAGAAATCGACGCCGCCCGTGATCACGCCAAGCGGCGGCATGACGATGTCATCGACCAGCGACCTTACGATGGTCGAGAAGGCCGCGCCGATGATGATGCCGACCGCCATGTCGACGACGTTGCCTTTGAGAGCGAATTCCTTGAATTCTTTTAGCATCGCCGCCTCCTTTGATAGCGTTGGAAGTCACCTCACTACCATGACACCCTGAACGCAAATCGTGCTTACAGAGTTTGCAAGACAGCCATGAACTGGTAACTCCTTGGTAGGCCTCTAAGGCAAGGGGGAAACGAAGTGGCGTCAGAGGCTCCCTTGACCGATCATCCGGCTCGCGACCGCCATCAGCTGCGGACCCTGCTTCTCGCGGTCGCAATCCTGTCGACGGTTCTTCTCGCTGTCTTTCTCACCGTCACCACCGCGACTTGGCTGAACCAATACGGATTCCTGCACTTCCCGCTCGGTTTCTATCTGCTCGCGCAAGGCCTGTTCATCCTCATCGTTGTGGCGACCTTCTGGTTCATCCGCATACAAGACCGGCTCGACGAGGCGCGCGCCGAAAACGAGGAGCTCGGATAGGCGATGAGCGTCCCGTCGCGGCTCCGCACGGCGAACCCGCATCTCGGCGCCTATTACGGCATCGTCACGAGCGCGTTCGTGTCGCTCATCCTGCTGCTCGCCATGTTCGAGCAGCTTGGCGCGAGCCGGACGGTACTGGCCGAGACCATGCTGCTTGCGCCGCTCGCGCTCTATCTCCTTATCGCCATCGGCTCGCGCACGCTCGAAGTCGAGGACTTCTTCTGCTCGGGCCGCAGGGTACCGCCCATATTCAATGGCTTCGTGCTCGCGGCAACGGCAGTGGGTGGCGTAGGCGTGCTCGTCTATACCGGCGCGGTGTTCTTTCTCGGCTTCGACGCGCTTGCGATCGGACTTGGCTGGACCGCCGGTATGCTCATCGGCGGCGTCCTGTTCGTGCCCTATCTGCGCAAGGCAGGCTCATACACGCTGCCGACGTTTCTCGGCCACCGCTTCCGCTCGCGAATCGTCCGCATGACGGCAAGCGTCGTGCAGTTGCCTCCTACCGCATTGCTGCTGGCTGCGGAGATGAAGATAGCGGCACTGATCGCCGTGCTGTTCCTGCCGGTGTCCTTCTCGCTTGCCGTGGTGACGATTGCGGTATTCATCGGCGTGACGGCGATCCTGGGCGGCTTGCGCTCGGTCACCTGGACCGGGAGCGCAGAGTTCCTCGTCGGCGCGATCGGTCTTGCTGTGGTGGTGACCACAGTGTCGATCGTGCTCACCAACATCCCGGCGCCGCAGCTTACCTATGGCGAGATGTTCTCTTCGTTGCACGATGCCGAGATCACGGCGGGAGTTACCCCAGTGCAGCCCGATGGGCTTGCAGCGGCCCTGCCGGGACCGGCACCCATGGCCAACGGCAAGCCGTTCCTCGAGCCCTTCGGCTCCATGAGCGAAGTCGATTTCGCGACACTCTTCCTGTGCGTCGCGCTCGGCACTGCAGCGCTCCCCAGCCTGCTCACGCGGAGCGGCGTGACCAGTTCGATCTCCGACCAGCGACGATCTACGGCGTGGGGCCTGCTGCTCGTGGCATTGTTCGTGATGACTGCGCCGGCGATAGCAGTTTTCGCGAAGCTCATCCTCTTCAAGGACATCGCTACTGTCCCGGCATCGCACCTCCCCGCCTGGCTCGGCGAGTTCGGCGCGCAGCATCTCATCCAAACCGGCGACACCAATGGCGACGGAGTCATTGGCGCACGCGAGCTCCTTATCGCGCGTGACGGCATCACGCTCGTCCTTCCAAGAGCGGCCGAGCTTCCTTACGTGCTGAGCGCACTCATGGCGACCGCGGGAATCGCGATCGCCCTTGCCGCCGCAACCTCCCATCTCTTCACCCTTGGAGCGAGCCTTGCCGAGGACCTTTACCGCGTGCTCGACCGGCGCCAGACGTTACCTCGGCTCGTTGCGGCTTGGGCCGCAATCGCTGCGACGGCACTTGCTGCCGCTGTATTCCTTGTGATTGCCGAAGTTGATCCGCTCCGCGCGGCCCTGTCCGCGCTTGCCTTCGCCGCATCGACATTTTTCTCTACGCTACTACTCGCCATCTGGTGGCCGCGCTGCACGGTCCAGGGAGCGCTCGCAGCGATGGGCACAGGATTTGCCGTCATGGTCCTCGGGGTCGCAATGGGCGGAGGCTTTGCCGCCGAGCAGACCGCGCTTACCACTCCGGTCGCGAGCCTAGCGGGCGTAGGCCTCGGCCTCGTTGCCGGCGTGGCGGCGAGCCTTTATTGGCGGACCTCGTCCAAGGCCGAGGAAACTTATTGCGTGGAGATGCGCAATCCGGATGGCGAGGCGATCTATGATCGCGCACAGCAGCGCGCAGCGGCAACAGCATTGGCAGCCCCGACCGCACCCGCGGTTCCTGCTGCCTCGGCTTCATGAGCTTGCGGAGCGCGACGCTATGGATCACCAGCTTACGCCAAGGCACACGCGGCTCACGCTCTACCCCGAGATCGTCCCGTACCGGACCGGCAAACTCAGGGTCTCAGACCTGCACGAGATCTATTTCGAGGAATGCGGTTCGCCCGCTGGTAAGCCAGTGGTCCTGCTCCACGGCGGACCGGGGGGCGGCATCAATCCGGTCATGCGGCGCTACCACGACCCGCGCATCTACCGAATTATCTTATTCGACCAACGTGGCTGCGGACGCTCGACCCCGCACGCTTCGCTCGAAGAAAACACGACCTGGGACCTCGTCGAGGATATGGAACGCTTGCGCATCCATCTTGGCGTGCAGCGATGGCAAGTGTTCGGCGGCTCGTGGGGCTCGACGTTGGCGCTTGCTTATGCCGAGACCTACCCGGACCGAGTGACGGAGCTTGTGCTGAGAGGCATCTTCACGCTTCGCCGCTCGGAGCTTGAATGGTTTTACCAGGAGGGCTCGAGCTGGATCTTTCCCGACGCGTTCGAGGATTACGTAAGCGTGATTACGCCGGAGGAGCGCGGCGACATGATTGCTGCCTTCCACCGTCGCCTCACCCATGCTGATCCCGCGGTACAGATCGAAGCGGCGCGCGCCTGGAGCGCATGGGAGGGCAAAACTTTGTCGCTACTCCCGGATGCAGAGCGGGTGCGCCGCTTCTCCGAGGACCACTACGCGCTCGCCTTCGCCCGCATCGAATGCCACTACTTCGTCAATCGCGGTTTCTTCGCGAGCGACGATCAACTGTTCGTCGACGCTCACCGCTTGAGTGGCATCCCCGGCATCATCGTGCATGGCCGTTATGATATAGTCACGCCCGTCAAGATCGCCTTCGATCTTGCTGGCGCGTGGCCCGAGGCGAAACTCCGTATCGTGCCCGACGCTGGGCATGCCATGACCGAGCCCGGCATCGTGCATGAGCTCGTGGCGGCGACCAATGAGTTCGCGCGCTAGTCCCATTAAGATTTGGCCGAATGGCCGATGAAGTTCAGCGCCAAGCTGCGACGATGTGGCACGCTGCGATGTTCGATTAGATATACGCCTTGCCAGCGTCCGAGCACCATGCGCCCACCATTGACCGGAATCGACAAGCTTACAGCAGTGAGCATGGCCTTGATATGGCCCGGCATATCGTCTAGCCCTTCCTCTTGATGGGCGTAGTCGCGGCCCTCCGGCGCCAAGCGCTCGAGCGTGTCGAGTAGATCGACCCGAACGTTAGGGTCTGCATTTTCCTGAATGGTGAGCGAGGCCGAGGTGTGACGCACGAATACGGTGAGGAGGCCGCTCCCGGCCGAGACTGAATCGAGCCAGCGGGCGAGATCGCGCGTGACTTCGATGAAGCCCTTTCCGTGAGTCGCCACGGTGAGCTCGTGGTTGGCCTGGATCCACTCGGTCATGGTTTAGAAGCTCGATTTTCCCAAGGCTCTGATCCATCGTCGTCCCCCAGCCCAGGAATGACAAGCGGAGCCCTTCCACCAGGTGGTCAAGGTGCTTCTGTCCCGCGATAGGGCGGCGCTTAACCCAAAATTTACCCTGACTTGCCACGCTCGTTTCGACCGCGCGTCGCGCGTCTTCACGGGACCGGTCCCCTCGACCAGACGCGAGGTGGCGGCGTCGCGCCATGGGGAACGGGATGGTTTCGGAAGCTAGTTGGCAACGGCGCGGGCCCGCAAGGCCCAGCGGTGTGCCCCATGCGCAACGCCCCATGGAACAGCACTCGGTCGAGAGCCTGTTGTGCAGGCTGATCGAACGGATCGAGGATAACGAGCGCCGCTACGGCAGAGCCCTCGACGATCTGCACGCAAGGCTGGACCGACTCTCGCACACCACCGAGGCTGCGCGTGCGAGCGTCGCCAGCGCGAGCGACGATAGAGCAACACTCGATCGACTGCATGATCAGGTCAGCAAGCTTGCACGGCGGCTCGAGCAGGAAGCCTCAAGCCCGCTCGACGATTTCGAGCGCCTCGGCAAGGCGTTGTCGGGCGGCATGGACTATAGCGCAGGGTCCAGCGGCTTCAGCGGAAGCGCGCCAGAAGACCTCGGCACCTCGCCATATGCGTCGCGGCCTTTGCTCGAGACTCCCGTCGGGACCGAGCCGCCCTTCAGCTACTGGGTCCCCGAACCTCCCTATTCACCGCCGCCAGAGTCGTCGACCGGGAAATTCAGCTCCACGAGCGAAGACCGCGATCTCGACAAGCGCCTCATCGACGTGGCGCATCGGCTGGAGCGCTCGATCGAAACCACCATGTCGACGGCCGTGCTCGAAGCCCTGAATGCACGGCTCGATGAGATCGGAAATCAGATCAATCAGGCCCTCCTGCGCACGCCCAGGTTCCCCAGCTTCGAGCCGCTGGAGGTGCAAATTTCCGACCTCGCCCATAAGCTTGCCCGCGCCGAGGAGCAGCTTGCGCGCATCAGCTCGATCGAAACCGAGCTGCACAGCCTGATCGCGCGCGTCGACGCTTCGCCGAGCGACGCCGAAGAGGTCATAGGCAGGGTGGCAGGTGAAGCCGCCCGCCTCGCCGTGGCTGAAGCGAAACAGAGCACAGCCGAGCGTCTCGACGCCATGCATCGCGACCTGATGGCCATGAACGACCGGACGCGCGCAAACGACGAGCGCCTGGCCGACTCGATCATCGCCGTGCAGGAGTCGCTGAAGCAGCTCGCCCTGCAGGTGGAGAGGAGCGCGTCCCAGCCCGCGCAGCCGCGTAGGTCCCGCCCTGTGATGGCCGAGCCGGCGCATAGCGAAGCCGAAAAGCCACAGTGGGAGATCGACAAGGTGGGACACCACCCGCTCGCCGAGTTCCGCACCGATAAGGGTCTCGCGCGCGACAGCGCCGGTGCCAACCGCGGGCAAGGCGAGACTTTTGAGACGCCAGCCGAACTCATCGAAGCGGCGCGCCGCGCGGCGCACGCTGCTGCGCGCAAGGAAGAAGAGAAAGTGAGCCTGGCGCGCACAGGTTCGGTCACGGCAGCGATCAACAACGCTTCGACCAGCGCTGAGCGGCGGCCGATCGAGAAGCGTTCGCTGCTTATTGTCGCGGCGGCCATCCTGCTCGCGATCAGCGCCGCTTTCCTCTATGAGCGCCTGATGTCAAAACCGGAGCTTGAGATTCTCCCGCCCGTCATCGAGCAGAGCGCTCCGGCCGAGACGCCGCCTGCCCAGTCTGACTCTTGGGCCCCCTTGACCCAACCACAAGAAGGCCCGGACAAGAACGCTGCGAGCGACGGGAAGATCGGCAATTTCACCGAGATCACCAAATCCTCCTATCGTTCCACCACTGAGGATGCTGCAGAGCCCGAGCCGGCTTCGCTTGGACAAGGTAGCGGGGCCTCGTTGCCACCAGGCGTCGTCTTCTCTATCGAGGACCCGAGTAAATCTCAGGCAGCTCCGGCGGAGGCCGTGCCAAGCGCCCCTCCTACTGCAGACCTCGATCCGCCCGAAGCCACCAACCCCGAGCTCATCGCTCGCGCGCAGATGCTCTTGAATGAGCTCGGCTATGACGCCGGGACGCCGGACGGGCATATGGACGCGCGCATGCGCGAGGCGATTCTGAGCTTCGAACGGAACAACGGCCTCCAAGAAACCGGCACGGTGACAATTCAGCTTGTCACAATGCTGGAGCGCTTAACCAGCTAGATCCAGAAACCAGAAGCCAGAACCCAGAAAACCAGAAGCCTGTGGTCAGGGCTTGTGATTTCTGGTTTCTGGTTTCCTAAATTCTGACTTTCTGATCCTGCCTCGTCGCCCAATGTTCCAGGTCTATCTGCCCATTGCCGAGATGTCGGTGAACCTCTTGGTAATGCTGGGGCTCGGCGCGGCGGTAGGCTTCCTGTCGGGCATGTTCGGGGTCGGCGGCGGCTTCCTGCTCACCCCGTTTCTGATCTTCTCGGGCGTCTCCGCTCCCATCGCTGTGGCGACCGGCGCGAACCAGGTGGTCGCCACCTCGGTGTCGGGCGCGCTTGCCCAATGGCGGCGCAACAATATCGACTTTCGCATGGGCACCGTGCTGATCGCGGGCGGTGTAGTGGGAGCCGTTATCGGCGTGCTGCTCCTTAAGGTGCTGCGCGAGGCGGGGCAGGCAGGGCTCGTCATCTCGCTCACTTATGTAGCCCTGCTCGGCGCGATCGGCGGGCTGATGCTGGCCGAAAGCATCCGCGCCATCAGACGCGCCCGCGCCGGCAGGCCGGCGAGCGGCCGCAGGCCGGGGCAGCACAATTGGGTCCATGGCCTGCCGCTGAAAATACGTTTCCCGCGCTCGCGCCTCTATATCAGCAGCATACCGCCACTGGTAATCGGCTGGGTGGTCGGCCTGCTCACCGCGTTTCTCGGCGTCAGCGGCGGCTTCGTCATGGTGCCAGCCATGATCTATCTCCTGCGCATGCCAACCAATATCGTGATCGGCACCTCGACCTTTCAGATCATCTTCGTCACTGCCGTCGTCACCATCCTGCATGCAAGCCTTAATCACTCCCTCGACGTAGTGCTCGCGCTGATGCTCGCCGCCGGCGGCGTCATGGGCGGCCAATTCGGAGTGAGAGCCGGGCAGAAACTCAGGGGCGAACAGCTCAGGGCCCTACTTGCCCTGCTGGTGCTCGCGGTTGCTGCGCGCCTGTTGTTCGATCTCGTGCTCAAGCCGGAGGATCTCTACACCATCACTCCGGTCCTCAAGGGCGCATGATGCGGACCCTGCTCACCCTCGTGGCAATTCTCCTCGGGTTGGCGATGGCAACGGCTCATGCGGCTGGGCCTCCGCCGTCAGACGAGGTGGTGTCGGACATCTCGACACGCGAGATCGCGATCAAGTCGAACTTCGCTGGCATAGAGATACTCATCTTCGGCAGCATCGATTTCAGCGCGAGGCCTGCGCCCGAAACCGGAGCCTACGACGTGGTCGTGGTCATTCGCGCGCCAGGCCAGGCTATCGTCGCCCGCCGCAAGCAGCGCATGGCGGGAATCTGGGTGAATGGTCCCGGCGTGACTTACCCCGATGTGCCGGGGTTCTATGCCGTGCTGTCGACGCGGCCTTTGCGGGCAATTACCTCGGAGGAGACGCTGAAGTCGCTCGGTGTCGGCCTCGGTAATCTCGATTTTGGGCGGAGCAGCACGAACGATGCCAACGAACAGAGCTTCCGCTCGGCGGTGATCGACCTCAAAGAGAGGCAGATGCTGTTCCAGGAGGACGACGGCGGCGTGGCCTTTATCGGCCGCAGCCTGTTTCGGTCTGCGGTCGACCTGCCGGCGAACGTGCCGATCGGCCGCTATATCGCTGACGTTTATCTCTTTCGCGACGGTCAGGCCGTCAGCGAGAACCACAGCACCTTGAAGGTGAACAA
>Ga0126376_10000626_pt1 | contig 17536 bp, 11 predicted proteins | sample PanSoiMetPlot_15_FD_92760 | JGI IMG/M metagenome (GOLD analysis project Ga0126376, IMG submission 92760) | Tropical forest soil microbial communities from Panama - MetaG Plot_15 | ecosystem: Environmental > Terrestrial > Soil > Tropical forest > Bulk soil | place: Panama | collected 2016-02-17
CTGCTGATGGCGGCCGAGATAGCTCCATTCGGAGAACAGCTCGATCGTCGTTCCCTTGTTGTCCTTGAACGCCAGCACCTTGCCGATGCCGGGGATCGAATCGTTGCGCAGCTCGCTCTTGACACCGTCCTTGGCCAGATCCTGGGCCAGTTCGTTGAAGTCGGAGTTGGGTGCCACTTCGAACGACAGCTTGGCGCAGCGGGCGTGGTCGGCCTGCTCGAGCTGCACGATAAGCTGGCCGACCTTGCTGGCCAGGAAGGCGCGATTCTTCTCGCGGTCGGCGACCGCCAAGCCATTGATCTGCGTGTAGTAGGCGATGGCCTTTTCGAGATCCGGCGTCTCAAACGTCGCGTGACCGAGTCTTCTCAGCTTGACCATGCCTGTCTCCGCTTCCCTGGCTGCCGCGGCCTGGCCGCGCGCCTCATCGCCCTAGTGTAGCGGCTCAGCGGTGATGCTTGGAAGCCCGCCATCGCCGGGCCGGGTTGCAGAATGCGGGAACCTTTGTCCGGCGCTGGAATTGCCCTCCCGACGAAACGCAAGGTGAACCGTGGAGGCCGTTGTCGAATCAATTACGCCGTCGCAGCCGGCGCCGAGCGCGCCGCAGCGCCGGCGCGCGTCGTCGACGGCCGCCCTGGCCAGGCGCCTGGGTCTCCGCCTGGTCAGCGCCGGTGCCCTGACCATCCGGCGCCGGCGCCGCGGGCGAGGTTTTTCCTATTACACGGAGGACGGGCGGCTGATCCGCGACCGCGCCCAGGTGCGCCGCCTCAACGCGCTGGCGGTGCCGCCGGCCTACGAGGATGTGCTCTGTGCCGAGGACCCGTCGGCGCATCTGCAGGCTATCGGCCGCGACGCCGCCGGCCGGCTGCAATATCGCTATCACCCGGAATGGGAGAAGGTGAGGGAAGCGCGCAAGGCGCACCGTCTGGCGCAGCTGGTGGAGGCGCTGCCGCGCATCCGGCGCAGCGTGGCACAGCATCTCGCCGGGCAGGAGCCGACGCGCGAGTTGGCGCTGGCCGGCGTGATCGAACTGGTGGCGCGCAGCGCCATCCGGCCCGGCAGCGAGAGCTACGCCCGCCTGAACGGCACGCGCGGTGCGGCCACGCTGCTCAAGTCCAACGTGACGATGTCCGGCGACCTGATCACGCTCGCGTTTCGTGCCAAGGGCGGCAAGGATGTCCGCAAGGAGTTTTCCGCGCCACGCCTGTGCGCCATCATCGAACTGCTGCGCCGGCTGCCGGGCCGCCGGCTGTTCCAATATCGCGGCGACGACGGCACCGTCCGGCCGGTGCGCGCCCCGGAGGTCAACGCGTTCCTGCGCAACCTGGCCGGCGTGCGCATCTCGCTGAAGGATTTTCGCACCCTGTGCGCGTCGGCGTCGGCCCTCGAGGCACTGGCGCGGACGCTGCCGGCCGCGAGCGCACGCCAGCGCCGAAAACAGGTGCTCGACGCAGTACGCGAGGTGGCCGCCGAGCTGCACAACACGCCGGCGATCTGCCGCAGGAGCTACGTCCACGACGCGGTGGTCTCGGCCTTCGAGAACGGCGTGCTGGAGCGCTTTGCCACCACCCTGCGCAGCTGCCGCTCGGCCGCCCGCAAGGAACAGTTTTTGGCAGAAATCGTCGCCGCCGGGGCGCTCTGAAGTTCCCGCGGATCGCGAACGATCGCAACTGCGGCGCGCCGTGCGATGCGCGTCCAGCGCGGAACCCATCTCGGGCTGGGACGTTCCCGCTAGGAACCGGCCGCCTCGGGGCAGCGTGGCCGTGTGTCGCGTCACCAACAAAAGGAGCCACACTCATGGGCCTGTTCTCGAAAGACATCAAAACAATGGACGACCTGTTCGTGCACACGCTGCGCGACATCTACTATGCCGAAAACCAGATCGTGAAATCGCTGCCCGATATGATCGAGAACGCGAGCGATCCGCAGCTCAAGCAGGGGCTGCAGACCCATCTGCGCGAGACCGAGAACCACGTGAAGCGGCTCGAGCAAGTGTTCCGAACCCTCGGCAAGGACGTCAAGGGTGTCGATTGTCCCGCCATCGACGGCATCATCGAAGAAGCCGAGGACGTCGCCGGCGAGGTCGCCGACAAGGCGGTGCTGGACGCGGCGCTCATTGCGGCCGCGCAGGCGGTCGAGCACTACGAGATCACGCGCTACGGCAGCCTGATCGCCTGGGCGAACCAGCTCGGCCGCAGCGACTGCGCTACCCTGCTGCAGCAGAACCTCGAGGAGGAAAAAGCGGCCGACAAGAAGCTCACCGTCATGGCGGAGAGCAAGGTCAACCGTCGCGCCGCGTAGCCGTATTGATCCTCGCGAAACTACCCTCGGACCCGCGCCCCGGGCCCGAGGGTATTGCTTTGCCCGTAGACTGCAGGCATTTGCATCTGCCGACCCGGCCAGTTGAGCGTGCCGAACCCGCATGGCAGTGATCGGAAATTCGGCCTTGCCGACAACGCCCGACCCGATGGCGGTGCGAGACCGGCGAAACATGGCGAACCTGCTGCGGCGGCCGGTGGCGTTGTTCGTCCTGCTGTCGACCCTGTTTGGCGTTCCGGCGATCTTCCTCAATCCGCCGCTGCGCGGCGCCGACGAGCCGGCGCATTTTCTGCGCATCTACGGCATCTCGCACGGGCAGCTGATCCCCTCGCTGGCGGATGAAAAGGGCCGCAGGGGCCTTTTCCTGGCGCCCAGGCTCAACGAGGACTATCAGTTCTTCGAAGCCGTGCGGTACCAGTTCGGCACCAAGGGCTTCAACTATCGCGACGTTTTCGCTGAATTTTTCCGCCGCAAGCGCGACGCCGATCCGGCCACGCCGCCGGTCTTCGTGCTCTATGCCGGCTCGGAAGCCTACTCTCCCGCGGCTTATCTGCCCTACGTGCCGGCCGTGATGCTGGCCCGCGCCCTCGATCTCGATTTCCTGCCCATGCTGTGGCTGCTGCGGCTTGTCGGGTTTGCCGCCATGACGGCCGTTGCCGCCTATGCCATCGCGGTCGTGCCGTCGCTGAAATGGGCATTTTTGTTCATTGCCATGCTGCCCATCGCGCTGTACCAGCGCACGTTCGTCAGCCCCGACGGCGCCGCCTTGAGCTTCGCCATGGTGGTGACCGCCTTGTGCCTGCGCGCCGCCGCACAGGGTGGTGGCGGAACCGCGCAGCGGTCGCTGTGGATGACGCTGTGCGTCCTGGTGAAGCCATCGCAAACCCCCTTCGTCCTGCTGGAAGGCACCACACGTCCGCTCAAGGATCTGCCGGCATATTGGCGGACGGCGGTCGTGATCGTTGCCCCCGGCGTGGCGCTCACCTTCCTCTGGCTGTTCCTCACATCGGCAGATATGGGCGCGTGGCGCATGGTGGAGGGAACGGGCGCGCCGCCTGAGCAATTCCGCCTCGGGTGGAAGCTTGCCTTTCTCGTCCACCACCCCGACCATTTCCTGGGGGCGGCGCTGGGCAGTCTTGCCAATGCCTACGACCTGTGGCGCGAGGCGATCGGTGGGCTGGGCTGGCGTGACATTCACTTGACGCTGCCGATCTATCTGCTGCTGACAGCGCTGTTCCTCGCAAGCTGTCTCGTGCAGATCGAGCTCGCTCCAGCCACGCGCGCGCGCATTGCGGGCATTGCCGGCCTGATCGTGCTGGGCTACTGGCTGGCGATCTTTTTGATCTTCTATCTGGCGTGGACGCCGATCGACGCGCCATGGATACATGGCGTCCAGGGGCGGTACTTCACCATCGTGTTGCCGCCGGCCGCTCTGGCGATCGCGGCAGCGCTGAATCGCGCCCCGCCTCAGTGGGTCACGGCGATGTTGGCGGTACCGGGTGCGATTGTCTCCGGCGCCGCGATGCTCGACGCCATCGTGCGCAGCCACTGGTGAAGGCGGCGCGCGCCGTCGATTCTACTCGTCGTCGAATGGCCCAAACATGAAGAAACGCCGCGGACGCCAGCCGCCTTCGAAGGCCCTGGCGCGATCGCCGTAGGCGTCGGCAGCCACCCGGCTCCGGTCACCGCGCCGCGATAGGATGACGCGGCGAACGCCGTAAGCGTCGACGAACTCGCGCCCGCCGTAAGAGTCGACGAACTCGCGCCCGTATTCATCGTCGCGCGTGCGCACAACGCTGCGGTATTGCCGCTGCTCCTGATCATCGCGCGTCCGCGCGATCCTGCGCTGCTCCTGCCGGGACAGTTCGCGCCGCTCCTGGCGCGTGGCGTAGCTGCGCTCGCTCCTGGCGCGGCGGCGCTCCGCACCGGCGCGCCGGTCGGCGTGGCTCTGTGCGGCTGCTTCGCCGCTGGCCGGTGCCGTTTCGGAGTCGCGGCTGGCTACGGCGGGCTCGCTCACCGGCGGCCGGTCGTTGCCCTCCGGGGCCGCGGCCGGCCTGTCGTTGTCCCGCGGGACCGGCGAGACCGCAGCGCCGTCAGCGGACTGCGCCGCGGCCGGCCTCTCGCCGGTCCTCGCCGCGGGTTTTTCCGCCGGCTCGGATCTGGCTGCGATGGTGCGCTCGCTCTTGGCGCGGCGACGCTCCGCGCGGGCGCGCCCGTCGCTGTGGCTCTGCGGCGCTGTTTCGCCGCTGGCCGATGCCCTCACGGCGTCGCGGCTGGCCACGGCGGGCTCGCTCACCGACGGCCTGTCGTTGCCCATTGGCGCCACGGCGCCATCGGTTGAGGGCGTCGCAGTCGGCTTCTCGGCCGCTGCGCCCGCAGGCGCTGGCGCGCTGGCCGTCGCCGATTCGACCGGGGCGGCGGGCTGCTCCTTGCCCAAGGCCAGGGGGCGTGGGCGCGGCTGAGGTACCGGTTCGTCCGCGCCGGTGATCGATGGCGCCGCGCGCTCCGCTTGCATTGCGGTGCGTGTCGGGGCGTGAGGTTCAGCCGGTTTTGCCGCCAGCTTGGGCGGCGAACTGCTCGTCGACTCGGCCGGGGTGTCGGGCGTCACGGCGCGCGACGGGCGCGGCGGCTCGGGTTGCGCCGAGGTTGCGCCGGACGTCCTGTTCGCCGCCGACTTTCCAGCCTTGTCGCTCGTGCCGTCGTCATGGGTGAAAGGGCGCAGCGGCAGCGCGACGATCAGGGTGGTGGAAACCACGCCCGCGCCGAACGCTCCGGCCAGCAGGGCCATTCGCCAGCCACGGCCGGTGCGACGAAGGGAACGGGAATAGCGCGAGTAGGGCAAAAGGAAATCGTATTCGGAAGGCATTTCGGGCCTCTTTCATTTTTGGCCGATTTCGTGCCCCGGCTTCTCCGCCTGGATAACGTCTGGGCGTTCGCGCCAGTTCCTTTGGGGGAGGGGCGGTGCGCGGCGGCGCGGCAAAAGCGACGGTCCTGTGACGCCGATCACATTCATTTGCACAACATCCGCGCCATGGTCCGGATCGCGAGGAGAGTTTTCTCTGACGAGGATGGGGATGTCCGAGCTTCATCTCGCCGCAGCCGATTACCGGCTTCGCGGGATCTCCGCCTGGTGGAGGGCGCGCTGCCGCGGCGCAACCGCATGGCGCCCGTGGGCGGATTCAGCTGAGCGCGTGGCGCCGGCGGGTGGTCGCGACGTGCGTCTGGATCTGTTCCGGGGATTGGCGCTCTGGTTCATCTTCCTCAATCATGTTCCCGGCAACGCGGTCAGCTGGCTCACCGTGCGGAATTTCGGCTTCAGCGACGCGACCGAGATTTTCGTCTTCATCTCCGGCTATACGGCCGCCCTGGTCTACGGCAAGGCCATGCGCCAGGAGGGTGCGGTCGCGGCCGGGGCGCGCATCCTCAAGCGGGCCTGGCAGATTTACATCGCGCACGTCTTCCTGTTCGTCATCTACGCGGCCACGATCGTGTTCATCGCCGCGAACGCCGACAATCCGCACTTCATCACCCGAACAGGCATTGCCGATTTCCTCGAGCAGCCCGGCTTCATGTTCGTTCAGGTGCTGCTGCTGCGCTTCAAGCCGGCCAACATGGACGTGCTGCCGATGTACATCGCCGTGCTGGTCGGCTTCGTTCCGATGCTGTGGCTGCTCCTGCGCCGGCCCCACCTGACGCTGCTGGCATCGGCTGCGCTCTATGCCGTGGCGCATGGCCAGGGCTGGGCCCTTACGTCGCATTCGGGCCGCGCGTGGTGCTTCAATCCGCTGGCCTGGCAGCTGCTGTTCCTGTTCGGAGCCTGGTGTGCGCTCGGCGGCGCCGCGCGGCTTGCCGGCCTGATGCGCTCGCGCGCCGCGACGGCGGGGGCGGTCGCCTACCTCGTGTTCGCCCTGACCATCGTGACGAGCTGGCGCGTGCCGGCGCTCGCCGATGCCATTCCGGCGTGGCTGTGCGCGTGGATGTATCCGATCAGCAAGCCCAATCTCGACGTGTTGCGCCTGGGGCATTTTCTGGCGCTCGCCCTGCTGACCGTCCGCCTCATCGGCCGCGACCACCCGATGCTCCGCTCGCCGCTCGTGCGCCCGCTGGTGCGCTGCGGCATGCACTCGCTGGAGATCTTCAGTTTGGGCGTGCTCCTGTCCTTCGTGGCGCACGCCGCCCTGGTCCAGTGCGAGGGCGGCGTGGCCATGCAGGTGCTGGTGAGTGCGATCGGGATCTCGATGCTGATCGCGGCCGCAACGCTGATCGCGTGGGGCGGCAGGATCGAGGACAGCGAACGGCCGGCGCGCGCGCCGGCGTTGCAGCCGGTGCCGGTCGTGGCGGGATAGGCGGCGTCAGGGATCGCCCGGCGGCGGGACGGCCGCCATGGGCTCAGGCGAACGGCGGGGCGGCGGCGTTGCCGCCGCCCCGCCGCACAGCCACGGATCGACTAATTGCAGTAGTCCCAGTACCCGGTGGTCATGGACGGGTCAGCCCAGTACCAGCACAGGCCGTCGGCCGGCGGTGCGGCGGGCGCCACGCCGACGGCGGCTGCCGTCAGGATCGTGCCCAGCGCCACGCCGCCGACGATCGTCCCGAAATAGGGCCGCCGATACCACGCACGGTAGGGGCGCACGTAGACCGGCCGTCCAACGACGACGGGCCGTCCAACATAGGCGGGCCGTCCGACGGCGCGCGGGGCAACCACGACGCCCCGCGGCGCCACCACGACCGGCCGGCCGGCCCGGGGCGCTCCCGGGGGAACCCGGCGCACGGTCCCCGGCGGAGGGGCCTGCGCCAGCTGAACGGGGTCGCTCGCCGCCAGTGCGGTGCCCAGCCCCGCCGCGGACGCAGCAGGCGCCGCATTGCCGCTGGTCGTGGCGGCAAAGCCGATGCCAAGGGCGAGCATCGCTGTGATGACCGACTTCATAAATCTGATCTCCTTCATTGTTGACCTAGCCTGCCCCCCGCCAACAACCAACCGCGCGGGTCTTCGACCCGTCGGGTCGAGAGAGAGCACTTTTGCGGCTGAATGCAACCTGAATGAGGCGGCGCAGGGGCTCCGGAAGCCCGGAGTCCGCCCCCGGGTGGTTAATGGCCGGCGCGGGAGGCCTCCGGCTCGATGGCGCTGCTCTTTTCCAGGAACATGTGCCCGAGATGCGCCATGGCGTCGGCCATGATCTTGGCCTGATCGGCTTCGGGCGCCAGCAGGATGACCTCGGCCAGGGATTCCACGATCATCGCCGTCAGCTCCGCCAGGTCGGCGTCGCCCTGCTCGAGGCGGTCGCGCACCAGTTCGTTGATGTCGCAGTGCAGGCAGTCGGACATCGAAACCTCCACAGCCAGACATAGCAGCAGACGGGCACGGGCAGAAGGCCGTCGCGACGATTATGACGGCGGCCTCATCCATAACGCGGGTGGCGAACCGGCGTCCGCCGGTCATAACAGGCGCAGGCGTGCAGGCGCGATTCGCGATTTTCCACCCATGGCTCCTTTGCCTCGCATGAACTTCGGCGGCGCGACCGGCGCGTGGCTCGCGTTTGCGCTGTTGTTTGCGGTGGCGCTCGCACCGACCGTGATGGTCGATATTCCGGCCATGGTGGACTATCCGAACCATCTCGCCCGGATGCACATCCTGGCAACGGCCGGCACGCCGGACCAGTCGCCATACTATCAGGTCAAGTGGGCGCTCTATCCCAATCTGGCGATGGACCTGATCGTCCCGCCCTTGGGGCATCTTGTCGGCGTCGAGGCCGCCACAAGGTGGTTCCTTCTGCTCAGCCAGATCCTGGTGGTGACAGGCGCGATCGCGATCGAGTGGGCCGTCAAGGGCCGGCACCGGATTGCCGGCTTCGCGGCGTTGCTGGCGCTCCATGGTCTGCCGTTCGCGATGGGTTTTGTGAATTTCGAGTTCGGCCTCGGCGTGGCGCTCTGGGGGATCGCCGCATGGCTTGTCCTCAAGGACGCGGCTTGGACGGTGCGGCTGGCGGCGCACGCCCTGTTCGTGGCTCTCATCTTCACGGCGCATCTGTTTGCGCTTGGCATCTATGGATTGACCATCGGTTGCTACGAGCTGTGGCGCCTGTCGTTACGCCGGTTCGACGCCAGGCATGCGGCTGCCGTCGTCCCGCTGCTGTCGGCTCCGGTGATCGTCCTTCTCGCCATCATGATGGCAGCGGGCGGTGGCGTCGGCGGGCATGACATCGCGTGGCATGCCGGGCAGAAGCCCAACTGGGTTCTTCTCGCCATGAACGGCTACTCCAGATACTTTTCCGCCATCAGCGTCGTCACGGTCGTGCTGCTGCTTTGGCTCCTGCGCCGCCAAGGGCTGCTCGCGTTCGCGACGCCGGCGGGCAAGTGGATCGCCGCCGGGTTTCTACTGGCGTTTTTCGCCCTGCCGTTCCGATTGTTCGACACCGCTTTCACGGACGTGCGGGTCGTGACGGCGGCCGCCTTCGTTCTCCCGGCCTTCGTGGCGATCGATATTCCGAACGCCAGGACCGCCTGCGTGCTGGTTGCCGTGGTGGCCGCCATCGTGGTGGTGAATGTCGGCGTGGTCGTGCACGTGTGGCGCGATTACGCCGTGGAATACGCGGCGTTCAAACGCTCGTTCGCCATGCTCGATCGCGGCTCCCGCGTCTTCGTCGGCCACAGCGCCGAGGCGCCTGACCCGCCGGACGACCTGACCGAGTACCCGGCCTACCACGTGGCGACGCTGGCGGCTCACTACGCCAAGGCGCTGGTGCCGACGCTGTTCACCCATCCGGGCAAGCAGCCGCTGGAGGTCGTGCAGGCGCAAAAACATCTCACGATTTCCGACGGCGGCCCGGTTCCGCTTCCTTTCCTCAAGCGACTGGCGGAAGGCCGCGCCGAGGGCGGCCGCTACGTGCAGAACTGGGCGCGCGACTTCGACTATCTGTATCTGGTCGGTCCGCCGGTCGCGAACCCGATGCCAGACATTCTGGACGAGGTGATGCACGCGCGCCGGTTTACCCTCTATCGGATCCGGCGCAGGATTTCATCCGGCGGGTAGGGCGGGCAAGCGCGCCTTGCTCACGGCTCTCGACACGCGACGAACTTCAGCGCGCGTTTGCCCACCGTGCAGGGTCGCAAACAAATGGTGGGCAAATTCGCGAGACCGCTTTGCCCACCATCGGCGCCGCGACAGGCGGATTTGCCCAGCCTGCGGCTGGCTACGGCTGGCGCTCGCTGTTTCGATGATGCTCTGCCTGTAGCCCGGATGAGGCGAAGCGAAATCCGGGAGCGGCCCTTCCCATCGCTCAATGCGTGGATAGGCTGCTCCCGCATTGCGCTACTCTCCATGCGGGCTACAGGAGTGAAATTCAGCGCATGGAGGATGGCAACGGCGCATGACCACGGCGCACAGGGTGGGCAAATTGGCGCGCGCCGTTGCCCACCAGCGCCGCGACAGGCGAATTTGTCCACGCTACGGCGCAAAAACATTTTTCACCCGGCCGAAGCGTCAGAGCAGAAAGAAACCGGCCAGCGGGGGCGGCGAGATTTGAACGCGCGACCCCGCCAAGTCCCCCGAACGTCACGTCGACAGCTGCAGGCGGGTGCGCTGGGAAGCGAAAGGGTTGCAAACCGTTATGGGACGCTTAAGGGCCAAGAGCGTGTTTCGGTATTCATATCTTCGACTTGCCACGCCTGATTGCGCCGGAGCTGACGATGCAATCAGTTGACCGGGTTTTGTCGTGGAACAGGTCCGCAGTTCTACGGACGCGATTACCGGTTGAGAGAAAGCAAGCGTAGAGATTTCTAAGGCTGAGTAACGACGCCTTCCTCCTCAATTATGTTTGGAGGGGTGTCGAAGCACGGTCGAGTATATCTTGCGCCTTCCGGCAAGCGTGCCTGCCGACAAGGTGCTGGTGCACAATCAAGTGAGATGGTCGCAAGGCGCGCGGCCGAGCAGAAGTGGCTTTCGCGCGTGGCTCGATGAACCGCGGCCTTGTCATGAGGAGTGCCATTGCGGTTGGGCACGGCACTTGAACAAACACTACCTAGAGAAGCGCGCTTGAGACGCGCAACCGTGATCCCGTTGCAGCGGGGCTTTCTTTTCATTCAACGCGGCTGCTGTCGCAGATGGCCAACAACCGCTGGATAGTTGTCCGCACGAAGGCGGCTCTGGTACCTTTGGCATTCCTGCCATTCTCCATACTCTGCTTGATACTCTGCGTGCCCGGTTTCGCCAGACTCCCCAGCGGCGGGCCGGGCTTTTTTCTTTGCGCGGAGCCTGTTCACAAAAGCGGCTATGGTGGCGTGCCCGTGAACGATCCCGGCCGCATCCGTCGCGTGGCTTGATGAGCCGCGGCCCTTATCGTGAGGAGTGCCATTGCGGACGGGCACCCCACTTGAACAAACACGACGTAGCCACGCGCGCCTTATTGATCGTCATAGCGCCAGGCGAGCGGCCTCGTATACGACCCAACTGAGAAAACCTATCCACAGCAGGGTACTAGCGATTCCGAGTCCGACGAGCACGATAGGCCACCCGTTGCGGGTCGTGCGCAATGAGTGCTCAGGGTCATCTGGCATCAGGCTGCCCCCGTAATGTCCTCGCGTCGCCCATTTGTTTGTCGCTTGAGCAGCGTGCGAGGTTCAGACCACGGCGGGGACCATCGCCAAACCGGATCGAACGAGGCGAAAATATCAATGTGGCGGAGGCAACACGGTCGAACGGAGGCAGATCAGAGCCGGACGGCGTGCTAGCCTCGCCGCCCGGCCCCCCTCCCATTAGACACCGCCCCCTGTCGAGTGAGCGGCGCCCGCCACGTGCGTGCATGAGTACGGCGATTGCAGGGCGGTGGGCGACTGCGTGCCACGCGCTGGCTTCTCTTTTCACAGGCTTCGCTCGGCCAGCCGGCCTTTCCTTCATCGGAGCGCCAAGCGGGCAGCCCCGAACAAGGTCCAACCGAGAAAGCCGATCCATAGCAGGGTCGCAGCGATTCCGAGTCCGACGAGCACGGAAGGCCACCCGTTGCGGGTCATGCGTAATAGGCACTCAGGGTCATCTGTCGTTGGGCCGCCCCCGTAATGTCCTCCCGCTGCCCATTTGTCGCCTCAGCTGAATGTGACGTTCAGACGACGGGGAACCGGTCACGCGCGGGGGGGCGGATGATGACGCCGAATGATTATCGAGACCAAGCCGGGAAATGTCTCTGGCTGGTCGGCCAAGTGGGCGACGAAGCCGCAAGGCTCGCCCTCATCGAAATGGCACAGATTTGGCTGCGACTCGCCGCTCAGTGCGAGAAGGACTGGCGGCGATCAGTCGTGCCGAACCGCAAGCGCGACGCCCTCTGCCCTAATCGGGGCCTTTTCCTCCACTAGCGGCCGACATCATCGGCGCCGCTCGAATGAGGTGCCGGCACCGACGCGCGACGAAGCGGCGCGGCATTTCCGCGCGGCACGGGAAGCGTGTCGGGGCCAATGTGCGGCGCGCCAGGACGGGCCAGGCCGGGCGGGATGCGTAACCCAGCGACCACGGCCGGCCGGAGCCGCGCGGTGGAGCCCTGGCAGGCCTTGTGAGGGATTTCAGCAGTTTCCTCGACTGCCAGGGAAGCCCTGTGCAGGGGGCGTTGCAATGCCGTACAGCCCCGAGTTGCAGCCCACCCCGCCTACCGGAAAGCCGCTGAATGACGATTGGGCGGCATCAATGATCGAAAAGTAGGTGGCGGAAGCGAATTGAGTAAATGCCACTGATGGGCCAACATACATTTTGCAGCCCAAATTTATCTTCGATGAATTGACGGCTGAGGCGTGAGCCACCGCGCCGCCCATGATCCAGTTTTGGCCCAAACAGCTTGCAATGCTGTACTCATTCATAAAGACGTGCTGACCGCCCGGCATGTTGCCGAACATGATCGTGTCCCAGTCCGCAATGGCGTGTTGACGCGCTGCGAGGCCGATGACGCCGCCAACGTAGGCGTCCAGGGTCAGACAGCGGACAAGGCCTATCGCGTGATCCTGAATCCACACAAGAGTTGCACCAGGAGTCATGGCGCGAAATATCACATTCTGCGGCGCATTGCAGTTCCCGGTCAGGCCGACGCGGCGGTAGTAGTAGATGTTTACGTTTGGATCGGGGTAAACGCCATCGGCCAAATCGATCCAGCACGATACGACTGTAGTTGCGTAGCAGGAGTTGAGGGCGGTTGCGATGGCGCAGCGGTTTCCCGGGGTGCATTGGTTGCCACTGCCGTTCGGACTGACATAGAACGCTGCGGCCGGTTCCGCGACCGCAGGCGGCGTTGCGATGAAAAGCGGTACCATCAGGAATGCAAGAGCTATAAGCGCGATCTTGCAAGATATGAATATGGGACAACGCCCTGTGCTAAGAGTTGTGTCAGCATTCGCCATAGGGTCATCTCGCGGGCCGGCATGGTGGCGAGGTCCGGCCGCCCCGGTCCGTCGTCCCGCCAGAATGCGAAATGTCGCTGTCTTCGCAAGCGCAAATGAAAGTGAAGGTAAACGCAAAAAGCTGCTGCCGATCGCAAGCGCATTCAGCCGACGCCAAGCTGCTCGCGCGGTACCCGGATTCAAGGGCTTGAGTGACGCAGGTTCCATTGAGGCTTCGTCGCCAACGCGGCGCCCCGCGACTATCCGAGCAACGCGGACGACCTCGGCGTCGTCGACGACAATGGCAAGATCGTCGGCCGCATCTTCAAGCCGGGCGCCGCACGGCGACTGGCCTCCACGTCCGCCACGCCCGCTTGGCACAATACGGCCGGCCTTAAGCGCAGCGCTCGAATGATCAGCGTGAGTGTTTCGGTTAACATGGGTTTCGAGAGGTCGATTATGAACAGGATCATTCTCGCTGCCGTTTCGGCGGCTTCAGTTCTCAGCGCAGGCCCGTGCCGTGCGCAGACGATGAGGGATGTTGCCTGCTCCGGAGCGATCACGATGGCCCTGCAGAACGCCGTCAGCAGGTCAATGGACGGCGATACCGTCAACATCGGTCCCGGCAACTGCTCGTCGGGGAAGATTTCCTGGTCGAACAAAAATATCACGGTGAGGGGGCAGGGCAAGGATGTCACCACCATCAACTTTGCCGCCGGCGGATTCGCCGTCACGATGACCAACACAGCCAAGGCGACGTGGCGTATCTCGAGCATGACTATGCAGGGGACGGCATCGTCCGACCACGTCCTGTTCATCAACAGCGAACGTGCGCCTGCCTACACGTCGGGATGGCGCGTCGACAACATCCGCTTCAACTACACGGGCGCCGTCGCCAACGATCCGATTGTTGGCTGGGGAATGACCTTCGGCGTGTTTGACCACAACGACTTCGCCTTTGCCAATGCCACCTGGATTCTGTTTGCCGGCTTTCAGACATCAAAGGGCGAGCAGACCTGGGGTAGCCCGGCCGTCGACAAGGTCGGCGGCTGGTACAACCTGTCATTGCCGTCACAGTATGGAACCGCCAACGCGATCTATTTCGAGGACAACACCTTCACGGCGCGGTCCAACTACAACGCTTTCTTTGACAGTTCGTCGGGCGGCAGTCGGGTGGTGTTCCGGCGCAACGTGTTCACCGGCGGGTTCCTCTACAATCATTGGGTGCGCGGCAATGACCTGGATGCCTTCCAGTGGGAAGTCTACAACAACCGCTTCGTCGGCACCGCCAAATGGGGACGGGGCAGCGGAGAGATTCCGGCGCGCTTCGAGTCCGGGACCGGCGTGTTCTATAACAATACGGTCACTGGATACGCCGCCGGCAACATGGTGTGGGCGGTCGATGAGCGCCGCGGCGTTAGCGGCGGGGAGACCGGCGGCCAGTTCGGCACTTGCGACGGCAGCCGTCCATGGGATGGCAATGCCGGCGATCCGGCTGCCCCAGGCTGGCCGTGTCTCGGTCAGATCGGCCGCGGCTTCGGCAAGACCTATGCGCAGATCACGGCAGGCGACAAGCTGCCATCGCTGCCGGCTTATGCCTGGAATAACGGCGCACAGGACAAATGCGCGGACGCGACTGCGGCCGGGGCCGATTGCGTCGATAGTGTGCGGATCGCTAACTACCTGAGCAATGACGCCTATGTGAAATCGAGCCCGCACCCTAATGGCGAGGTTGATGTCGTTAACGGCACGCCCATGCCAGGGTATCTCGCATTCACGTATCCGCACCCCCTTGTCGGCCGGCACGGTCAAGCCCCGTGATTTTTTTTCTAGTGAGAGTGTTACTCCAGCGCCGTACCAGCATCGGGACGGCGTCACTGACATTGAGTGTCCCGCAATAACAGGATGTCCATAATGTCTGGGTTGTAGTGGAACAGTGCGCAGTTCTACGGATACGATTGCCGGTTGAGAGCAAGCAAACGTAGAGATATCCAAGCTTAAGTAACGACGCTTTCCTCCGCAATTATGTTGGAGGGGTGTCGAAGCATGGTCGAATACATCTCCCGCCTTCCGGCAAGCGTGCCTGCCGGGAAGGTGCTGGTGCACAATCAAGTGAGATGGTCGCAACGCGCGCGGCCGAACAGAAGTGGCTTTCGCGCGTGGATCGATGAACCGCGGCCTTATCATGAGGAGTGCCATTGTGGTTGGGCGCGGCACTTGAACAAACATTACGTAGAGAAGCGCGCCTGAGACGCGCGACCTTGGCCCCGTTGCAGGGGCCATTCTTTTCGCTCGAGGCGCCTCCCAGTTCTTCGCTTGCGTGACCGTCGGGACTACGATGTCAAAGAGTGTCAACGAGGGCTTGTCGAGCCGCCATGATCCAACACGCCCGAAAAACGATAGATGATGATTTCGAGGTCCATTTGTGCGGCCTCTGCCGGAGCCGGCAGTCCTGTTGCGATTCCCACAACAGTGATCATCCCGTGAATGGTTTTCATGACTACCTGCCTCCTTGCAAGGGGCGGGATGCGCCGCCACTCATTGGCCGTCGAGCGTAACAGCGAGCTTTAAGTCCGGTACAGTAACTTTAGCAGGATGCTTGGTGAATATACGGCCGCCGGTCACGGCAGCTAACTCGCTACCTGCGAGCACGCGATATTCGGGCTCGGCGTGACCGAGCTTCGAACTGTCATTGCTCTTGCTCATATGATCTTTTCCATCAAACCGGCACGGACGAACCAATCGCCGGGCGTGCGCACACTGGCTCGCCCTCTCGCGCGACGGTAGACCTGCGCACAAGCGCAAACGTGCGCTCCATGGTTGCCGCTCAAGGCCCGCTTCTTTTGCCGCCCGGTATGTCGAACAGACAAGGGAAAGGTTCAAAGCGCCGCAAAATAATTTTTCCAACGCATGGCCTTCCGGTTTCGAGGTGCACTTCGGAACACGCGATAGCAAAATCAGCCGCCGCAGTTGGACCCATCCAACCTTTGGTCGCTGTTCCGGGAATCACATTCGTCCAGCCAGTTCAGGCCGCGCAAACGGACCCTGAAGTCATCATCTATCGGTTCCCCGGCGTACGCGACGATGGAGGCACTTCTTTCACGGGGGATCGCAACGGCATTCACTGCACAACTTCAGTGGCGCAACGGAGATCCTCCGGTTCGTCACGCTGTGCTGCGGGCAGATGAGGTGCTGTTAATGGTGTGGGGCTACTACTACGAAAGTAGCGGTCGCCACAGGCTCGGCTGGCGTGCGACAACATCTGTATCGGCGAACAGACGGGAGCATTGCGGCCAACGCTCCTCGTGTGCGGCGGCGGCTGGCGGTAGTGCGAAAAATACGAAATGAATTTGAAGCCGGGCGGCGCCACATCCCTTCCTCCGACCGCCCGGCCCCTGCTATCCGTGGCCTGTGCGTTGGGACTGGTCTGACCACGGCACCGATGAGCCTAGGGGCCCAAACGTAAACGGATCGTGAGTCAAATGGGGCCGTTTTCGGGCCTTCTTGCGGGAACATATCGGCGCGCGAAACTACCCACCAGCCGGCGCTAACTTATGAAGTGGTTCGTCTGAAGTTTCGTCGCGGATGCCCGAAACGATCGGTACGGTATGATGCGGCTGCGATCAGCGAGCGTTCCGACTCGCATGTGCAGAAGGGATTTTGCCAGCCATCATCCTTGCCACCATTGGCGCGTTGCGCGCTTCCGTGTCGGTGCAATCGGCTGCGTGCTCCGGTGTCTTGCGCAGCGTGCTCTTGCCAACCGGGAGCGGAAGGCGCGCCAGCGTAGGCGTTCCGCAATAACCGGATGTCCGTAGTGTCTGGGTGTAGAACAGTGCGCAGTTATACGGATACGATTAGCGATTGAGAGAAAGCAAGCGTAGAGATCTCTAAGGCTGAGTAACGACGCTTTTCTCCGCAAGTATGTTGGAGAGGTGTCGAAGTATGGTGGAATACGTCTCTCGCCTTCCAGCAAGCGTGCCTGCCGGCAAGGTGCTGGTGCACAATCAAGTGAGATGGTCCCGACCCCCGCGACCGAGCAGAAATAGCTTTCGCGCGTGGCTCGATGAACCGCGGCCTTATTATGAGGAGTGCCATTGCGGTTGGGCACGACACTTGAACAAGCATTACGTAGAGAAGCGCGCCTGAGACGCGCGACCGTGGCCTGAGCTGGCTCGGCGCATGCCAAACGCTGCGGCTGCGATGATCCAATGAATGGCCTTCATGATTACCTCCCTCCGTGGTGCGCGGCGGGATGCCTCAACGGAGGAACGATAATCCAGACCCGACACGCCGGAAGCGGTTCGCAGGTGTTCCATCCGGCGCGCGTGACGGCGTCACAAATGGTACACCGGCCGCGCGCATCATATTCCCCTTGACGAAGTCGGGTAGAGCGATGACGCGCTGGCGCCGACCGATGGGTGCAGGCCTGTGCGTCCTGCTTGGCCTGGTGGTGGTCGCCGCAATGGTGCAGAACGTTTCGTCGCCGATGGCCGACACTCAGACACTCCATCGCGGACCGCCGCTGGTGATCGGTCACCGCGGCAGTCCCGGCTACCGACCCGAGCACACGATTGCCTCGTACGAGGTGGCGATCGAGAAGGGAGCCGGACGTGGTCGCGACCGGCGATGGGGTGCTCATAGCACGGCACGAAAACGACATCTCCGGCACGACCGACGTGGCGGAGAAATTTCCCGACCGCAAGCGAACCAAGGCCATCGACGGCATCGCCATCACGGGCTTCTTTACCGAGGACTTCACCCTGGCGGAGATCAAGACCCTGCGAGCCAGGGAGCGGCTGGCCTTTCGTAACCAGAGCTGGAACGGCGTCTATGAAATCCCGACGCTGCAGGAGGTCATTGATCTCGC
>Ga0126376_10000627_pt1 | contig 17517 bp, 14 predicted proteins | sample PanSoiMetPlot_15_FD_92760 | JGI IMG/M metagenome (GOLD analysis project Ga0126376, IMG submission 92760) | Tropical forest soil microbial communities from Panama - MetaG Plot_15 | ecosystem: Environmental > Terrestrial > Soil > Tropical forest > Bulk soil | place: Panama | collected 2016-02-17
CTGGTTCGAGTCGCGCACCACCGACGTCGCGCGCGCGACAGCGTTCTACTCGAGCCTGTTCGGTTGGAAGCCGGAGGTGGTGACGCCGCCCGGCATGAGCTACACGACTTTCAAGCGCGCCGGGACTTACGTGGGCGGCCTGCTGCAGTGCCCACCCGAGATGAAGGACATGAGCCCGCACTGGGCGACCTTTTTCAACGCCGCGGACGTCGACGCGAGCGCCCGCAAGGCCGCCGAGCTGGGCGCCACGGTCTGCATGCCGCCCACCGACATCCCCGGCATCGGCCGCTTCTGCGTCCTCACGTCTCCCCAGGGCGTCACGTTCCAGCTCATCAAGTATGTGACGGTGTAGCAGCTTGGATCCGGGCGTTCAGCTTCATTCCGACTGGGCCACAATCCCTTGAATCGCCCCCCGAGGATGGTCTAGATTCCCCTCGCTGAATGGCGGTCATGCTTGCGCCCGAAACATTCGAGATTGGTGAAGAGCTCGGTGTGGGCGCTCTCGGGCGCGTGGTCCGTGTCCTCGATCAACGAACCGGAGCCTCCTACGCCGGCAAGATCCTTCATCCGTCCGCCCATGCCGACGAGAGAGCACGCGAGCGGTTCACTCAGGAAGCCAGACTCGCCCATCAACTGAACCATCCGAACATCGTCCGCGTGCATGGGCTGGTCCAACAGGGCGGCCACTCGATGCTCCTCATGGAGCTGGTCGAAGGAACCAGCCTGGCGACGCTCCTGGCAACAGAAGGCCCTTTGCCTGAACGTCGCATCCTTCATCTGGCCGAGGGAATCGCCGCGGGTCTCGCCGCCGCCCACAGCGCAGGCGTGATTCACCGCGACCTGAAGCCCGCCAACATCCTGCTGGCGCCGGGTGATGTGCCCAAAATCGCCGACTTCGGCCTCGCACGCGCGACCTCGCTCGCGGGCGCCGCGTCGGACGCGTTCAAGATGGTGGGCACTCCGCACTACCTGCCTCCCGAGTCGATCGACCCGTGCGCGGTCGATCCGCGCAGCGACCTGTATTCGCTCGGCTGCATCCTGTTCGAGATGGCGTCCGGCCACCCTCCGTTCGCCGGGGCGAGCGCACTCGCAATTCTGGAAGCACACGCACGAGAACCGGCCCCGCCCCTCCCTGATACCCTGTCGCCCGACCTGCGGAAGCTCATTGCTTCGCTGTTGTCCAAATCGCCGTCTGACCGACCTCAGTCGGCAGAGGCGGTCCAGGTGGCAGCGGCCGCGATCGCGAGAGGTGGAATCATCAAGGTCCAGCAACCGGAAATCGTGCGCTGCTGCGCTCATTGCAGCGAGCCTCTCGTCGATGGAGTGCCAATCTGCTTCGCTTGTGGAAGCGCCCTGCCCTGGGCTCGTGTCGGACCGTACACGATCATCGTGACCGGTCCTGGCAGCACGGGGCACAAGCTCGACCAGGGTGTGCGACGAAAGCTGCTCGAATGGATTCGAGCGGTTCCAACACTGGATGCATCACGACTGGAGCGACGGCTGCCCAGGTTGCCGTTCGTGCTCGTAAGCCGGATCGACGAGGAGTCCGCTCACCAGATCCGCGACGCGCTTGAGCGACTGGGGCTGTCGGCCGAAATTCAGCTCGGCGCGCTCGATTCTCCGAAAATGGGGAAAAAGGCGCGCCGACTCGCCTTGCGAATGGGTGCTGTCGCGGCTTTTACCGCGACCGGGTGCTGGCAGTTTGCCAATTTTTGGAATCCGGCAAAGGCTCTCTGGGCTCTCTGGGCCCTCCTGGGCGGGGCTCTGGCGATTCCGTTCTTGGGCGGTCTCGCAGTGGGCTGGCGGGCGGCTCTGCGTCCGGCCGCGCGACGCCGACCGAGTGACAGCGCGGGCATGCCCCCGCTGCTGACCACACGGATAACCGCGCTCGTGGAGCTCGTGCCACGGCTGGAAACGCCGCGACATCGCCGCAGCCTGCGCGCGGTTGCCGAGCGGCTGTTCGCGCTCTTCGCCGCCCTCCCCGTGAGCGCGCGCGACCACATCATCGACGAGAGCGGTCGCATCCTGGATCTCGCGATGCTCGCGGCAGTGCGCCTCGACGAGCTCGAACATCGGCTCGGACCCGCGGACTTGCAAAACCCCACGGCAGAGCTGCGAGCGTTACTGCACGAACGAGATCAGTGGGCAGCGCGCCTCCTGCACACCCTGGGTCTGCTCGACGCATTGCGAAGCCGTGTGCTGTGCGGACGCGTAACCCGTGAAACCGAAGCCCTGGGACAGATCCTGGACGACTTACGTGCCGAGGTGGCTGGCCTCGAGGAGGTGCAAGCGCTTTGATCGCTCCCCCCAACGACGTTCCGATCGCCGAGATCCTGGACGGTCCGGCGCGGATCGGTGTGGAAATCAGGTGGCGTGTGCGTCTGCGCGACCATGGGCGTTGCGTCCTCGCGCAGCTCGCCCCTGAGATCGCCCGCGACGAGTCGACCCGACGTCGGTACGTGCGCGACGTCGAACGATTGGTCACGTTGGGGAAAGATACGCCCGTCCTGCCGATCCTGGCGCTCGGCCCGGCTCCCGATCCGCGCGTCCCGACCGCCAGCCCGCCCTGGCGACTTCGACCCCATGTCCACGGCGAGACGCTGGAGTCATGGCTCGAGGCCCGCGCGCCTGCCCCGATCGACGAGGTGCTGGAGCTGGGGGCCCGACTCTCAGAAGCGGTGGGTGCGCTGCACGCGCGGAGGTTCATCCTGGGCGATCTGCAACCGTCGGACATCCTCCTTGCAGCCAACGGGCAACTCCGTTTCCTGGACGTAGGGCTTCGTCGGGTCCACACGTTATCGACTCTGACGGCTTCGAGCATCCTGCTCGAGGGCTCGTGCTACTCGGCCCCCGAGCTGGTCCATAGTCAGGCCGGCGATCCACGCTCGGATTTCTTCAGCATCGCCGTCATGCTGTGGCGCGCACTCACCGGATCCCTGCCCTTCGGGACCGAGCCGGCCTTTTTGCGCGAGCACCAGCGACTGCCCCGCCTGCAGGAGCTGCGCCCTGGCCTGCCGCCGGAGATTGCCAGCGGGCTGGAGCGCTGCCTTTCTTCACGCCTCGAGGAGAGACCGCAGTGTGCGCGCGAGCTCGTGGAGATCCTGCGAGGCCAGCGCTCAGGGCGGGGCGAGCCCCTCGAACGCGTGCGCTGTCAGGCTTGTGGCGCGGTCGTGCGGACCGGATTGCAGCTCTGCCTGGCCTGTGGCAACGCAGTGGTGCAGTTCTCGTTGCGCCCCACGAACCTGCAAGAGTGGGCGGGAGATCTGGCGGGGCTCGAGCTCATTACGATCCGCGAAAGCGAAGAGGAGCTGGGCCGGCTGCGTGACCAGCTCGAATTGCTGGCTGCCCGTCCCCTTCCGTCGCTGAACTTCATCGTCGAGCACGAGCAGCTCTATGGCAAGGACGAACGCAAGCGGGGGATCGCACTGCCCGTGCGCCTGTTTGAAGGTCTACCGCTCAAGACCGCGGAAGCCCTTCAGGATCACCTGGCCGAGCAGGGATTCAGCGTGCGCGTACGGTCGAAGAGGCACGATCGCCGACGCACGGCAGTGCTCTGGTCGACCTTTGCAGGGCTGTTGGGCCTACCGATCGCCGCACTCTTTCTCTTCCACACACATCACGCCGAATTTCTTTTCTTGCCATCGGTAATCTTCATCGCAGCGGGTCCAATCCTCCGCCTGGTAGCCCCGGGGACCTATCGCGGGTGGTTCGGCTCACCCTGGGGGCTCTTCGAGAAGCCTAACGCAGGGCCAGCGCTCGCGCAGCTCCGCGAAGCACCGGTCGCGCTGCCGGCCGCCGATCCGCTGCTCAAGCGCCTGGCGGCGCTGCTGACAGCGGATGCAGCGCCGGATGTTCGCGAACAGGTCGGCGAGCTCGCGCTGCTGGTCCAGCGTCTTGTTGAGCACCGGCGGGCCGCGGTCAGGGAGCAGGTCGAAATCGACCTGGTGACCGAGCCGCTCGAGCGCCTGGTCAGCCTGGTAGAACGCCATGTCCATACCCTGTTGGCGCTCGATCGCGAGCGCGCCACGCTCGACGAAAGCGCGATGGTCCGCGCACTCGCGGCCAGCGATGCACGGCGCGAGCCGCCGGCGGCCCGTCGCCAGTTGCTGGAAGGCCTGGACCGGCTGCGCGCGCTCGAAGATGCCCGCGCAGCGCTTTTTGCCCGCTTGCTCGAATCGGCCAGCCTCCTGCGCCGTTGCATCGAGCTCGGCCTTCGCGTGCGCAATCAGGACGCCGCCTACGCCAACGAATTCCAGGCGGCGCTGGTGGCCCTCGAGGGAGCGTTGGGCACAGGTTAGCATTCCCCAAGGAGGGACCATGTTCGACGGAGGTTGCGCCTGCCGGACCATCCGGTACCGGATGATGAGCCGTCCGCTCATCGTGCACTGTTGCCACTGTCGGTGGTGTCAACGCGAGACCGGGGCTTCGTTCGCGCTCAACGCGCTCATCGAAGCCGATCGTGTCGTCCTTCAGAGCGGTGAACCGGAGGTCGTTCTGACGCCCAGCCAGAGCGGCAAGGGCCAGAAGATTCATCGGTGCTCGCGCTGCAAGGTCGCCCTCTGGAGCAACTACGCCGGCGGCGGTGACGCGTTCGACTTCATCCGGGTGGGGACGCTCGATGATCCCGACCCGTTCCCGCCCGACGTTCACATCTACACGTCGTCGAAACAGCCGTGGGTCACGTTGCCGCCCGGTGCGCGCGCGTTCGCCGAATTCTACAACCCGAAAGAGGTGTGGCCCAAGGAGAGCCGGGAGCGCTGGGCCGCCGCCCGAGCAGGCGCTCGATGAAGGCGCTCGATGAATCTTGACAGCTCTACTGCCCTCTACTAGCCTTACGACGCTTTCGCGATTCTCCGTCGGCAAATGCGCATCGCAACCTGGAACGTCAACTCTCTCAAGGCGCGCCTCGAAAAGGTCGGCTGGTGGCTGGAGCGAGCGCAACCGGACGTGCTCCTGCTGCAAGAGACCAAGCTCGCCGACGGCGATGCGCCCCGACAGGAGTTCGAGCGCTGGGGCTATTCGTTCGCGCATCACGGTCAGGGGCGATGGAACGGCGTCGCCATCGCCAGCCGCTCCGGAGTGAGCGACGTGGTCGTAAACTTCGGCGAGCCCCTTCGGCCCGAGAGCACCGACGAAGGCGGCGACAGCCATCCACTGGCCGAAGCGCGGATGATTGCCGCCACCTGCGCAGGCGTTCGGGTCGTCTCCATCTATGCGCCCAATGGCCGGGTGGTCGGCTCGCCGTTCTATGACGCCAAGCTGGCATGGTTCGACTGGCTCGGGTCGTGGGTCGAGCGGCACTCACCCGAGCAGGCCATCGTCCTCGGCGGCGACTTCAACGTTGCGCCCGCCGATGTCGACGTCTGGGATCCCTCGGCCTGCCATGGCGGGACCCACGTCTCGCCGGCCGAGCGCAGCGCCTTTGCGCGCCTGCTCCGCTGGGGATTCGTCGATGCCTATCGAAGCGCGCACCCGGAGCCGGAGCGCTTCAGCTGGTGGGACTATCGAGCCGGCCATTTCCACAAGAACTTCGGCATGCGCATCGATCATTGCCTGGTCTCGCGGGCGCTCGCGCCGCGCGTGATCTGGGCCGAGATCGACCGAGAGGCCCGCAAGGGAAAGCCCATCCCGTCGGATCATGCTCCGGTCGTGATCGACCTCGACCAGCCCGGGCGCGCCTTCGACGCCGGCTGGAAAGACGCCGAGTCGCGCATCGCCGAGCGGCGCGCAGCCCAGCGAACCCGCAGCTGAGATCGTCCGATCGCGTCGCGACGCCCCGGCGCCCTCAGGTGCGGCGCTGGCGCGGGATTGAACACAGCGGAGCCAAAGGAACACATCGGCAGTCGCCAATCCGCCTGATACAGTGACAAAGGAAGCGTGTGTCAACGGGAGGTGCGATGAGCTTTTTGAGCCGCCTGTTCAAGGGCAGCGAGGATCCGAAAACCGACGAAGGTCCCGAGGAGCTCGAGGCCGCCGTGGAGGAGACCACGCTGGAGATCGAGGCCGAGATGCCGAGCGCCCCCACTCCACCGCGTGCGCCGGCTCAGCCGATGCCCACGTCCACGCCGACGCCAGCGCCGACGCCAGCGCCCGCCCAGCCTGTGCTCGTCCCCGGGATCGCCGCAGCCATCCCCGCTCCCGCTCCGCAGACCGCGGCCATCCCCGCGCCCGCTCCGCAAGCCGCCGCTCGGCCGCCGGCTCCGGCCGCCCCCAAGGCGCCGGTCAAACCGGCGCCGGCGCCGACGCTGCCGCTGCCGGTGGTCAAAGCGCCCGAGGCCAGGGCGCCACGGGCTCCCGCGCCCGCGGTGCCAGCCCGTCCCAATGCGGCCACGCAGCCACGACCGGCGAGCCGTGCACCTCAAGCGGCGACTGATGACACCGGTCGGTTGTGGCCGGACCTGGAGTCCACCCTCGATGCCGCCATCGCCCCCAAGGAGCCTGTGGCCCCGAGCCCGGCCCATGGCGTCTCCACCAAGGAGGACCTCGCTGCTGCGCGCCGCGTGTTCGAGGACCTGGCCCGAAGCTACATGGGTCAGGTGCGCAACCTCATGCTCGAGGTGAAGTGGGGCCAGGCCCGCGCCGAGTGGCTGAGCCTGTGCGACGCCGTCTTGCGCTCTTTGCGCCGCATGGCCGAAACCATGGAGATGCCGGAGCTGTGCGCGGCGCTCGATGGCTTTCATACGGCGCTTCGGCAGGTTCGGAACCGCTGCAATGGCCCGGTCGTGGGTGCGGAAAGGGACACGCTCCTGGAGGCCTATGGGCCTCTGCTTCAGTCGATGCCCCAGGTGTTCGAGCTCGACGCCGAGCGCAATCGGCGGGAGCCCATCATCGTCGACTCCCTGCTGCGCCAGGTGCCCGAGGTCGAGAAAGTGACGATCGATCGGATCTATGCGGCCGGATTGACCTCTCTCGAAGTGCTCGGTCGGGCCAAGCCCGATGAGATCGCTGCCACGACCTCGATCGCGGTCGAGCTGGCCACCCGAATCGTCGAGCTGTTCAAGGGCTACCGCCAGGGCAACGGCGCCACCGTGGGTGCGGCCGCGCCGGCCGATGAGTATCGGCAGCTGGCAGCCCTCATCGCGGAGCTGCGCAGGCAGCACGCCGCGTTCGAGGAGGCGGCGAGCGCCTGGAGCGAAAGCGCCCGGGCCCGCAAGAAGGAGCTGCGGCGCGCCCGCGCGGCCACCACCCTCAAGATCCAGGTCGCGCTCGCGCGCGTCGGCGAGGTCGATCGTGTCGGCGAGCTCGAGAAGCTGCCCTTCCGACGCAAGATCGAGCAGGTCGAACGCTATCTGGAGCAGGCCCGAACCGCGCTCGCGGCCAGCCCCGAACGAAAAGCCCCAGTGGAGCCCACAATATGGCAAGTCTGAAACGAAACGAGGCCCTCGACCTCGCCCAGCGCACGCGCAAGATCGAGCGAACCGATCTCCAGGGGATCGACCTGGCGGGCCAGAAGCTCGACGGCGTCAGCTTCCGTCAGTCCGAGCTGGCCGAGGCGAATTTCGAAGGTGCGAAGCTGCGCAAGACCGTGTTCAAGAGCGCCAGCTTGCGCGAGGCCAACCTCGCTTACGCCGATGTCAGCGAAGCCGATCTCGAAAACGCCGATCTGGAGGGCGCTCGCCTGCGCGGCGCGAACTTGACCGGTGCGAATCTGACTCGCTGCAATCTTGAGGGCGCCGACCTCGAAGGGGCCAAGCTCACCGGTGCACGCCTGACTCACGCCCAGCTGGACTCGGCCAAGCTCGGCGGCGCCGATCTGAGCGACGCCGTCCTCACCTATGCCGATCTCGACGACGCGTATCTGGGCGGAGCCAGGCTCGCGGCCGCCAACATGACCGGCGCGACCTTGAAGGGCGCGAATCTGGAGGAAGCCGATTTCCGCGGCGCCATTCTCGACGATGCGCGCCTCGTCAACGCGCGTGCGCGCGGCGTCAAGCTGTCGGGCGCGTCGCTGGTCAAGTGCAACCTGAGCGCCGCCAGCCTGCTGCGGGCCGACCTCTCCGACGTCGACATCCGGCACGCCATCCTCTCGGGCGGCGATCTCAAGGGGGCGCGGCTGACCGGCGCCAAAGTCGGCGGCATGATCGGGACCGGCATCGCGGTCGAAGAGGTCGAGGCCGCCTGGCTCGATACCAGCCTGGCCGGCGACGGCTCGCAGCGCGCTTCCAACGGCGAGATCCCGCAGCTGCTCGCGCATGGATTCTCGGTGCAGCGCAGCGGCGGCGGCACGCGAAAGCGCTACTTCGGGCCCGGAGACCTGATCCGCGACGCCACGCTCGAATTCGCCGATGACGCGCATGTCGAAATTGACGGCCGCTTCGAGCGGTGCTCCATCAGCATCGGCAAGAACACCGCCCTTGTGGTCGGTGAAGCCGGCGTGCTGCAACATTGCCGCATCGTCGGCGGTGGCCGAATCAGCATTCACGGCAAGTTCTTCGAGCGCGAGAGCCCGGGCATCGTCGAGCCGCTCGAGCTCATCGTGGGCGGGCGCGCCGCCGTCATTGCCGCTGTGCAGCAGGCATCCGAGCCCACCCGATTCTGCTTCGAACGCGGCTGCCGGCTGCGAATGAAGATTCGACGACCCAAGATAACCGCTGAAGACGGGAGGTAGGAATGAACGATGCGAAGAGCGGGCGTCCGACCGGGGACAGGCAGACGCTGGTGGAAGAGGGCACTGAATTCAAAGGGACGCTTTCCTCCAATTGTCACATCATCATCAAGGGCAAGCTCGAGGGAGACGTCCGCGGGCCGTCGCTGCACGTCAGCCCCACCGGCTCCGTCTCGGGCACCGTCAAGGTGGGCGAGATCAATTCCGAAGGCGAGATCGCGGGTCAGTGCGAGGCCGAGGCCGTGCGATTGTCGGGGCGGGTCAAGGATGGCACCGTGATTCGCGCCAAATCTCTCGACATGCGGCTGGCACCGCAGAAGGGCAAGCTCGAGGTGACCTTCGGCGAATGCGAGCTTGAGATTGGCGACGAGCCCACCAAGGAAGCGGCGGCGGTCGAAGCGCCCGCGAAGACCGACGATGTTTTCGGTCCCGTCGCAGCGGCAACGGCGGCGCAAACGCCCCTGCCGGGCCTGACCCGCGGCGAGCCCGCCGAGTCGGCGCCCAAGGCCGATGGCAGCAAGGGCGGCAAGGCCTCCGGCGACGGCCGCGCCAGCGCACCCACATCCAGGTGAGCGGGTTGTCCAACCGCCGGGTAGGCGCCGCGATGACGTCAGCGTCCCGCCAAGAGCCGTAGCCAGTGTTGCACCTGGGTCGCGTTCTCGACCACGCCTCCGCATGCGAAGGTGGCCGCCGCGGTGCCGATCATGAGGGACGGATACCGCTGCCGCATCGCCTCGACCTCTGACGGCTGGAGCACTTCGAGGAGCGATTCCGGGAACAGTGCCAATCTGCATACGACCATGGTCCCCCCGTGGTGCCCGTCGACGACAAACGCGAGCATCGAGCCCCCCCTGCTGACGCCGCCGATCCCGGCCTGGACCTGGGCGGCAAAGCGCTGCAGCTCAGCCAATGACTCCGTCGCCGACCCTGCGCGCGCTACCGGCTTTTGGCCCTCGAGAACGACGGCCCGAAGGAGCGCGGCAGCCGGGTCATCGGTTGCAAGCAGCGCTTGCTTGAGCCGGCCGAGCACTGCAGCGCCGTCCGCGTGTTTGGCGAGCTCGGGCCACGCCCAAGCGTGACCACCGATCCCGAGGCGGGCAGCCTCGGCCGAGAGATCGATCATCTCCATGAACAGGTCGTCCGGCTCGCCTGGGGCCTGCGCCAGTACTTGCGCGAGCGCGGTCGCGTAGCGCTCATGCGTGCGGGCCTGGCGCTCCCGCACGCGTTTCTTGAGGTCCTTCTTCCGGGTCATCAGCCCTCCTCCTTCAGGCGTTGCGGCGGGATCCCCATGCGCCCGGCAACGCCGGGGGGTGGCATGACATCGCGATGCCCGAGAAGAAGGCTCCCCTTTGCCCTCGTCGCGGGCCAGGCATGGGCTGGCCGAAGAGGGTTGTGCGGGGGCACGCCGCACGCCGAAGGATAGCGCGACGGCGCCGAGATGACCAGCCGGCCGAACGTGCTCGATCCGCGCTACGGACGGACCCCGAAGGCGCGCAGGCGATCGGTTCCGACCAGCACCAGACCATGCGCGATCGTGACGTGGTTGTATTTGCCGCCGACCTCCAGCTGGCCCCACGCCGACTTCCACAGCAGCGTCATGGTCTCGGCGTCGACGGCATACAGAATCGGGCGCGGCGGGTCGGGACCGGTCAGGAACGCGGTTCGCTTGGCGTTCTCGTCGAGAATCCAGACGATCGCGTCGCGCGCGCCGTTGGATGAAATCTCGGGCGGCCCGGGATTGAGGAAGCTGAGCTGCGACTCGCGGGCATCGACCGCGAGGTACGCCGGTTGCCCGGGCGCGGTCACGATGCGCAGCCGCGCCAGGCACGGGGGCACGCTCAGCTCCGAATCGACCGCGGCCTTGGTGGTGCCGGCGACGTATAGGTAGTTGGTTCCGTCGCGACCGCGAAAAAAGGCCGCCGAGGTGCGGCTCTTGGCGTAGTCGCCGCTCGCAAATTGCTCGGAGTAGGGCCCGAACACGTTGAGCGGGCCGCGCGTGCCGAATTGCGGCTGCGGGGCGGGCGGGAGCAGCGACCGATCGCTGCTCGGATCAGTGGAGCAGGCGGGCCGCCGATCGGTGCCCCCGGGAAGATGGTCGCGATCCAGAAGGTACACGTTGCCCTGCTTGCCGCCGAAGGCCAGCAGATGCGGTGTCGCGGTGGCGCCGGCGTCGAGATCCGGCACCACCAGCGGCGCGCCGCCCCCGAGATCGCTGTCGTAGTCTTCCATCTGGCAGAAGTCCCACGGGTTGTAGGAGCCGGCCAGGACGAGCGGCGGCGCGAACGCGAGCATCGAATTGCCCCATACGTGGGGAAGCGCCTTCGAAGCCGGAGGCGAGTTGCCGGTCGTGACCCAGACCGTCCCGTCGGCCGACAGCGCCGGCCCGCCCGAGCCCCAGACGCCGGCATTGGCGAAATGCTCCATCGAGGGCGCGCCCGAGAATGCGCTGGCCACGTTCGGGGCCCGAGTATCGATCACGGCCAGCCACCCGCCGCCGCCGTCGAAATAGGCCCCGAAAGGCACATAGAGCAGGCTTCCGTCGGGGCTCAGATTGAGCGCACTGCGCTGCGATTGCACGAGCGGCCCCTCGAACAGCGCGGGGCCGTTCGTGTTGACCGCGCCCAGCGAGACCTCGTCGAGGACGACTGGCCATCCGGGCAGCACGGCGCCGCTCGCGAGATCGAGCGCGAACGCTTGCCAGCCCCGCTGCGCGTCGGCGGCGACCACGTACACGCGCCCCGCATCGACGTCCACGGCCGGCGTCGACAGCACGCCCAGCGGCAGGTTGCCGTCGAAGGGTGCGATGATCGGCGTCCCGAGCTGCGCGCGCCAGACGATCTGGCCCCGACCGGGGACGGCCGCGCCACAGCCGATTCCGGTGCCGATCGCATAGGCGAATCCACTCGTCGTGGCAACGATGGCCAGGCCCGCGCGCCGGCCCGCGCCCAGCGCCACGTCATCGACATAGAGCGGGGTTGCGTAGAGGTGGGGCGCATAAGCGCGTCCCGCGATCGTCACCGCGTCGAGCTGCGGCGAGCTCCAGAGCTCGCCGAACGCCGACGACGCAACGGCGGGCGGCGTCAGCGTCGTCTCCTCGGCGTTCCAGCCCAGGCGCGCGCGGTCGCCGTGAAAAAAGGGTGTGTCGACGGTCGTCGCCACACAGGTGGGGCCGGGCGGAGGCCGGGCCTGCAGACACGCGCAACATGTGAGACCGACCACTCCGAGCCACGCCCTCACGCTAGGTTCGTAGCGTCAAGGACCTTTTCGCGCAAGCGTCCCGGTCCTCGTCGAGGTCGGCCTGGCGACGGAGGAGGCGGCTACGGGAAACCGGCGGCGGCGGCTCCGGCCGTGAAGGCCTGCCAGCCCAGCTTGGGGGTTCCGTCGACGTTGCGCAGGCCGAGCGAGCACAGGTAGGCCTTGAAGTTGGCATTGTTTGGGAGGCCGTAGTACATGGCGAGCGTGTCGCACTGCGCCGCCGTGAGGTCATGCATCAGGAAGAAATCGAGAAACGGGATCGCGGTCGGGCCCGCGCTCTGCCAGGCCGCATAGACGGCCGTCACGAAGTCGGCCTGCGCCTGCTCGGAGCTGCCCAGGATCGGCGACGCCGGGTAGCCCACTTCCTGCAGGATGAGCGGTCGACCGGCGGCGAGCTGGACCATCTGGGCGATGTCGGTGGTCGCCGTCTGCGGCGGGCGCGGCATGAACTGGGCGCCCAGCGGATAGTAAGTCAGCACGTACACGTCGCTCGACTGGTTCAGCAACGCCACCGCGGCGGCAGCCCCGCCGCCAGCGCCGTCGAAGGTGGAGGTCACACCGACCTTTACGCGCGGGAACATTTGATGCACGAACGCGACGCCGTCGTCGTAGAAGCTCTTATAGGGCCCCCCCTCGCCGGGATGGGCGCTCAGATAGACGTCGACCTCGTTTCCGATCGAAAGATACAGAATGTGCGCGTTTCCAAGATAGGCTCCGATGGCGCTCAGAAGAGCGTGGAAGCGGGCCCGCATCTGGGGCGAATCGAAAGGCACCGACTGCAGGTCGGCCGGGGTTTCCTTGGCGGTCGTGTTGAGGACCTGGATGGTCAGGAGCATGTCGAACCCGCGCTGGTCGCCCAGGTAGCCCACTCCGTTGGCGAGATCGGTAAGCTGATAATTGCCCGCGCTGGGCTCGAGGCGGCTCCAGTTGTAGGACAGCCCCATCCCGCGACAGCCGGCGTCGTAGGCGAGGTTGATGGCGTCGATGAGGTCCTGCGAGGTCACGGGGGGCGGCTGCTCGCGCGGGCTGGGCGCGATCGCGAGCAGGCGACGGGGCGCCTGCGCGTCGGCCGTCGCGTCGGCGCCGAGGGTGTCTGCGGGTCCGTCGGCGGGAGGCGCGCCGTCGGGGCCTAGAGCGGGCTTGTCGCCGCCGCAGGAGACGACAGCGCACAGGGCCAGTGAAGGCAGGCCGCGCAATGGCACGTGGAGACCGGATGCAAAGTTGAGGCCACGCCCAAGGCCTCAAAACGGCGTGAGCCGGCGTCGGGTTCTCCTACGCTTGTCGAAATCCCCGACGCCGACATAGAGCACGTCTCGAAAATCGCACCGACGTGGACGTCAGCCTCTGCGCACCGTTAGGCCCCGAGCGAGCGAGAGCGAGCGGCGTCAGCAAGGATCTCAGGGAGCGCGCAGCGCGACCGTCGACGATGGCGGCGAGTCGCGTGCGGGACCGCGCTGCCCGCAAAGCCGCGCCAACGGCGCCCACCGATGTATGGGACGTACACTAGCCGCGGGTGGCGAGCACTTTGTCGAGCGCGGCGTAGCTCTCGTTGAGGCCCTGTTCCATGCCCGAGCGCAGCATGCCGTCACGCTCCTCCGTGGTGAAGAAGAGCGGTGGACCCGCACACCTCTTGAACCGGCCGTCGTTTCGAGCTCTTATCTACGGATGATCCTCGTCGGCCAGTACGATTCGCCGTATGTACGCCGAGTGGCGGTTTCGCTGCGCGTGCTCGGCTTCACGTATGAGCACGACACCCGATCGGTGTTTGGCGATTTCGACTCCATGCGCCAGATCAACCCGGTCGGCCGCATCCCCTCGTTGGTCCTCGACGACGGCGAGGCGCTGATCGACTCCGTGGCGATTCTGGATTGGCTCGATCAGACGGTGGGCCCGGAGCGCGCCCTGCTGCCGCCAGGCGGAACCGCGCGGCGGCGCGCGCTGCGCCTGATCGCGCTCGCCACCGGAGCCATCGACAAGGCCGGGGCTTCCATCTATGAGCGGGTTGTGCGGCCGTCGGCCCGACGCTGGTTGGAGTGGCTGCAGCGTTGCCGGATCCAGGCGGCGGGCGCGCTGGCCGCGCTGGCCGCGGAGCCGTGGCCACCCGCCGCGGCGCTCGACCAGGCGCAGATCACGACCGCCTGCATGCTCCGCTACGTGCAAATGGCCGATCCGGAGCTGCTGCCTGCGGGCCGATATCCTGCGCTCGAGGCCCTGTCCCTGCGCTGCGAGGTGCGCCCCGAGTTCCAAGCCACCTACCCGGCCCAGTACGTGTTGCCGAGGGGGACGTGACGGTTCCGGGTGCCAGCGCAGGCGGCCCACCGGTCAGTCACCGCCTGTCCTGATCTGTCCGCTTTTCGTCTTTTGCGGACCTGGCCAAGCCAGCCTCAAAAGCGTAGAGTTTTTCGCGATGCGACCGAGAAGCGCACCCCCAGCGCGTCGCGTTCTGGTCCTGCTCATGCCCCATGTGCATCTGCAGGACCTGGCCGGTCCCGTCCAGGTGCTGTACGAAGCGTCGCATCTGGGGGGAGCCTATGAGCTGTCTTATTGCAGCGCCCGGCCCAGCGTGCGCACGGCGCAGGGCCTCCTGCTGTCGGATCTGGAGCCGCTGCCGAGGGCCCGCCCCGGCGATCTGGTGCTGGTGCCGGGGATGTGGTCCCAGACCCTGGACCGGATCGACCGCTCTTCGTGCGCCTGGCTGCGCCGGGTCCACGTCGACGGTGCGCGCATCGCTTCCATCTGTTCGGGCGCTTTCGCGCTGGCCCGGGCCGGGCTGCTCGACGGCCGTCGCTGCACCACGCACTGGAAGCTGATCGAGCGCCTGCGCGCGGAGTATCCGCGCGCGCGCGTGGTGGACAACCGGCTCTTTCTGGAGGAACGCCGCATCGTCACCAGCGCCGGTGTGGCATCGGGCATCGACATGGCGCTGGCCCTGGTCGAGCAGGACTTCGGGCCGCTGGTGGTGGCGCGGGTGGCGCGCGAGATGGTGGTCTACCTGCGCCGCTCGGGTGAGCAGGAGCAACAGAGCGTCTACCTCGATCACCGGACGCATCTGCATCCGGGTGTGCACCGGGTGCAGGATTACATCGTCGCGCATCCCGAAACCAAACCGACGCTGAACCGGCTGGCGCACATCGCCGCCATGAGCCCGCGCAACCTCGCGCGGGTCTTCCGGCGCGCCACGCGCCTGACCCCAAAACAGTTCGCCACCAAGGTGAAGATGCAGGTCGCGCGCGATCTGCTCGACGATCCGCAACGCACGGTCGCGGACATCGCGGCCAGCTGCGGATTCGATGACGCCCGGCAGCTCCGACGGCTGTGGCGGCGTCGCTTCGGCCGCTCGATCTCGGAGTCTCGGGCCCGCGCCCGCGCGCGCGCGCCCGCCGAAGGGAGGATCTCATGACGCAGCAAGCATGGGCCGCACTGGTTGGACTGTTCGTGGCAATCGGCCTGCTGCCATCGGGGCAGGGGAAGGCGGCGCCGCGTGCTCCGCGCACGCGCAACGTCGCGGTCGTCGTCTTCGAAGGTGTCGAGCTGGTCGACTTCGCAGGGCCGCTGCAGGTGTTCGCGGCGGCGGCTCAGTTTGGCGAGATGCGCGGCCAACCGGCGTTCCACGTGTACACGATGGCGCGCACCAAGTCGCCGGTGAAGAGCCACGGCGTGCTGCAGGTGGTGCCGGAGTATTCCATCGACGATGCGCCCCCGCCCGACATCATCGTGCTGCCCGGCGGCGACACTTCGTCGCTGCAGGAGGACCCGCGTTTCATGCAATGGGTCAAGGACAATGCCGCGCGGGCCGAGGTGTCGATGTCCGTGTGCACCGGTGCTTTCGTGCTGGGCCGCGCCGGCCTGCTCGACGGTCACACCGCGACGACCTGGTACAACGCGGTGGAAGGTCTGCGCAAAGCGATGCCGCGCGCCAACGTGCAGGAGGGCCGTCGCTTCGTGGACGAGGGCCGGGTGGTGACGACCGCGGGCGTATCGGCCGGCATCGACGGCGCGCTCCACATCGTGGCGCGCCTTCTCGGGCGAGCCATCGCCGACGAGACCGCGCGCTACCTCGAGTACCGCTGGACTCCCGAGCCCTATCTAGCCAAGCACTATTCGCTGCTGACCCCGGGCCTCGATGGGCGCGGCCGCGCGCTGCAGATGGCGCGGCTGCTCGAGCGCGAACAGAGCTGGCCCGAGGCGATCAAGGCCTGGCGCGCGCTCACACAGGAGAACGCGAAAGATGGCTACGCCTGGCATCGCCTGGCGTTTGCGCTCTATCACACCGGCGATCTGGCGGGCGCCATTGCGGCCGCCCAACGAGCGGCTGCGCTGCCCGATGTGCGTGCCGACGCGCTGGTCAACCTGGCCTGCTACTATGTGCACGCTGGCCGCCGAGCCGACGCGTTGACAGCGCTCGAGCAGGCGGTCGACGCCGGCCTCAAGGGGCGCTGGCGGCTGCAGGGAGACGAGGATCTGGCGCCCCTGCACGGCGAGCCGCGCTTCCAGAAGCTGCTCGCGCGCCTGGGCTAGCGAGCGAGCGCTCGGGCGGCGGCCCGCAGGTCAGGGAACGTAGTGCGTGGGGACGCCGAACAGGCGCTCGTGCGGGGCGGTCTCATGGCAGCCCATGCAGGAGCCGATGCGACCGGAAGCCGTCACTTTCCGGTCTGCGGTCACGGTCGCGTAGACCCAGCCTTCATCGTTGTTCGGGGCCGACCGGTCCACCTTATACAGAATGTACCAACCGGCCAGCTCGGCCGCTCGATAGATGTGCCCGTCCCTTTCTGCGTACGGGTAGAAGTGGTCATCCCCGGTCGGAGCCTGCGACAGACTTTCGGGGCTGTAGACGAAGCTCGGGTCGGTGACGAGCTCGGCTCGATAACTTTCCTTTACGACCACCTGACCGGGCTTCGAGTCGTCAGGATAGCCCGCATGGTCCTTGGCGAACACGGAATAGAGCTTCTGCCCGTGGGTGGCCGCATCCATGGATGTGCTGGGTCGCGAGACGCCCGGCATGGGGAGGCGACACAAGGAAGGTGCCCATCGCAGCTCGTCGTCCACCCTGCCGTAGCTCTTGTGCTCGTCGACGATGGCGAGGGCCCGCCTCGCCTCCTCGGGCGAGACCTGGGCCTGCTCGGACGTGCTCCCGTTCCCGCTCACACAGCCGACGACTGCCAACACTGCTGGAATGAATGTGCGCATAAGTTGTGCTCCCAGTAAGTGGTAGTGGTTCCCTCAGCGGGTGCGATAGTCGCTCGATACGCGCGCGGAGTCAACGATTGCTGCAAGGAATCGCCAACAAACCAGCCCCATCGATGGCGCAGGCTGGTAAAATGAATGCCCGCCGAGCTCCGTCGTCCAAGAAGGAGGACCCATGAGGAAGGCTCTGCTGCTCGCGGTTGCGCTTCTCTGGCCCCAGATTGCGCTGGCTCAGATTCGCTATGTGCGGGGCGTTCGAGTGACCGTGGCCCCGCCCGCCGTTCGCATCGAGGCACAGCCGCCCGCGCCCTCGCCCCGTTATCGCTGGATCGCCGGCTTCTGGGCGTGGCGGGGTGGCCGGCAGTTGTGGCTGACCGGCCATTGGGCGCTGCCGCCCGCGCCCGGCTACGTATGGGAGCCCGCGCGCTGGGAGCGGCAGGGCGACGGGTGGATGTTCTACGAGGGCTACTGGC
>Ga0126376_10000628_pt1 | contig 17512 bp, 12 predicted proteins | sample PanSoiMetPlot_15_FD_92760 | JGI IMG/M metagenome (GOLD analysis project Ga0126376, IMG submission 92760) | Tropical forest soil microbial communities from Panama - MetaG Plot_15 | ecosystem: Environmental > Terrestrial > Soil > Tropical forest > Bulk soil | place: Panama | collected 2016-02-17
AAGGCACATAAAGAAAAGAGTACTCATTGAAAGTACTCTTAACGAGGAAAGCTGTTTTTGTGCCTTTTTGTAGCTAAATTTTTGTGGTAGATAACGATTATGCGAATCCAGCCCCTAACTCTTATCGCAATCGTTGCGCTGTTAACTATCACAGCGCAGGCGCAACAGAAACCGTGCCTGACGGCGTCGAAGTTTGGACCAGACGATCAGATCGGCAATGTAAACTACATCACCGCGGCCAAAACACTTGCCGCAACCAAGCTGGTCACGAAAGGCAAAGCGTATCGACTGGCCATCGAGACGGCCAAGGATACACCGGCGTACCCGCCACGCACATGGGCTGTCACGATAGTTCAACCCGGCCAGAACGCCGGCGCGAGTCTTGGTCCAACTAAAACAACCTACAACGACGATCAGATCAACGGTTGGTCCGGCATCGGCACGCAAATCGACGGCCTGGGCCACATTGGCGTCGACAATCTCTACTACAACTGCAACAAGTCCGGCGACTTCGCGGCGACTGACGGCTTGAAGAAACTCGGCATCGAGCACGTGCCTGCGATTGCCACGCGCGGCGTGCTGCTCGATATGGCCGGCTATTTCAACACCGACATCGTCAAAGAGGGAACTGCATTCAACCGCGCCGATATCGAAGGTGCGATGAAAAGGCAGGGCATCAAGTCGATTGAAAAGGGCGACGTGGTGTTGTTCTACACCGGCTGGATGAAGCTGCTCGGCAAAGACAACAAGCGTTTTGGTTCAGTGGCGCCAGGGCTTGGTCGCGATGGTGCGAGGTATCTCGCATCCCTGGAAGTCGCGATGATTGGCACAGACACCTGGGCCTTTGAGGCGGTGCCGTTTGAGAAGGACGCAGGTGTTTTTGAAGTACACCAGATTCTTATTCCGCTCAACGGCATTCACATTCTCGAGAACATCAATACCGAAGAGATGGTGAAGGATCAGGCGTGGGAGTTCCTCTTCACGCTCGGACCGGCCCGCATTACAGGTGGTGTGCAGGCGATTGTCAATCCGATCGCGATCAAGTAACTAGCGAAACGAATCGGTCGCGCGAACCAGCGCATCGGCAATCCCCGGCTCGCTCGCCGCGTGTCCCGCATCGGCAATTGCTTTGAGCGGCGCCTCCGGCCAGGCGCGATGCAGATCCCACGCGTTCATGAACGGGCAAACGATGTCGTAACGTCCATGCACAATCACTGACGGAATGTGTCGAATGCGATCGACATGTTCGATCAGGTAATTATCAGTTTCGAAGAAACAGTTGTTGATGAAGTAGTGACACTCAATCCGCGCGAGTGCGACGGCCATCTCGGGTTCACTAAAATCATCAATCATCTTCTGGTCGGGCAAAAGCTTCAACGCGCTCGCCTCCCAGATGGACCACGCTTGCGCCGCTTCAAGTCGCACTCGCTCATCGTCGCTGGTTAACCGGCGGTAATACGCGCTGATCATGTCGCCGCGTTCGGCTTCCGGAATGATGCGCACGTACTGTTCCCACGTCTCCGGAAAGATCGCACTCGCGCCTTGGCTGTCTTCGTAAAACCACCGGATCTCCTTCGGGCGGCAGAGAAATATGCCGCGCAACACAAGCCCAGTCACTCGTTCCGGATGCGTTTCAGCGTAAGCGAGCGCGAGTGTGCTGCCCCACGAACCGCCAAACACGAGCCATTGCTCGACGCCGAAATGTTTGCGAATCAATTCGACGTCCTGGACCAGATGCCAGGTCGTGTTGTCTTCGAGCGAAGCGTGCGGAGTGCTTCGGCCCGCGCCACGCTGCTCAAAAAGAATTATGCGATAGGCGTTCGGATCAAAAAAACGACGGTAGTCCGGAATCAGACCGGCCCCTGGTCCACCGTGCAAAAAGACGACTGGCTTCCCGTTCGGAGTACCGCACTGCTCGTAGTAAAGGTGGTGCAGCGGCGACACGCTGATATGTCCGCTGTCGTAGGGTTCGATCTCGGGATAAAGTGTTCTTAATGGTTCCATGGTGCGGCGATTATCGTGTTAGAGCGCCCCACTCTGCAAACCCAGAAAACTGCGAACGCGATCCAGTTCCGCCTGTAGTTCATGTTTGAAAACAGGATCGCGCGGTGGTGTTGAGTCGCCGTAACCTAACTCGTGAGCCAGCGCTTTATCCTGCACGGATAAATTGGCCCAACCGATTACACGGTCACGCCAGAGCAACGGCATTGCGTAGTAACCGAGTTTACGTTTCGGCGCCGGTGTGTAGGCTTCGAAGCGGTAGACCCAGCCCCACAAGAGTTCGAAGCGATCGCGATCGTGGACCAGCGGATCGAACGGCGCCAACAAGCGCACAATCTCCGGAGCGACATGACCAATCGCCGTTTGATCTACGGGCCAGTACCAGTCAACGTTGTCGATGCGCGCGTGAGACAAACGTTGCTTCGCTCGATGCAGCGCAGTCGGTAACTCTTTTTGCCAATGCGGCACTGCGTATCGCAACCGCCGCAGGTAGTACGAGAGACTTGGACCAGGCAAAGGCGCATAGATGCGAACAACTGTATCAACTAAAGCATCGATGCGGGCGCGACGTTCCGCGGTCCCACTCGGAACGGGCGTGTGCTTGTGCGCTGCATAAACACGAATACCTTTATCGCGGCGAACGATCCGCAAGAGTCCGGTGTAGTGCATCAAATCGAGCAGGTGCGTAGTGGCGTTTGACGACCCGCCCCAGTAATTCGGTACCTGGCCGTGCGCGAAATATTCATCAACTTCACGGGGATGTACCGGGCCACGTTCACGAACGAAGTCGAGCAGTAGTTTCGCTTTCTTCTTCTGTCCAGCCGGCCAGGGCGAGCACGAATTTGAGCGCGGATGCATCAGCGACTGCAAAGACCGCGAGACATAACCGTAATTGACAAAGAAGTCTTCCTCAACGTCGAGCTCCGGATAGCGACGCTCGAGATCGCCGGCGCGATAGTTCTTAACACGATGTCGCAGGATCAGATCCTGCGCCCGCGCCGGCGCGCGAATCGGATCAGCCTGCACAAACCCCATCTGCTGCAAGGCGCGATTCAGTGTAGTTGGCTTGGGAAAATTCCGCGCGACGGCATATCGCCGCAAGTCATCGAGTGTAATCGGCAATGATAGTCTCCAGGTACAGCAACGGACGATAGCACAAGGTCAGGTATTCTCAAGATTGCAGAATAATGGCATTATGGAACTCCGTGATGTCCTCAACGTGAAGCCTTTGATCCTCAATGACGAACGACCCAGAGAGAAGACTATGATCCCGAAATCCTTCCGTCTGCTGTTTCCGTTGCTGATTATCGTGATGCTGGCTGCGAGCGGTACCGAATGGTCCGGAGTGTCGGCCGGTGGCGAGGAGTGGCGGCCGGTTGATCCGGCCGACTTGGCGCTCAAGGCAGCAGTGGTCGAGCCCAACGCCGACGCCGAAGCGATCTTTTGGGATATTCGTATCGACGATGGCGGCGAAAATGATCTGGTGCTCAACCACTACGTGCGCATCAAGATCTTCACCGAACGCGGTCGCGACCAGTACAGCAAGGTCGACATCCCTTTCCTTTCCGGCATCAAGATCAAAGACGTCGCCGCGCGCACGATCAAACCGGACGGCTCGATCGTTGAGGTACTTAAAGACGACATCATCGAAAAGACAGTGGTGAAAGTCAGTGGACTGAAGCTGCGCACCAAGACCTTCGCATTTCCGGGCATCCAACCGGGCGCGATCATCGAATACAAGTGGAAGGAAGTCAGGTCCAACTCTTCTGCCAACAACATGCGCCTCCAGTTTCAGCGCGACATTCCGGTTCAGGCGGTGACATATCGCATCAAGCCGGCCAAAGACATGTCATGGGATGTGCGCCCATTCAACATGGACAGGTTCAGCTTTCAGCGCGAGAAGAATGGGTTTGACGTCACCACGGTTAACCGCATGCCGGCGTTTCGCGAAGAGCCGATGATGCCGCCCGAGGACAGCGTTAGATCGTGGGCTCTCGTCAGGTATCACAGCTTGTTCAGCTTCCTCTCCGGTTACGTATCCCAGGCTGCTTTCGCTTATGAAGCTTTTCAGCCCCACATGAAAGTGGACAACGACATCAAGAAGAAGGTGGCGGAGATCGTTGAGGGAGCCGCGACGCCGGATGAAAAGGTGTTGAAGATCTTTGAGTTTTGTCGCACCAACATCAAGAACACTGATGATAAGAATGCGGGCTTTACAGACGAGCAATTAGAAAAACTCAAAGAGAACAAGAAACCATCTGACACGTTGAAGCGCGGCGTTGGTTCCGGCGGTGATTTGAATCTCCTGTTTGCGGCAATGGTTAACGCGGCTGGTTATCAAGCGCGTGTCGCGTTGCTACCCAATCGCGGCCGGGGGCTTTTCGATCGCAATGTACTTGTTCCGGGTGCGCTTAAGCCGGCCAGTATCGCCGTCCGATCGAGCCAGGGTTGGAAGTTTTTCGACCTCAGTTCCAAATACGTAACGCCACCGATGATGCCGTGGCAGGAAGAAGGCGTCGATGGTCTGATTGCAGATGTGCGGCCGGAGTGGATGAAGACGCCGATGTCCGCACCGGACAAGTCGAAAGAGAAACGCATTGGCAAGTTCACCCTTGATGAGAACGGCACGCTCGAAGGTGACGTTACCATCGAATACACCGGTCACCTGGCCGTGGAACGCAAGAATCTCAACGACGATGAGTCGCCCGTTCAACGAGAGGAGAATCTGAAAGAGTCAGTGAAGGGAAGGATGAGTACGGCGGAGTTAAGCAATATCGTGGTCGAGAACGCGACCGATCCGGTGAAGCCGTTTGTCTACAAGTATCACGTCCGCGTGACGGGGTATGCGCAGCGCACTGGCAAGCGACTCTTCTTCCAGCCCGGATATTTTCACAAGGGGATCGATGCGATGTTCAGCGCGGGCACGCGACGTTATCCGATCTATTTTCACTTTCCGTGGTCAGAGGAAGACCAGATCGAGATCTCATTGCCCAAAGGTTACGGACTCGACAACGCCGATCGCCCGGCGCCGATAAATGTCGGTGAGATCTGTAAGGACGAGATAAGCATGGGTGTGACGAAGGATCAGACGTTGCTGGTCTACAAGCGTAACTTTTTCTTCGGCGGCAACGATTCAATCCTGTTTCCAGTGACTACCTACGATCAAATCAAGCGTCTCTTCGACGAGATCCACAAAGCCGACAACCACCTGATCACGCTAAAGCAAACTGCCGCGACTAATTGACCCTCACGTGCGTTTTTGTAGGGGCGGAACTCCGTGGCCGCCCCCGCCTTACGCGTTACGAACGATTGGGGCGGCCACGGAGTGCCGCCCCTACAAAACGTTCCACAACGAATTGTCTAACGGTGAGTGTCAATAGCTTTCGGGTTGTTGATAAAGACCGAGAATGTTGCCCGCAGGATCGCGAAAGCGGGCGGTGATTTCGGGTGCGTCGGCGCCGATGGGTTGCACAATCTCCCCGCCGTGAGCCACGACGGCGTCGATCGTGTCGGCCACACTGTCGCACATGATGTAGATCAAAATACCGGGTTCGGCATATGTGGGTCGGCCTGTGACCCATGTGCCACTAACCTGGCCCACGCCATCGTCAAACGCCGGTTTGCCATCGCCACGACGTCTTACGGGCCAGCCAAAGACATCCTGATAAAACTTGACGGACCTCTCGACATCAACGGCAGGAATCTCAATGTAACAGATCTTAGCGTTACCAAGTGTTGGTGGCATCAGTACTCCTTTGCGGCTTTGTGATTTTTTGCAGATCTTTTAAATCGCTTGAGACTGCGAAGACAAATGAAACTCTCGGAGCCGAGCCATCATTGTCGAATCGACGTACTGACCGTCGCGAAAGGCGTGTTGCCGGAGCGTGCCTTCGACTTCAAATCCGAAGCGCTCGTAGAGGTGGATGGCTACTTCGTTGTCAGAAAAGACCTCGAGCTCCAGGCGTGTGAGGTTCAGCCAGTTGTCGGCGAGGTCGAGGATTGCGCGCATCAAGGCTGCTCCGACACCTTTGCCCTGCCACTCCTCATGCACGCAGATTCCGATCGCACCCGCGTGTTTGCGACGTGGTCGATTGGGAAACGTATCGATGCTGACCATGCCAACCACACGTTCATCGATAACCGCGACCAGGTAATACGCACTCTCCGGATTCTCGGTTATCCGTTTCCGCCAGTACTCGCGTGACGGATATGGCACCTGAAGCGTCCCCGGAAATACTTTCAGAGACTTGAACATCTCCGCGACGGCGGTGCAGTCTTCCGCCTCGGCTCGACGTATTGTTAGACGTTCGATGGGCATAACTTAGGGTCCATGGTACCTAAAAGGCAATGGCTTGGATGGACCAGCCAGCACTCCCTGCGCCAGCTTCAACTGGGCCATGATGCGGATCTCGGTTCTTTCAAATTGCGACGACAGACTGACTGCACGATCGAAATCGCAACGGGCAAAGTAACCGGCATTCTGGGCCAGTGCGGTTAGGATCTCGCCGAGAATACCCTCGCCGGTCATGTTCCACTCGCCGTTGCGAAGATATCGATGTTCAATTCCGTCCAGTTTTGCCGAAGCCTCTACAAGCTCGTTCAATTTCGGCACGAGCGACTGCATGATCGATAAGCCGCGATCGCTTTTCAGATAACAATAGATCATCGCCAGTCCCATCTGCGCGGCGAGTTGATCCTTGCCTGGTCTCATCGTGTCGACCATTTGACTGGCTCGATTCAGGAACTTGAGAGCTGATTTAGGATCTTTTGGCCCGATCTCATTCGCAACCGACGCCAGAAACATAGACTGGTGTTCAGTTCCTTTAATTTCGCGAAGATGCTTTTCCACCTCGACGAGACTTTCATCGCTGGATAACGGCGATGTTTTAGTGTCGCCCAGGTCAGCAAGCATTTGTTGTCGGTTTTCAGGGTCGCGGACATCAGTCGCAATCTTTCTTGCGAGCTCGATGTCGCCTTCATCCCGCGCCTTGAAAAATGCCCGCCAACGAATTTCGTCTTCCATCTGTGGATACTTCGCTGTCAGGGCGAGAACGTCTTCGACGGAACCATCCGTTACGGCGTCCTCCAACTCGCTGTACATTGGCGGTTGCCCATAGGAATACTCGTCTTCAGCTTTCCAGCGAGCGAATTGCGCGCCGCGCGATGCATTGGACTTTGCAATAATACTCATCAGCGGAACGAGTTGAGAGCAAGTTTCTACACGCTCATCGTCCTCAGCGATTTTCCTGTTACAGCCATTCGCAACCGCCACTTTTATGAACACATTATTTAGTTCAGAATAATTTTCTTCATCAATCTCCGGCGGTACGAAGGCCGTAGCGAAATTCAACGCGAAATTTCTGGCGGTCCAGTCTTTTCCCAGATTGGCCTCACCTATCTTTTGAACAATGTCTTTGTAGAGGGCCGTGGCTTGCTCTTTGTGTTTGCGGTTTAATCGCGTGAAGATTCTTGACAGTTCGTCAGAGAAGCCACGCGCCAGCACCTTGCGAGCGAGTTGCAGGGCCAGATTCGGACTGCTGGCAGCGACTTGCCTTGCCAGTTGACTTTCAAGAGCCTGTTCGCCCGCGCGAGCTTGCTCACTCAGCTTTACATCCGGACTGAGCGCCGTCGCCTTGAAAAACTCATACGCGAACTCCGGATCGTGCTTCACAATCCGATTGATAGTGTCCATTCGCAATCTCAGGAACACCATGAGAGTGTGGACGTCTTCCGCGTCTTCACTTTCCGGAACCTGCAATCCCGCATTGATGTCCTGTTGGACCATCGCGAACAACTCACGCGCGCGCGCCTCGTTGTGAGTCCAAAGCGATCCGGCGATGTTCGACGCGATGCGCGCACGATTTTCCGGAGACTGCATCGTGCCGACCTCACCGGCCAATGACTCCAAGAGGTTGTAGGCTTTTTCTCGTAACGCCTTTTCAGCGTCGTCTTCCGCTTTATGCGTGGAACCGGTTTGTTGAGCCCTTGCGTAGAGCGGGCAGAATGCGATAACGATGAAGACCAAAACCGCGAAGAATTTCTTACGCAAAGATGTGCTCCTTAGGAAACAAGATTCTGTTTGATTAGACGCACATGGGAGACCTTTGTGCCCTTTTGTTTCATCACTGTGCGGCTTTCGAGCGACGCAGCATCCACGAGTACAGCAGGATGATTATGCCGACAAAGCCAATCACGCCGAGCCATGAAGCAGGCGCGAATTCTTCCGGAACAAGGCCGATCGGCGCATCCTTCGACAAGCCGACAATCAGACCCGCATTAATCACGCCCCAGATACTCTCACCGACGATTAATCCGGAAGCGACGAGTGTGCCCAGCCGCTCCGTGCGTTCAGGATTCGGCGAAGCATTAGCCCACTTGTTGTACCAGTAAGAGATGACGGCGCCGACAACAACTGCGAACGTCGCCGACATCGGCAAGTAGATACCAATGCCGACCGCAAGTGGTGGGATGCGTATCTTGTTCATCGCGCCTAGAAGCGTGTCGAGCAGAATGAGACCGACGCCAACCACCACGCCGATGCCGAGCATCTTCCATTGCAGGCTGCCGCCGATTACGCCCTGAGCCAACGCGGAGATCAGCGTCGCTTGCGGCGCGGGTAAGGGATGTTCTGGATCAAGGACGCCGACGTTCGCGGCGCCTGCGAAACCGTAGGCCCGCGCCAGTAAGTTAAGTACGAACGGGATCACTGACGCGCCCGCGGCAACACCGACGATGAGCGCGATCTGTTGTCGCATGGGCGAGGCGCCGACAAGCTGGCCCGTCTTCAAATCCTGTAAGTTGTCGTTGGAGATCGTCGCGCAGGCGAAGACGATTGCGGTGATGAAGAGTGCAAACGCGACGAGCGCAGGTTGCGTCGCTGATGTGGGCGATACCGCAAGAATCAGTACTGATGCGCAGAGAACGATCGACAAAATGCCGACGCCGGAAATCGGACTATTCGAGGCGCCGATCAATCCGGCCATGTAGCCGCAGATGCCGGCAATCAGAAAACCGCCGAGCAAAACAAAAGGCACGGCAATGATCGTGAGTGTTAATGCGTTCGACGCGAGCACAGTCGAGCGCGCGAACGTGAATGCGAGCCAGGCTGCGATCAGAAGACAGCCGAGGGTCAGCACTATGATCCAGCCGGGCGAGAGATCGCGATCGCGATCGTCGCCTGTTTCTGTTGCGCGTGAAGCGGCAAGCGTGGTGACGAGTCCACCGACGACTGGTTTAGCAAGCCGCGCGAGAGTGTAGATTGCAGCAATCGCGATCGCGCCCGCGCCGATGAAGCGAACTTGTGTGCGCCAGATCGTGGCCGTGTGGGCAGCTAGTGCGACTCCCGCAGCAGCCGGCTGCTGAGAAGTAAGAATCGGCACTGCGATGCCCCACGCGATGATGAGGCCGGTGAGCATTGCGATACCGACTGATAATCCGACCAGATGCCCGGCACCGACGAGTGCAAGTGAAAATGCGATGTCGTAACCGCTTGAAGCAGTCGCGCCAAGACGAAAGAAGCCTGTCACTGAAGCTGCAGCGATACGCGTCGCGGTCAGGATAGCGAGGCCGGCCGAGGCGGCCGCTCCGAGGATCACGGCGATGAGACCCTCGCGCGCTTCACCCGTTTCGTCCTTGGTTTCGCCACGCGTGCCCGATCCAACCTTCAGCACTTCGGCAGCCGCGACGCCTTCGGGGTAGGGAAGATCCGAATTTGTTACTAGCGCACGCCGCAGAGGGATAGTGAACAACACACCAAGTATGCCGCCGCTCAGGCAAATCAGAAACGACTGCCAGAAGGGAAAACCGGTCCACCAACCGACGATCACCAGACCCGGTAACACGAAGATGATCGCCGAGAGTGTGCCGGCGGCCGACGCGACGGTCTGAACGATGTTGTTTTCGAGAATGGACGAATCCTTCACGACGCTCAGAATCGCCATCGAGATCACGGCTGCGGGAATCGATGAGGCAAACGTTAGACCGACCTTGAGTCCGAGATAGACGTTGGCCGCGGTAAAGATGGTCGTGATGAGCGCGCCGAGGATCAGGCCGCGTATGGTGAGTTCTTTTGGTTTCATAGTGTTGTTCACTGTTCTTTCAATCCAAGCTCTTCGAGCACGTCGTCCGGCAAGTTAAATTCATTGTTCTTCGTGCTGAATTTGCGATGCTCTTCGCCCTTCTGAAAAACCACGTAGACCGCGTTGTCCTTGATACCGAAAGCGAGACCCAAACTTTCGCGCGGATCGGAGTATTTGATCGACGCATACGTAACCAGGTAATCACCGACTCTCTTAATCGGCACCATCAGGTTGTAATAGCCGACTGAGTCGTAATCGGCTTTCGTTAAGATGCGGCGCAGTGGTCCTCGAATCTGCGGTTGATTGAAAAACTTCGCATCCGGGTACTTGCCGGCCCACTTCGCCATCGCCTGGCTCTGAGTCGGGCGCGTCTGTGAAGTGGCGCAGTCGAATGCCAGGACCAGAATCCCAAGCAGAAGAATGGGCTTCGCAAGTTTCATTGATTAGCGAGTTACAGAGCTTACTGAGCCTTTTCGAACCACTGTCAGTTTGATCTCTGACGGATACTGCTGCGAGTGATGTATTGCATTACGAGCGACAACGCCTTTTGTTTCGTCGTAATTGTGACCACCCGTATTCAGGTTGCGATCGAAGCGCGGGAAATTGCTGCTCGAGATCTCGATCCGGATGCGATGACCGGCCTCAAAGTAATTGCTGGTGGTCATCGGCTGCAAGGTTACCTTGTAAACTTTTCCGCCTTCCATCCAGGCGTTTGGCTTGTCGTAACCGTTGCGATAACGCATGCGCTGGATCGTTTCGTCCAGGTTGTAAGCACGACCGTCAGGATAAACGTCGATCAGCTTCACTGTGAAGTCAGTGTCCTTCGCATCGGACGAGACGTAAAGCGTGACTTCGATTGGACCACTCACTTCGATGCCTTCGCGCAGCGGCTCGGTACTGTAGACGAGCACGTCGGGTCGCCCTTCGTTCTTGCGCTGATCGAAAGCGCCGCCGGTGATCGCGTTTCCGGTGCAGCAAACGTTGCCGCCGTAAGACGGCACCGGATTCATCGGATCGTATTCGAAATTATCAGGCTTATCGCTCCCGGGCGCGGCTTCACTCAGCACGCCATCGCCGCTGAGCTTGTTTGCTTTGCCGCCGCTCGCCAGAAAGAAGCTCAACGGCTGTGCGCCCCGCGGCGGCCACGTTTCAGACGACTGCCACTTATTCAGACCCATCGTGTAGTAACGCACGTGCGGCATCTTTTCGAGAAGACCGCTGCTCTCGCCTTTGAGAAAGTGATCGAACCAGGCGTACGTCAGTTCATCGTAATTCAGACGTGCATCGCCAACACTGCGCTCACCGACGATCGTGTTCTCAGTCGCGCGTTTGTAACTGCAGTGCAGCACCGGCGCGATCACTGCATACTGCTGGTTTGCGATCTCGGGCGATGCAGTCTTGCGGACGTGATTGAACGCGGCGAGGTTTGGACCAATCGACACGTCGTACCACGACATGAACCAGAATCCCGGGATGTTGATCTTCATGTTGTCGTGCCAAAGACCGCCCTTGTACCAGGCTGGATCGTTCGGCTCACGTTGGATCATCGCACCGCCCGTATCCACGGACATCCGATCGGCGAAGATTCCGTGTGGTCCACCGACAGCTTCCATAATGTCCTTTTCCGGCAGGTGAGTCAGGGCTTTGGACCAGTCGACTGGCGGTAGTTGCGCTGCGAGATCGAAAGCTCTCGACGTGCGGATCAGTTCTTCCTGCGAAGCAGTTCGCGGCAACATCGGGCGGATCTGGTTCTGCTGACCGTAAAGCCAGGCGATGAATAACATCTGCACTGCGCCTCCGCGGTACCAGTTGCCCTGTTCGTAGTAAGGAGCGACGCGACCGACACCTGCGCCGAAGCCCTGCGGGATCATCGTTGTGTAAGCCGGATTGCCTTGCGCTGCCACTGCCAACTGCCACTCCGCAGTTGAAGAGCAACCAATCGTGCCGACTTTGCCGTTGGACCATGATTGTTTGGAGATCCATGTGAATTCATCGTCACCGTCGGTAAGTGGTGGGCCAAGGATGTCGTAATTGCCTTCCGAGAAGAAACGGCCGCGCTCGTTCATCTCGACAAACACGTAACCACGCTTGACCGCTTCGAGCTCGTTCGACAGATCGCGCGGCAAGCCATTTCGCACGTCCCAGAAATTAAAGTTGTAAGGTGTGCGGACGAAGATGGTGGGATATTTCTTCGACGTGTCTTTTGGGCGATAGACGTCGGTGGCGATTCGTGTCCCGTCGCGCATCGGGATCATCAGCTTGCGTTCGACGATAGCGACGGATTGTAGTTCATCTTCGGTCGCGGTTCGCTTGGCTTTTTGTTCTGGCGTGAGTGTGCGGTCGCCCTGCGAATAAACCGCCCGCGTTCCGGGGCGTTGAAGAACAAGACCAACTGTGACGGCAATCAGCGCCACGGTCCAAAAGGTTTTGTTTAGCATGTCACACTCCTTGGGGAATGATTGTACGAAAAGTCAGCCACAGATTAACGCGGATGACGCGGATCAGAGTTTTATTTGCGTAATCCGCGTGCCTCTGCGGCTAAAAGGCTTTGCATACTTCAATAAGCCAACTCTCTCCAGCGCCAAAGGCATTTCGCGGTTTTGCATGAACCAGCGCCAGATGTTGCCGGTGCGCATGTTCTCGGCGCTCAACAGGATGATGCCGACGTTGATGCCGATGACGTCTGTATCGACCCAGCTGGTTTGGGGATTGAAGGCGTCGACGAAGCCGTACTTGCCGTAAATCTTTTCGCCGTATTTCTCTCGCATGGTGCGCAGCGCGCGGGTGGCGAGCTCTGGGGTGAACATCAACGAGCCACCCGGCGCTGAAGGCACAATCGTGCCATCGATCTCAGGATCGCGTGGTGGACCATCCCAGGCCAGGTAACCTTTCGCACTGTCGGAAGCGGTGATGCCCCAGACGTCTGGTCCATAAGCGGGAAATTCGTGCGCGAGGTTCATGCAAAAGGCGCGGTGAGCGAGCGTGGCGGACACGGAGTTTTGGAAGTAGTCAATGCGGTCGCCTTTGTTCTCGCGGCGGTTGCGATAGTCGATCCAGGCGTGCGCGTATTGATGCATGAACAAGGGCACGCCGATGGTCGTGAAATAACTGTGACCTTCGTAGCGATAACGATCGCGCCAGAGCGCGTACCAGGAAGCGGATGAGATTGGATACGTCGGCGATCCGATCGCGAGCAGGTAAAGAATCGTGTCTTCGCTGTAAGTGTCCCAGCGCGCCTTCAGAAAACCTGACTCAGGTTTCCAGCCATGCGATAAGAGCAACGGATGACCGTTGAGCATCCAGCGAAAGTCAACGCGACCGTAGATGCGACCGGCGAGATTCACGATCTCACGATCGTCGCGAAAGCACTGTCGCACCGTGAGAACGCCGGCGAGCAAAAGCGCAGTGTCGATTGAAGAGACTTCACTATTCCAACGGCGCTCACCGGTTTTGGAATCGAGCCAGTGATAGAACCAGCCGCGTTGCTGAAAGGCGCGCGCGTCGAAGAAACGCAGTGTGTTGCGTGCACGTTCGAGAGCCTGGGATCGATCGATCCAATTTCGGTCGGCAGCGATGCAGAGTGACGTGAGACCAAATCCGGTGGCGGCGATGCTGGCGACGTTCGCGTGACTCTCAGGCAGTGACGAACCGTCCAGGCGCGCGCGATCGGGCACGAGTCCGGTTTGCGGATCAGCTTGTTCCCAGAAGTAGCGAAACGAGCGGTGCTGTAAATCGTCGATGAAGGCCGGCTGCTGAGCTGCGACCGGCAGAACCAGCCACAAAAAAGCACAAAAGGCACAAAAAACTGTTCTTGTGCCTGTTGTGGACTTTCTCGGCATTTTAATAGACAGAGGTCACGGCAAAACTAGCTTCGATAACATCAACGGAATTTGCGCCGACCATGACGCGAAACTCGCCCGGTTCGATCACATATCGCATCTCACGATTCCAGAAGCTGAGATGCTCCGGGCCCAGCACAAACTCCACGCGTCGCTTCTCGCCCGGCTGCAACGTCACGCGCTGAAAACCTTTCAGCTCCTTGACCGGTCTCGTCATCGAAGCCACCACATCACGAATGTAAAGTTGGACCACTTCATCGCCCGCTCTGCGGCCCGTGTTTTCCACTTCAGCACTCACCGTTAACTTTCCACCGATGTTGATGCGCGGCGCGCTGAGTCGTAGGTTTGAGATCTTGAACGTCGTATAACTCAGACCGTAACCAAACGGAAAAAGCGGCGTCCATGGTACGTCATAATACTTGGACGTATAACGATTCTCCGCTTCCGGCGGACGGCCGGTGTTCATGTGGTTGTAGTAGATCGGAACCTGTCCGACAGTGCGCGGAAAAGTCACCGGCAGTTTCGCGCCGGGGTTCACGTCGCCGAACAGAATGTCGGCGATCGCGTTTCCTGATTCAGTGCCACCCATCCAGGACTCGAGAATCGCAGGCGCGTTGTTCACAATCCATCCGATCGAGAGAGGGCGACCATTCACGAGCACAACGATCGTCGGTTTACCCGTCGCGTGAATCGCCTGCACAAGCTCCAACTGACGGCCCGGAAGATCGAGAGACGCACGCGAAGCAGCCTCGCCAACCATTTCAGCGAGCTCGCCGACGAACACAACAGCAACGTCCGACGATCTCGCAAGATTCACCGCTTCCTCGAAACCGGCCGTCGAGTCGCCTTTGACTTCACATCCTTTCGCATAGCCAACCCTGGTTTGCGCCGATACTTTTGCTTTTATTCCCGCCAGCGGCGTGACTGTGTTTTCTTCCTTGCCATCGCCGGCCCACCAACCAAGCGGCGCGCGACGATCGTCTGCCAGTGGTCCAATCACGGCGATGGAGCCGAGGTTTTTGTTAAGCGGCAACGTCTCGCGATCGTTTTTCAAGAGGACCATCGAGCGGCCGGCAATCTCACGCGCGAGCCGGATGCTATCAGGCCGCAGCAGCGCGGTTGCTTCGCGTCCTTCGTCGGTGTATGGCCGATCGAAGAGTCCCAGGCGGAATTTGATGCGCAGGATACGTCGCACAGCTTCGTCGAGCGTGGCCATCGATAGCCTTTTCTGCTGAAGCAGCGTTGGACCAAAGGTGTTGTAGCTGCGACTCACCATCTCCATGTCGACGCCCGCGTTGAGCGCCGCAGCGGCTGCGTCTTCTTCGTTTGCAGCGATGCCGTGGTTGATGAGCTCCTTGACCGAGGTGTAGTCGCTAACGACAAAACCGTTGAACTTCCATTCATCGCGCAGGACTTTCGTCAAGGTAAAAGCATTTGCGGAGGCGGGCACACCGTTGATCGCATTGAATGAGCTCATCAACGTTCCGACACCTGCGTCGACGGCGGCTTTGAACGGCGGAAAATAGATTTCGCGCAGAGTTTGTTCGGAGAGATCGGTGGTGTTGTAATCGCGGCCACCTTCAGCAGCACCATACGCGACCCAGTGTTTGGCGCAGGCGAGAATCTTGTCAGGGGCTCCGAAATCGCTACCCTGAAAACCGCGAACACGCGCGCGCGCAAAAGCTGCACCCAGAAAAGGATCCTCGCCGGCACCTTCAGTGATTCGTCCCCAACGCGGATCGCGTGCGATGTCGACCATCGGGGCAAAGGTCCAACGCACGCCTACGTTGTTTGCTTCCTGTGCGGCGACGCCAGCAGAACGCTCCGCCAATGACGGATCAAAACTGGCGGCCTCGCCGAGTGGAATGGGGAAAATGGTGCGGTAGCCATGAATCGCGTCAAAACCAAACAACACCGGGATCTTTAAGCGCGATTCGTTCATTGCGACGCGTTGCAACTGGTTGGTGCGCTGCGCGCCGCGCACGTTGAGAGTTGAGCCAAGCAGTCCTTTTCGAATCAGCTCAAGGTGTTCGGGCCGGAAGTTACCGTTTGCTTCACCATCGAGTTGCTGGAGTTGGCCCAGCTTTTCTGCGAGCGTCATCTGAGCGAGCAGGGAATTGACGCGTTGCTCGATGTTTGTAGTTCGCTGGGAATGGGTGTGAGGAGATGAAAAGAGTAGAGAACTGAGAATGAACAGCAGTAACGCTGCCCAGCGAATGCGTTGTTTCATATTCAGTCCACAGATTCCACAGATTACACAGAGTAAGTTTTCTTATCTGTGTAATCTGTGGATGGTTCGTTTAGAAGTTGAACCGCGCCTGGAATTCCACCACCCGCCCGGCAAGCGCACTCTGCGCACGCCCGAAGTCAGGGTTATCGACCGTCGATGAGAAGAACTCAAACGGAGCGAGGTTCAGGTTGTTGAAGGCGTTAAAGAAATTTGCCTTGACCTCGAGAAACGCGCCTTCACCAAAAACCGACGGCAGACCAGTACGCTTGGCGAGACTCATATCGACCGCAAAATATCTTGGACCACGGAACGAATTGCGACCGATGCCCGGCGGCAACAGTCCGTTGGGATTGTTTGCATCGAAGAATTTCAAGCCACCGCCCGGGAAGTTTCCGCCGGGCCGGATGAACGCATCGTTGCTCGTGTCCTGCAGCGCGCCACCAAAATATCGCGTTGGACGAGACGGACACACGAAGTTGTTGGAATTCGCGGAACGCACACACTGGCCGGTGTGCGGCGTCCACGGGAAACCGGTGTGCGCGGTCAGGATACCGTCGATCTGCCAACCACCAAGCGCCTTGCCGACGAAATCGCGACGATGGCGGAACAACGGCAAATCCCACAATCCGGAAACGTTCAGATTGTGGCGCACGTCGAAGTCCGATGGACCACGCTCCTGGCGCAGGTCTTGTGGGAACGTCTGATTTGTTTCCGCCCCCGGACCTTCGTTGGAAAGCGTGTCGATGCTCTTGGCCCAACGATAGAGAATGTCAAACTGAAAACCGCGAGTGAAGCGACGCGTCAGGCGTGCATTCAACGCGTTGTAGTTTGCATTCACGTCTGGCGTGGGAATGAACACGGCAAACGCGAAGAAGTTCGCCGGGATCACCGGCTGCACAAACAGTTGATTAACGAGGCGAATCAACTTGTGACTCGAGCTGCCCTGGTAGCCGACCGTGCCGACGAGATCGAACGGCAACTTGTACTGCGCATCGAATGAATAGGCATAGATGTAAGCCGTCGGCGTCTTGGGAAGCGTGCCGTAAATCTCGACGGTTCGATTCTTTGGCGCGCCGGTCGCAGGATCGATGCCGACCGCGAGCGCGGGATTCGCCGGATAACTAAATGGCGAACTGCTGGTGCCCAACTCGTAAAGAATCTGCCCGCCGGCAAAAGGAGAACCGAAGTCAGTCGCCGCAGTGCCGCAGCAGATCGCATAGCGCGCGAAGAACGGCGGATTGCCGCGCGTGTTTGAGAAAACTACTTCCGGTATGCGGTTGTAGTAGACACCGGCGCCGCCGCGAAGGACGAGTTTGTTTTCGAGGTTGAAATACTTCGGGCTGTACGCAAAACCGAACCGTGGC
>Ga0126376_10000629_pt1 | contig 17508 bp, 14 predicted proteins | sample PanSoiMetPlot_15_FD_92760 | JGI IMG/M metagenome (GOLD analysis project Ga0126376, IMG submission 92760) | Tropical forest soil microbial communities from Panama - MetaG Plot_15 | ecosystem: Environmental > Terrestrial > Soil > Tropical forest > Bulk soil | place: Panama | collected 2016-02-17
CGCCCGGAGGCTTCTCCAACGACCCACGCACGCCGCAGCCTGCCAGCAGCAGCGCGCCGCACAGACTAAGCGCGATCATGAGCCTAATGGGAAGTCGACCTTGCATCACAGCCGCTCGTGGAAACCCTCAACACCCCTCAAGATCCGTCTGTAAGCGCTTTCACTCCGTCAAGTCCGCAGTCTTCCCCGCCCAGCGTTGGGCGTCAGCCTTGTGCGCGCGCCCTCGTGCGCTTTTGGCGGCCACGCCGGTGTTCTCTAGCCCTTTTCTGAGGGCCTTTCCAACCGCTTTATCCAGGCTCGCGCCATTTTGCGGACATTCTGTGGCGCCGTTCCCCCATAACTTGCGCGGCTTTTCAAGGAATTGCGCACCGACAGCACCGAAAACACGTCGGCAGTGATCCCGGGATGCAGCGCCTGCATCACGCTGAGCGGCAGGTGCTCGAGGGAAACCCCGCGCGCCTCGGCCGCGGCCACGATGCCTCCGGTGATATGGTGGGCCTCGCGGAACGGCACGCCGAGGCTGCGCACCAGCCAATCGGCAAGATCGGTGGCCGTGGAAAACCCGGCCGCGGCCGCCGCCAGCATGGCGGCAGCATTGGGGCTCAGATCCTCCGCCATCCCCGTCATCGCCAGGATCGCGAGCTTGAGGCTCGCGAGCGCATCGAAGGCCACCTCCTTGTCCTCCTGCATGTCCTTCGAATAGGCGAGCGGCAGGCCCTTCATGACGATCACCAGCGCCTGGAAGGCGGCGGCGATGCGCCCGACCTTGGCGCGGACCAACTCGGCCGCATCCGGATTGCGCTTCTGCGGCATGATCGAGGAGCCGGTCGTGAACCGGTCGGAGAGGCTGACGAAACCGAACTGCGGTGTCATCCACAGCACGATCTCCTCGGCAAAACGCGACAGGTGGACTGCCGTCAAGGTGGCGGCGGCGAGCGTCTCCAGGATGAAGTCGCGGTCGGCGACGGCATCGAGCGAGTTCGCCGCCGGTCGATCAAAGCCCAACGCCGCCGCCGTCATCTGCCGATCGAGCGGGAACGATGTGCCGGCGAGGGCCGCCGCCCCGAGCGGGCATTCGTTGAGCCGGATGCGTGCATCGCGCAAGCGGCCGCGATCGCGCCGCAGCATCTCGACGTAGGCCAACAAATGGTGGCCAAAGCTGACCGGCTGCGCCGGCTGCAGGTGCGTGAAGCCGGGCATCGCCAGCTCGGCGTTGGCCTCGGCCTTGCGCGCCAGCACCAACTGCAAGCCGGCCAGCGCCGCATCGGCGCCGTCGATCCAATCGCGCACGTAAAGGCGAAAGTCGGTTGCGACCTGATCGTTGCGTGACCGCGCCGTGTGCAGGCGACCGGCGGCGGGGCCGATCAGCTGCTGTAGGCGGTGCTCGACGTGCATGTGGATGTCTTCGAGCTCGCGCGCGTAGGCAAAGTCGCCGGCCTCGATCTCGGCCAGCACGCGGTCGAGCCCAGACAGGATCTTGGCGGCGTCGCCCTTGGCGATGATGCCTTGTGCGGCAAGCATGGCCGCATGCGCCTTCGAGGCGCGGATATCGAATGGCGCCAACACCTTGTCGAAGTCGATCGAGGCGTTTATCTCCTGCAGCAGTTCGCCCGGTGACAGGGCAAAGCGGCCACCCCACATCTTGTTGGCGGGTTTGTCGGTCACGGCACGTCCCCGTTGGCATGGCGCGGCATCGGAGCCTCGAAAGATGACGGATCGCTTAGGCTTTGGCAGCAAGCTTTCGGCACGAGCCGCGGCCGCCGCTGCAGCGCTGCTCGCCGCTAGCAGCGGATTTGCAGCGGTATACGTGACGCTCGGGCGTCCTGACAACGCCGCGCAGGCGCCGCTGGCCGTCCCGGTCGCGGAACCCGGCGCCGCCGCCGAGCCGACCGGGGTGGCGCGGCCAGGGGCGATGGCCGCCTTCGTGGCGCGCAAAGACCCCGAGGCGTTGCCCGAGATCCGGTTCCAGGACGCCGATGGCCGCGACCGTACGTTGGCCGATTGGCACGGCAAGGTGGTGCTGCTCAATCTGTGGGCGACCTGGTGCCTGCCCTGTCGCAAGGAGATGCCGGCGCTCGACCGGCTGCAAGCGAGCCTGGGCTCGGATGCGTTCCAGGTGGTGGCGATCAGCGTTGATCGCACCGGCGTGCCGGGCGCCAAAAAATTTCTCGAGGAAACCAAGACGCAGCATTTGGCGCTCTATGCCGACCCCACCGCGCGCCTGACCTCGACCTTGCGCGTTGCCGGGCTGCCGGCGACCTTGCTGATCGACAAGGACGGCCGCGAAGTCGGCCGTCTGCTGGGCCCCGCCGAATGGGATGGCGAGGAGGCCAAGCGTCTCATTCAATCGGCCATACGCTAGCCGCGTGGCGCCCGCCGGGCCGGTCAGGGATAAAACACCGGCAGGTCGCTTTCGGCGTCCGCCTGCAGCAGGCCGCCGACGATGGCCCGGGCCAGCTGCTCGGCCATGCAGCGGTGGCCGCGGTCGTTGAGGTGCAAATTATCGGAGGTCAGATAGAAGGTGTCGCCGCGATCCTTCTGCAGCTCGCGCATGGCCTCGAAGCGATCGACCAAGAGCACGCCCGCTTCGCGCGCTATCTCGGCAATCGCCGTCACCACGCGCTCGTAATATTCGTCCTTGGTCAGCACCACGCCGTACTGCGGATCGATCAGCACCACGTCGATGCGATTGTCGGCGAGCCAGGCCAGCGCCTTTTTCAGGCAGGCCTTGAAGCCGTCGATGCTGACGTGGCGAATGGCATCGTTGGTGCCGACCTGCCACACCACCAGATCGGGCTTGGTATCCTCCACTTCGCGCTTCATGCGATCGGCGGCGCCCGCAGCCACCTCGCCCGACATGCCGCGCCCCACGACCTCAAAATTCATGCCCGACAACGAGCCCTCAAGCGTGGTCTCGAGGTTGGCGACATAGGTCGCCGCCGGCGAAGAGGCGCCGACACCAACCGTCGAGGACGACCCGATCGCCAGCACCTTGACATTCTTGTTGGCGCGCACGGCGCGGCTCAGGGCCTTCAGTGGCCGGCGAAACATTTCGCCGACCAGCCGCTTGGAGCGACATTCCGGTGACAAGGTCGGGGGAGCCGACGGCAACACCGGCTGCGCCGCGGCCGGCCCCAGGGCGAGCTCCTGTGCCGTTGCGGTGATCGGCGCGCACGCCACCACGCTTGCCACCGCCCATGGCACCAACCCACGCATCATTGTTGCCCAGCCCCAAGTGATGCGCAAAATCTAGGCCATGACTGCACGCCGGTAAAGCAGCCTGTGTATAAGCGCAACGCGCCGCGACCGTCGCTGCGATGCCATTGACAGGAACGGTCGCCTCGCGCCAGAACCTGACCGCATGGCGAACAGCGACTTAGCAGCGATCATCGAGACGGCCTGGGACCAGCGCGAGGCCGTGACCGTCGGCACGCGCGGCGAGGTCCGCGATGCGATCGAGACGGCGCTCGACCTGCTCGACCGCGGGGAAGCCCGCGTGGCGGTCAAAGAGGCGGGGTCGTGGGTTGTAAATCAATGGCTTAAAAAAGCGGTGCTGCTGTCGTTTCGGCTGCACGACATGGGCCTCATCTCCGGCGCACCGGGTGCGGCGAGCTGGTGGGACAAGGTGCCGTCCAAATTCGCCGGCATGAGCGCCGATGGCTTCCGTGCGGCCGGCTTTCGCGCCGTCCCCGGCTCGGTGGTGCGGCGCTCGGCGTTTATTGCGCCTGGCGTCATTCTGATGCCGTCGTTTGTCAATCTCGGCGCCTACGTCGACAGCGGTACCATGGTCGACACCTGGGCAACCGTCGGCTCCTGCGCCCAGATTGGCAAGAATGTGCACCTCTCCGGCGGCGTCGGCATCGGCGGTGTGCTGGAACCGCTGCAGGCCAATCCGACCATCATCGAGGACAACTGCTTCATCGGCGCGCGCTCCGAGGTGGTCGAGGGCGTGATCGTGGGCGAGGGCGCGGTGCTGGCCATGGGCACCTTCATCGGCGCTTCCACCAAGATCGTCGAGCGCGCCAGCGGTCGCGTGCACATCGGCCACGTGCCGCCCTATTCGGTGGTGGTGTCCGGCAGCCTGCCGGGCAAGCCCTACGCCAGCAACGAGCCAAGCCCGAGCCTCTATTGCGCCGTCATCGTCAAGACCGTCGACGCCCAGACCCGGGCCAAAACCTCGATCAACGAGCTGCTGCGCGACTAAAAATCCACCGAGCTCGCCGATGCGCAACTTCCGCTCGCTTGACGCGCACAAGGTGATCGAGACCATTGACGCGCTCGAGCGGCGGATCTGCGAGCGCTTCCCCGGCGCCGGGCTGGTGCGGGTGTGCGGTGAATTGCTGACCATCGCGCGGGAGAGCTCGCAGCGGGCGCACGCCATTGGCCGCACCAACATGGCGCTCAGGCTGGTGGTGTTCGCCTTTCTGCTGGGCAGCCTGTGGCTGCTCTGGCTGATTGGGTCGCTGATCGACTTCACGCGTACCAACGCCGATAATGTCTATAGCGTGCTGCAGGGCATCGAGGCGGCGGCCAATCTGGCAGTGCTGATGGGGGCGGCGCTGTTTTTTCTGTTTCGCATCGAGGAGCGCATCAAACGACGCCGGGCGCTGAGGGCGTTGCATGAATTGCGCTCGATCGTGCACGTCATCGATATGCATCAGCTGACCAAGGACCCGAGCGGCTCGGTCAAGGTCGGTGGCAGCACGGCGTCGTCGCCGCCGCGCACGCTGACCCGTTTCGAGCTCAGCCGGTATCTCGACTATTGTTCCGAGATGCTGTCGCTGACCGCCAAGGTGGCCGTGCTCTATGCCCAGAGCTTCCCCGACACCGAGGTAACGGAAGCCGTGAGCGATATCGAGCGCATCGCCGCCGGTCTGTCGCAGAAGATCTGGCAGAAGATCATGATCGTGCAGGCCGCCGGCGCCGATGCCACCGCGCCGGCCCGCTGAGCGGCACTCGGCGTCCGCCGATCGTGGCTCATGGCCTCCGGCCATCGCCGCTCATGACTGGGCGGTGCTGCGGTCCTTGCCGGCGGCCAGATCGAGCCAATCGTCCTCGCTCAGGATGGCAACGCCCAGCTCGCGCGCCTTGCCGAGCTTGCTGCCGGCATCGGCACCGGCAATCACATAGTCGGTCTTGGCCGATACCGAACCCGTCACCTTCGCGCCCAATCGTTCGGCCAGCGCCTTGGCTTCGCTGCGCGTCATGCGCTCCAATGTCCCGGTGAACACCACGGTCTTGTCGCTGAGCACCGTCGCCGCGCCGGTCGGCCGGGTAAAGGCTTCAACCTCGATCTCGGCCAACAGCTCGTCGAGCGCTTTCAAATTGTGCGGTTCGCCGAAAAAGTCGACGAGCGCATCGATCACGGTGGCACCGATCCCCTCGATATCGTCGAGCTCGCGATAGGCGGCGCTGTCCTTGCCGCCGGCAATGGCGGCCGTGGCAGCGGCGCGGAAAGCCTCGAAGCTGCGCAAGGCCTTGGCCAGATCGCGGGCGGTGGTTTCGCCAATGTGACGGATGCCGAGCGCGTAGATCACACGATCGAGTGGCACTCGGCGGCGGACATCGATCGCCTTGAACAGCTTGTCGATCGACTTGGCGCCGAAGCCCTTTTTCGCCTCGAGCCGCTCGGAGGGGGTTAGCTTGGCGTCGCGCGCGGCAAGGGTGAAAATGTCGGCCGGCTGCATGATGCGGCCCTCGTCGTAAAACAGCTCGATCTGCTTGTCGCCGAGGCCCTCGATGTCGAAGGCGTTGCGCGAAACGAAGTGCTTGAGGCGCTCCTTTGCCTGCGCCGGGCAGATCAGCCCACCGGTGCAGCGGCGCACGATATCGACGCGGCCGGTGCGCTCGTCGACTTCGCGCACGGCGTGGCTGCCGCAGGCCGGGCAAAGCTGCGGCATGCGGTAGGGCTTGGCATCCTTCGGCCGCTTGTCGAGCACCACGCCCAGCACTTGCGGGATCACGTCACCGGCGCGGCGCACGATGACGGTATCGCCGATGCGGATGTCCTTGCGTTGAATTTCGTCCTCGTTGTGCAAGGTAGCGTTCGAGACCACGACGCCGCCCACCGTCACCGGCTCCAGCTTGGCGGCCGGGGTCAGCGCGCCGGTGCGCCCGACCTGGATCTCGATATCGTTGAGCCGGGTGGTCACCTGTTCGGCGGGAAACTTGTGGGCGATGGCCCAGCGCGGCGCGCGCGAGACGAAGCCCAGTCGCTCTTGCCAGTCGAGGCGGTTCACCTTGTAGACGACGCCATCGATGTCGTAGCCGAGCGTGGCGCGCTGATCCGCCATGGCGCGATGAAAGGCGATTACCTCGTCGGTGCCGGTGCACACCTTGAGCAGCGGATTGAGCGGCAGCCCCCAGCGCGCGAATGCCGCGTAGACGCTGGCCTGGGTGGTGGCGGGCAGCGTGCTTGCCGCTCCCCAGCCGTGCGCGAAAAACCGCAACGGCCGCCGCGCCGTGATCGAGGCATCGAGCTGGCGCAAGGAGCCGGCGGCGGCGTTGCGGGGATTGGCAAACACCTTGCCCCCGGCCGCCGCCTGCTCGGCGTTGAGTTTGGCGAAGTCGGCGTGGCCGAGATAGATCTCACCGCGCACCTCGATCAGCTCCGGCGCGGCGCTGGCCTTGAGGCGATGCGGGATCTGGCGCACGGTCTTGACGTTGGCGGTGACATTCTCTCCCTCGACGCCGTCGCCGCGGGTCGCCGCCTGCGTCAGCCGCCCGTTGGCGTAGGTGAGCGAGATCGAGAGCCCGTCGATCTTGGGTTCGGCCGTGAGCTCGACGACGGCATCGGCTGCCAAACCCAGAAAGCGGCGCACACGGGCCATGAAATCGGCGACGTCCTCCTCGTCGAAGGCATTGCCGAGCGACAGCATGGGCACGGCATGGCGCACCTTGCCGAAGGCCTCAACCGGGGCCGATCCGACCCGACGCGAGGGCGAATCGGGGCGCACCAGCGCCGGGAAGCGGGCTTCGATTGCGGCATTGCGCTGGCGCAAGGCGTCGTAGTCGGCATCGGAAATCGCCGGCGCATCTTCGGCATAGTAGAGCTCGTCGTGGCGGGCGATTTCGGCGGCAAGGCGCTCAAGCTCCGCCGCCGCCTCCGCTTCGCTCAGCCGCTCCACCGCCGTCTTGGCTGCTTTCGTCGCACTCATGGCTCGCAACCCTGCCCCAGTCGGGCGGACAACGCCAGCGCCGGGAGCGCCGGCGCGGGGACGGCTACTGCGTCTGTGCCAGACCCAAGGGTGGCCGGCCGTTCGGCTTGGCCGCGGTCGGCACGTCGTCGCCGGGAACGCGCGGTGCCGGCATCTGATCCGGTCCGGGTAGGCCCGGTGGCGGCTGTTGCGGGGTCGGCTGCGGCTTCTTCTGGCCACCCGGTGTCAGCGCCTTCAAGGTATTGCTGATCCAGGACCCCGAATTGATCTGCGGGCTGAGGCCGCCCGATTTCAACAGGGCGTAGCTGTTCTTATACCACTCCGAATTGGGGTAGTTGTGGCCGAGCACCGCTGCCGCCGACTGCGCCTCGGGGATGACGCCGAGCTGCATGTTGGTTTCGACCAGGCGGTAGAGCGCCTCCTCCACGTGCGCCGTGGTCTGGTAGTCGGAGACGACGGTGCGATAGCGGTTGATGGCCGCCAGCTGGTTGCCCTGCTTCTGGTAATAGCGGCCGACATTCATCTCCGAGGCCGCCAGCACGTCCTCGGCGATGCGGATGCGATTTTCCGCCTGCTTGGCATAGGGACTGTCGGGATAGCGCTGCCGCAGCACCTTGAGTTCGGCCAGCGCCTTGCGCGTCGCCGTTTGATCGCGGGCGGGGTCCTTGATCTCGTCGAAGTTGGCCGAGGCGATGATGTGGTGGGCCAGCGCCGCGTCCTTTGTGCCGGGATGGAGCGTGGTGTAGCGCTGCGCCGAGGCGATCGCCTCGGGGTACTTGGCCCCCTTGTAGAAGGCATAGGCCGCCATCACGATCGCGCGCCGAGCTTCCGGCGAATAGGGGTGGTCGCGATCGAGATCCTCGTACTTCTTGGCCGCCAGGGTCCACTCGCCCTTGTTCAAAAGCGCCTCGGCATCGGCATACATTTTGGCGGGCGGATCGGGATTGAGCGCCTTGGCGGCGTCATTGGAGGTGGCGCACGCCGACACGAGGCCCGCCGCCAGGCCGAGGCTCACCATCAGCGCCAGGCTCGGGCGCGCGGCGATCGCACGCCAGCATGTCAACCGCAGAACGACGCCCATGCGGCAAGTCCCCGTTGTGGTCGCCCCGGTCTGGCGCCGGGTTTTCGACGTGTTTGAGCCCCGTCAGCGGACGCCACGAGGCGCCAGCGGGCTATCCCCTCAATAGCACGTTCTCGCCTGGGCCGCGGCGCAAGGTTGCCCTGACTTTGGCGCCAAATTGTGGACGACCTGCTGGCCGCACGCCCTCCGACCGCGGCCCGACGCCAACGTCACCCCCGTCAGGAACGATCGGCGGCGTAGTTGACCGCCGCCCAACCGGCCGAAACTTCGACCGGAACCACGTCGCGCACCCAGGGAGCGCGCACCACGGTCCAGGCGTCGCGATCGGCAAACAGCGCCTGCAACACGCGCGCGTTGAGCCGATGGCCACCCTTGACGGAACGATAGGACGCCAGGATCGGTGCGCCGGCCAGCGCCAGGTCGCCGACGGCATCGAGGATTTTGTGCCGCACGAACTCCTGCGGATAGCGCAAGCCCTCGCTGTTGACGATCCGGTCGTCGGCCAGGGCGACGGTGTTTTCAAGCGAGGCTCCGAGCGCCAGGCCGGCCTTCCACAGGCTCTCGACATCGCGCATGAAGCCAAAGGTACGGGCCCGGCAGATCTCGTTGCGGAAGGCTCCGGCATTCATTTCCAGCGCCATGCGCTGGCGTCCGATCAAGGCCGTGGCAAATTCGATTTCGACATCGAGGTGGAAGCTCGAGTGCGGGGTCAAGGCCCCCCAGCTCTCCCCCTCCTCGACGCGGATCGGTTTCAAAACCTTGATGAATTTCCGGGGCTGGGCCAGCTCGCGGATGCCGGTCTGATCGACGGCCGCCACAAAGTTGGCGGCGCTGCCATCCATGATCGGCACTTCGCGCGAGTCGATTTCAATAAAGCAGTTGTCGACGTTGAGCCCGCGCAAAGCCGCCAGCAGGTGCTCGACGGTGCCGACCGTCACCCCGCTGTCGTCGCCCAGCACGGTACACAGTGTCAAATTTTTGACGGAATCGATGTGCGCTGGGATATCGGCGATGATGCGTCCTCGCCGGGTGACCAGGAAGCGGAAACCGGTGTCCGGCTCCGCGGGATGCAGCACGAGGCAAACCGGTGCACCACTGTGCACCCCCGTGCCGCGCAATTGGATTTCATGAGCGATAGTGGTCTGGCGCGCCCCAATAAATCGCCTGGACATGTGTCCCTCGATCCCCTCATCGGTCCAGGACGCCGCCCGTTTCGGCGCCCCGTGCCCCCAAAATTCCACCCCCGCTGCTTGCTTTTTTTTTGATGCTCGGAGCACTTCGGCTCTCGTCGTTGAATCGAACGATACTGGAGTGTGCCGATTGGGGACAAATCACGGTTTCTTACACTGTGTTACCGCTCCGCCGCAGGTCGGTCGCGGCGCCGTCGGCCGCCGTCTCAGGAGTGTTTGCCACGCCCAAAAAACACCGGCAGATCAATCTGCTCGCCGCCATCGGTGGCGCCAGCGGCGGGGTTGCTGCGCACGTCGTCGCGCCGGCCGCGCGCCACCTCGGCGAGGCGGCGCAAGAGGCCTGGACGCGGCGGCAGCGAATCAGTTGTTGGTTGCTGATACAGCGGCATGCGCGCCCGTGGCGTGGCCCCGTGGGCCTCGCCCGCCGCCATCGCGCGATAGGCGTGTTGCGCGTGCGGCGGGAAGTCGGCGAGCACCGGAAAGCGGTCGGCGGCCGCGGGCCCGGGCTGGCGCTCGGTGGCCTCGCTGAGGCCAAACCGTGGCGGGCCCTCCTTGATGGTGACGCCAGAGGGCGCCTGCCAATGCCCCGGCGTCGGCAGCTCGGGTTGCAACGTCAGCGCCTCGCCATCGGGCGGCGCCGTCATCGCTTGCGACAGGCGCCAGCGAAAATCGCCCGTACGCTGAGCAACCGCCGCGCGCAAGCCCCGCGCCGGCTCGGCCGGCGCGCTGGTGGCTTCGGCGGCGGCCTCGGCGGGGCGGCCCAAGCCAGAGGCGACGATCGACACCCGCACGCGCTCACCGAGCGCCTCGTCGAAGGTGGCACCGACAATAATGTTGGCCTCCGCATCGACCTCCTGGCGCACGCGGGTGGCGGCCTCGTCCACCTCCCACAAGGTGAGGTTCGGACCACCGGTGATGGACAGCAGCAAACTCTTGGCCCCCTTGAGAGTGACGTCATCGAGCAGGGGATTGACGATGGCTTCTTCGGCCGCAACCACGGCGCGTTGCTCACCTGCGGCCTCGCCGGTGCCCATCATCGCCGGGCCCATGCCGCCGAGTATGGTCCTCACATCGGCGAGATCGAGATTGATCAGGCCTTCCTTGATGATCAGATCGACGATGCAGGCGACGCCCGAGTAGAGGACTTGATCGGCCAGCACGAAGGCTTCGGCGAACGTGGTGCGATCGTTGGCGACGCGAAACAGGTTCTGATTGGGGATCACGAGCAAGGTGTCGACATGGGTGCGCAACTCGGCGATGCCGGTTTCGGCCACGCGCAGGCGTCGCGAGCCTTCGAATTGGAACGGCTTGGTCACCACCGCGATCGTCAAAATCCCTAACTCGCGGGCGACGCGGGCGATCACTGCGGCGGCGCCGGTGCCGGTGCCGCCGCCCATGCCGGCGGCGATGAACACCATGTGGCTGCCGTCCAAGGCGGCACGGATTTGCTCGACCGCTTCCTCCGCCGCCGCCGCGCCGATCTCGGGTTTGGAGCCAGCGCCCAGACCGTCGGTCAGACTGACGCCGAGCTGAACCCGGGTGGCGGCGGCCGACGCGTGCAGCGCCTGCGCGTCGGTATTGGCGACGATAAAATCGACGCCGCTCAGGCCGGCCACGATCATATTGTTGACGGCGTTGCCGCCGGCACCACCCACGCCGATCACGGCTATCCGCGGCTTCATGTCCGTTCGCCTCGCCATTGCCTTGCCACCGGTTTGCTGGCGTCGCACCAGCGCGCTCGGGAGGCGTCCAAGATCGTCGACGCGCCGCTCATTGCCGGCACCTCAAAAGCTTGCCTGCAGCCAGCGACCAACGCTGCTGAGATAGCCGCCGGCCCGGAAATTGCGCTCGCGCCGGCGCACGCCGATCGTCCAATCGAATGCCACCTCGGCCAAGCCGAGCACGCTGGCAAGGGCGCCGGTTGCGGCGGCCGCCGGCAGACCGTTGATCGCCGCCGGCTGCCCGATCCGCACCGGCCGGTGCAAGGCTTCGGCCGCAAATTCCCTGAGGCCGGGCAGCTGGCCGGCGCCGCCCGTGATCACCACGCCGGCGGTCTCGGTCTCGGCCACGTTGAGGCGCTCCAGACGCTCGGCGATCTGGTCCATGAGGCCGCTCACGCGGTGACGGATGACGTCGGCGAGCTGGTCGCGGCTGGCCCGATCGAGGCCCGCTTCGGGCGTAGTCTCAAGCCGTAACGGCAAGGTCGGTTCGGCGTCGGCCGCTGCTGCCGACACGTGGCCATAAATGGTCTTGATGCGCTCGGCTTGCGCCAGCGGCACCTGCAGGTTGCGGGCCACATCGAAGGTGATGTGGTTGCCGCCGCTCGGGATCACCTCGTTGGCGATCAGATGTCCCTCGGCAAACACCGACAGTGCGGTGGTGCCGGCGCCAAAGTCGAGCGCGATCACGCCGGCGCGCCGCTCTTGCGCCGTGGTCACCGCCAGGCCGCTGGTGTAGGGCGCAGGCAACAGACCGGTGACCGACAGGTAGGCGCGTTCAGCGGCATGCACGAGATTGCGCAGCGGCGCCGCATCGGCGGCGACGGCGTGCAAATCGGCGCTCAAGACCCGGCCGGCCAGGCCGCGTGGCTCGGCGATGCCGGCGGCACCGTCGAGACGATAGCCGAGGCAATTCATGTGCAACAGCATCCGCCCGTCGCGCTCAACGTAGCTGCGTCCCGCCGTCATCAGCCGCTCGACGTCGGCGTGCGCGACCGCGCGGCCGCCAATCCTGGCATCGGCGCTGAAGGTCGTCGATTTGAGCCGCCCACAAGCAACCGCCAGCAGCACCTGGCCCAGCTCACGACCGGCGGCGCGCTCGGCTTCGCTCACCGCCGCCCGCACCGACTGCTCGGCAGCATCGAGCTCGATCACGACGCCGGCCTTGAGCCCGCGCGAGGGCTGCTGGCCGACGCCCAGCACTTCGGCCTCGCCGCGGCCACTGGCGGCGAGGATGACGCAGGCGGTTTTGCTGGTGCCGATGTCCAACAGCCCCAGGATCGGCGGCGCCTGCCGCAACAATGTCGGTCTCGATGGCACGCGCAAGCCTCCCTGTTAACGTCCCTAGAGCCGGTTGCGCCGCGCGCCATCCGGCTCGGTGAGTTGCGCCTGACTGGGGCGGGGCACGTCGCGGACAATGGCGCGGCCGGTGGCGCGCACGTCGATCTCGGCGGCGCTCACCGCCAGCGCCAGCACCGCCGCCGCCTTCTTGAGCGCCTTGGCTTCGTCCTGCGCCGGCAGCTGAATGGCGCCGCCCTCCTTGAGCCGCAAGGTCCAGCGCCGCTCCCCGACCCGCTCGGCGTAGGCCAGCTGCGACTTGAGCTCGCTGGCGGCCAGCAGCGAGATGAGCCCGGCAGCGGCCCGGTCGGCGCCCTCGCCGGTGACCCGCGGCAGCGCCGGCATGCCGTCGGCTGCGACCGGACCCAAGGTGCGGCCGCCGTCATCGATCAGCACGCTTCGCTCACCCCGCGTCCACACCGCCACCGGCGTCCGCTCGCTGACGCGTACCTCCAGACGATCGGGAAAGATGCGCTCGATGCTGGCCTCGGCAATCCAGGGCAGCTCGAGCACCCGCGCCTGCGCCCGCTGGCTGTCGAAGGTCAACAGCGTGCGTGAGCGCTTCAAATCGATGGCCTCGAAAATATCCCGGTCGGCGGTATAGCGGTGACCGATCAGGGCCACCTGATCGAGGCCGAGACCGGCCAACTCGCCCCAGCGTTCGAGCCTGGCCAAGGCCGATCCGGCGCGCTCAAGGCCGGCGCGCTTGCCAACAGTGCCGAGCGCGGCAAGCGCCAGCGCGGCGGCGAGGAGGATCACGCCACGCCGGCTGGCGCGGGACCGCCGACGGCGGGTGAGCATCGCGGCTTCAGGGCTCAGAACCGGGCGGGGCGCTGGCGATGGGCTCGCCCGCCTCCAAATATCCGCACCCGGCTCTATCTGTTGCAACTCGCCTCCTCCACCATCCAGCTGACGAGCTCGGCCAGGCTCATGCCGGCGTGCGCCGCCAACTCAGGAACCAGGGATGTGCCGGTCATACCCGGCTGCGTATTGACCTCCAGACACGCCAGTTCGCCGCTCCCTTCCGGCGTGTCGTCATAACGAAAATCGGCGCGTGACACGCCGCGACAACCCAAGGCCTGATGCGCCGTCAATGTTAACTTCTGCACCAATTCGTAAACATTCGATGAAATTGGCGCCGGCAACAGGTGCTGCGAGCCGCCGTCGGCGTACTTGGCCTCGTAGTTGTAGAAGCGCAGTGATGCCGCCGGGACGATTTCCGTCACCCCCAGCACCCGATCCCCCAACACCGCGCAGGTGAGTTCGCGGCCGGCAATAAACGGTTCGGCCAGCAACTCCTCGCCGAACCGCCAGCCCGGATCGTTGAGTTCCTGCGGCGGATGGGCGTGGTCCTCGCGCACGATGTAGACCCCGACGCTCGAGCCCTCGGCCACCGGCTTTAAAACGTAGGGCCGCGGCAAGACGTGGACCCGGGCGGCCTCGCGGCGTGGCACCACGCGGCCACCGGGAACGGGAACCCCGGCGGCGCGCAACACCGTCTTGGCCTGCTGCTTGTGCATGGCGAGCGCGGAAGCGAGCACGCCCGAGTGCGTATAAGGGATGCCCAGAATTTCGAGCAGGCCCTGCACGCAGCCATCCTCGCCCCAGCGCCCGTGCAGGGCATTGAAGCAGACCTCGGGCTTGACGGCGGCCAGGGCTGTGGCCAGATCGCGCCCGGCATCGATGCGGCTGACGCGATAGCCGGCCTGCTGCAACGCTTCCGCGCAGGCTTCCCCCGAAGACAGGCTCACCTCGCGTTCGGCCGAGAAGCCCCCGAGCAGCACGGCCACATGCTCGAAGCGGCGCCGAGCTTGGGTCATGGCCGCGACGCCGCGAGCAAGGCTTCGCCGCTCGCCGCCCCCTCGCGCGCGATCCCGAGCCGAATGATCTCCCAGCTCAGGCTGACACCCGAGCTAGCCGCCACCCGGGCGCGCACGGTCTCGCCGAGCCGCTCCAGATCCTCGGCGCTGGCCTCGCGATCGTTGATCAGGAAATTGCAATGCAGCTCGGACACCTTGGCGCCGCCCACGCGCAAGCCCCGGCAGCCCGCGGCATCGATCAGCTTCCAGGCGCTTTCCCCCGGTGGATTCTTGAAGGTGGAGCCGCCGGTGCGCTCCTTGATCGGCTGCTTGGCCTCGCGGTAGTCGGCCACTGCCGCCATCTCTTTCAGGATCTCGGCCGACTGGCCGGGGCTGCCCTGATACTCGGCCTCGGTGAAGATCCAATCGTCGGGCACGCCGCAATGGCGGTAGCTGAACCCCATGTCGGCCACCGACAGCCGGTGAATTTGGCCCTGCCGGTCGACGGCGCGCGCCGCCGTCAGCACCTCGCGGGTTTCGCGGCCGTGGGCACCAGCGTTCATGCGCAAGGCGCCGCCAACGCAACCGGGAATGCCGCGGTAGAAGGCGAGGCCGGCGATGCCAGCATCGGCTGCGGCGCGGGCGAGCTTGACGTCGGGCACGGCGGCGCCGACCTTGAGGCCGCAATCGCCGCGGTTGGCGATCTGGGCAAAGCCACGGCCGAGGCGAACGACCACGCCCGGCACGCCGCCATCGCGCACCAACAGGTTGGAGCCGAGCCCGACCACGACCAGCGGCACGGCGCGCGGCAGGCGGCCGAGAAAGTAGGCAAGATCGGCTTCATCGGCGGGGGTGAACAGCGCCTCGGCGGCACCGCCGACGCGAAACCAGGTCAGCGACGCCAGCGGCACATTGGCGACCAGGCGGCCGCGCAGCTGGGGCAGCATCGCGGCCAGGCTGGTGACGAGGTCGGGCGAGCTCACGCGACACCTCCGGCTCGGATCGGCTCGCTCGCCAGCCAATCGGGCAGCGCGTGTGCCCACTCCGTGCTGTTGCCGGCGCCGAGACACACCACCATGTCGCCGGGCGCGGCGACAGCCTTGATGGCGGACGCCAGCTCCCATTCGTTGCTGACGGTAGCCACCGAGCGATGGCCGCTGGAACGCACCGCTGCCGCCAGCGCCTGATGGTCGACCCCATCGATCGGTAATTCGCCCGCCGAATAGAGCGGGGTGAGGATGACGCTGTCGGCATCCGTGAAGCAGCTGGCGAACTCGGCAAAAAGATCGCGCACCTGCGTAAAGCGATGCGGCTCGACGATGGCGATGACGCGCCCGCCGGCGCCGGCGCGGGCCGCCTTCAGCACCGCGGCAATCTCGACGGGATGGTGGCCATAATCGTCATAGATGGCGATGCCGTTCCAGCTGCCGGTGTTCTGGAACCGGCGCTTTACCCCTTGAAACGTCGCCATGGCGGCACGGATGGTGGTGTCGGCAATGCCGGCTTCGCTGGCCGCGGCGATGGCGGCGAGCGCGTTCAAGGCGTTGTGCGCCCCCGGAATCGGCACGCGCCAGCCCTTGAGCGAGCGGGCGCCGCCGGCAACGCGCGCGCCGAGTTCGGCGTCGAAGATGGTGGCCGCACCGTCGACCCGGGCCGAAGTCAACACCAGGTCGGCATCCCGCGTCGTGCCATAGGTGAGCAGCCGGCGGCCGTTGCGCCGCAGCTCGAGCCGCTCCAGCATATCGCGCACCAGCGGCTGATCGATGCAGGCGACCGCCAGACCGTAGAACGGGACGTTGCGCAGGAAGGTTGCGAATTGCTGATGCATGTTGTCGACGGTTTTGAAATAGTCGAGATGCTCGGGATCGATGTTGGTGACGATGCCGATCTGGGTCGGGATCTTGATGAAGGTGCCGTCGGATTCGTCGGCCTCCACGATCATCCATTCGCCGTCGCCCAGCCGGGCGTTGGATCCCCAGTCGTTGATGATGCCGCCGGTAATGACGGTCGGGTCGCGTCCGGCCGCCCGGAACAGGTGAGCGATCAGCGAGGTGGTGGTGGTCTTGCCGTGCGTGCCGGTGACAGCGACGGTGGCATAGAGCCGCATTAGTTCGGCCAGCATCTCGGCCCGACCAATGATCGGCAGACCTTTGGCGCGCGCCGCCTCGAGCTCGACGTTGCCGGGTTTGACCGCGGTCGAGACCACAACGTACTTGGCACCAACCAGATTGACGGGGTCGTGACCGACGAACACGCGCATGCCCTTGCCGCGCAGGCGTTTGACGTTGGCGCTCTCCTTCTGGTCACTGCCCTGGGCGGTATAGCCCTTGGCGTGCAAGATCTCGGCGATCGCGCTCATGCCGATGCCACCGATGCCGACGATGTGCACGGTGCCGATCTTGGCAGGCATCTGCATCAGAGCTCGTCCTTCTTGCCGGCGCGGCGCTGACATGAAGTCAGCCACCGCCCATTGAGTTCCCCATCAGCTCCTCGACGAGGTCCGCCAACTGCGCGACGGCATCGGGCCGGCCCTGCCGCTTGGCGGCGGCGGCTGCGGCCACCAGCAGCTCGGGTGCCGCCATCAGTTCGCCGAGGGTGGCGGCGAGCCGAGCCGGGGACAGCTGATCTTGCTCTATGCACCAAGCCCCCCCCGATTCGGCAAGCTGCATCGCATTGAGGCGCTGATCGTTATCGATGGCGTGCGGGAGCGGCACAAGGATGGCGGGCCGACCGAGAACCGTCAGTTCGGCAACGGTGGAGGCGCCGGCGCGGGCGATGACGAGATGGGCGCGGGCCATGTCTTGCGGCAAGCTGGCAAAAAAGCTGGCGAGCTGGGCGTTGATGCCACTGGCAGCGTAGGCGGCTTCGACCGCCTTGAGGTCTTCCTGCCGGCACTGCTGGACCACGACGAGGCGGCCGCGCGCGGCGGCCGGCAATAGCGCCAACGCCGGGGGCACCAGCTCGGAGAAGGCGCGCGCGCCCTGGCTGCCGCCGAACACCACGAGCCGGAACGGCGCCTCGGCGCTCGGGCGAAGATAGGGCTCGGCGGCGCATTGCAGCACTTGGTCACGCACCGGATTGCCGACATGGCGCAGCCGGGCGGTGGCCGCCGCGGGCAGCAGCTTGGTGGTGGCAAACGCGGTGGCAACGGCGTTGACCCGGTTCGCCAGCAGCCGGTTGGCGCGACCCAGCACGGCGTTCTGCTCGTGCAACGCCGCCGGCACC
>Ga0126376_10000630_pt1 | contig 17503 bp, 9 predicted proteins | sample PanSoiMetPlot_15_FD_92760 | JGI IMG/M metagenome (GOLD analysis project Ga0126376, IMG submission 92760) | Tropical forest soil microbial communities from Panama - MetaG Plot_15 | ecosystem: Environmental > Terrestrial > Soil > Tropical forest > Bulk soil | place: Panama | collected 2016-02-17
CAGGCGGGGACGCAGCTCATGGCCGTCGTACCGACGGCGGCGGCTTACGTCATCGCCAACTACAAGGAGACGCAGCTCACCGACGTCCGCCCGGGCCAGCCGGCCACAATCCAGGTCGACACTTTTCCGGGCGTGACCTTCAAGGGCCACGTGGACAGCATTGCCCCTGCGAGCGGGCAGGAGTTCGCCCTGCTGCCGCCCGACAACGCCACCGGCAACTTCACCAAGGTGGTCCAGCGTATCCCGGTCAAGATCACACTCGATGCCGGCAGCCCGCTTGCCGACGAACTGCGCCCCGGCATGTCCGTCATTCCGTCCATCGACATCAAGCGCCAGGAAATGCGCACCGCCTCGGCCCCGGACCGCAAGGGCTAAAGCCCGCGCGCACGGCATCAGTTTTCAGGAGGCCAGCCATGTCGAACATTGCCCAAGGCGCGGCACTCAGGCTCCCGGACATCGGCGCGCGGCCGGTGGCGCCAGCGGACAAGGCGAGCCTGACGGCATGGATCGCTGTTGTTGCCGGCATGATCGGCGCATTCATGGCGATCCTGAACATCCAGATCACCAACGCCTCGCTGCTCGACATCGAGGGCGGCATCGGCACCGGCGCCGACAACGGCACCTGGATATCGACCTCCTATCTCATCGGCGAGATCGTCGTGATCCCGCTTACCGATTACCTGAGCAAGGTGTTCTCGTTTCGCCGTTACATCATCGCCAACACGATCCTGTTCGCGCTGTTCTCCGTCGCGTGCGCCTTCACCCACGATCTGCCGTCGATGATCGCGATGCGCGGCCTGCAGGGGTTCGCCGGCGGTGTCCTCATTCCAATGGCCTTCACCATGGTGCTGACCAGGCTGCCCAAGGCCCAGCAGCCAGTCGGGCTTGCCATGTTCGCGCTGTCCGTGACCTTCGCACCCGCGATCGGTCCGACCATCGGCGGCTATCTCACCGAGAACTACGGCTGGCAGACGATCTTCTTCGTCAACACGGTTCCGAGCGCCTTGATGGTCGCCGCACTGGCGCTCACGCTCGAGCGCGAGCCCATGAAGCTCTCCCTCCTGCGTGAGGGCGACTGGGCCGGCATCGTCACGATGGCCATCGGCCTGTCGGCGCTGCAGACCGTGCTCGAGGAAGGCAACAAGGACGACTGGTTCGGATCACCCTTCATCTTCCGCCTCGCCATCGTGGCCGTGGTGTTCCTCACGGCCTTTGTGGCGATCGAGCTCTCCGTCGAAAAGCCGCTCGTCCAGCTGCGCCTGCTCAGGCGGCGCAACTATGGTATCGGCGTGCTCGCCAACGTGCTCGTCGGTTTTGCGCTGTTCGGAACCGTGTTCATCCTGCCGCAATATCTCGGCCAGGTGCAGCGCTACAATGCCGAGCAGATCGGCAATGTGCTGGCGTGGACCGGGCTGCCGCAGTTGCTCATCATTCCGCTGCTGCCGCTCCTCATGAAGCGCTTCGACGCACGCTACATCGGCGCGTTCGGGATCGCGCTCTTTGCCGGCAGCAGCTTCATGAATCTCACACTTTCGTTCGACACGGCGGGCGACCAGCTGCTGATCCCGAATATCGTGCGCGCCGTCGGCCAGGCGCTGATACTGACGCCGCTGAGCAGCATCACCACAGCGGGCATCGGCCCGGCCGAAGCCGGCGCAGCCTCCGGTCTCTCCAACATGCTGCGCAATCTCGGCGGCGCCGTCGGCACCGCAATGCTCGCCACCGTGCTGACCAAGCGCGAACAGTTCCACTCGAACATCATCGGCCAGTCGGTGACGCTCTATCGCGACGAGGTGAGGCAGCGCATCGCCGACCTGACAAACTATTTCCTCGCCCACGGCATCTCCGATCCGGCAACCGCAAAGCATCAGGCGATCGTGGCGATCGGCAATGCCGTGAAGCGCCAGGCGCTCATCATGGGCTTCAGCGACACCTTTGCGGTCATCGGCATTGTTCTGGCGATCGCGGCCGTGGCGCTGCTGTTCGCCCGCAAACCCATGCCAGGGTCCGGTGCAGGCGCGCACTAAAGTATTCTCCGCTTGAATTGGCGCACGAGGCGGTGCCACGCGCTCCACCTCTCCCCGCACGCGGTGAGAGGTGGAGCAAGCGGGACGGCCGGCGCATCCCCGCCGGCACGCCGGCATCGATCATTGCCAAACTCCACGCGGCGATACGGCGCGGGCTCGACGCTCAAGCCGCCGCGCCTCCGTGTACAGTGCGAGGGTCGCGGCCGCCATGCTCCCGATGCGTGCGCAGAAGCTCAGGCAGGAAAAATCCCGTGTCCCGGCGTCAGCACATTCTTCGGATCGTAGTTCTTTTTCGCTGTCTCTATCATTGGCCAGGCCGGTCCGTAGTGCCGCATCCAGTCCGCCTGCGTCATGGGAACAGCGCTCGAGGTCATGCGGTATCCACCAATATCGCGTGCGCGTTCATAGAGTGCGCGATTGAGCGCGATCATGGCTTGCATGTCGGTCCCTGCCGGCAAGGTGCGGGAGAGCTGGAATCGGTAGATGATTTCCTCGGCTGGCATCGGCGTGAGCGGACGCTTGATAACGTCCCTGCGCCATGCCGACATGCGTGGAACGAGGAAGGCGGACTCCGTCGGAGAGTCAAGAATCCCCGATGTGTAGTGCACGTATTGCGACGACGGAATGCAGAGATAGACGAAAGGCTTCTGCTGTGGTGTGGTGCAGGCGCCGCAGACCTCTTCACGGCGAAAGTACTGCTCGTACGTCATCACGGTCGCGGTTTTCTTCACGAACTTGAGTCCGGCGGTCAGCTTCGCCTCGTCGGGAGTGTCGGGCGCGTCATAAAAGGCGCCGCCTTCGACATAGTAACCAACGCCGCCGGTTGGACGCCCGGCGCCACGGCCGTCGAGGTGCTGGAAGCGGCCGTCCTTCGCCAGCAGCGCGAGATCGGCAGATGCCGTCTGGAAGTCGTCATAATCCATTCTGATGAACAGGACATTCATCGGTGCCTCCATCAGTCGCATCACCACCTTTGTGATGATGCCGCATTGCCCGAGGCCCGCGAGCATGACGTTGAACAGATCACTGTTGCGTTGGTCGGAGCATGTGACGACCTGGCCCTCACCCGTCACCACCTCGAGCTCCTGCACATGGTCGACCTGAAGACCCAGGTTGTAGGTGGTCACGCCGAAGCCGCCGGTGCTGATCGTGCCGCCGACCGACAGGAACGTGTCGGCGATCACTGGCACGGTCAGCTTCTGCGCGTTCGCAGCCATCAGGACGGGGTGCCACTTCGAGCCTGAGCCGATCTCGGCGGTGCCACCGCTTCCGGATTTGATGATGCGGACCGAATTCAGGCTGCTGGAGTCAATGACCACGCCGCCCTCGACCTGAGTCTGCCCGAAAAACGAATGCGCCTGGCCGCGCATCGCAACCTTGAGCCCCTGGCGGTTCGCATACTGAAGGAGCTTCGCGATATCCTGTGCGTCGCCGGGCCGGAGCACGGCGGCTGGTTTCTTGTGCACGACACGACCAAAGTCGTCGGCAGCCGCCTGCAATGCGGCATCGTCGAAACTGAGCTCCCCGCGCAGGTCCTTGAGGTCATTGCGCAGCCCCTCTGCCGATGCCATAAAATTCCACGACGGCTGCAACGCGAGGAGCGCAGCCCCGCCGGCAAGCCGCGTGCCGAATTCGCGGCGAGAGATATTCCGTCTCATGTGTCACCCGTGGATGAATGCGGCCGATCGCGGTGGCCCGAAAGCTTACGCGACGCCAGGAACAGGCTCAATGGTTCCGGGGGCTGATCCCATCGGCGTCTGCATTGTCCGAATTGATCGGGGGTCAGCCATCGAGCGGGTTGGGATAGTCCAATGAAGTAACGCCACCATCCACCGCGTTTAATGCGGCGCATAAGTACACAAGTAGCACTTCTGCGATATCACGAGGTGATCCGGCCATCCGCTTAGGAGGGCCAAAGCGGTTCTGCGGCGGAGATCGTCAGAGGACCGGGTCTGACCGATGCTGTCGAAAAAAGATTTTGCGGGCGCCTCCGAGCAAGATCGATTCAAGATCAGTCTCGGATACGCAACATTGATTCAAGGGCGCAACCCACATGATTCTATCGGTGCGCATTTCTATTCCACAGTTTCTCCGCGGTGACTTTTTCGACAGCATCGACCCAATCCGGACTCGGAGTGGAATTGGGACAGGTCCCAACCGGGCTTAAAACGCCGCGAGTGGTTGATAATGCTCGGCTGTGACAGCACGCGGTCTGCATCGCAATAACAGATCCAATCCATGAGCGATCGCCTGCGGCCTGGCACCGGTTCGCCGACCTCGCGGCCCAGGATGAACCAAACCCGGCGCCGCGCGTTTTGTGTTTCGGAAAACTTCGGGCGGACGGATCGGATCAATGTCCCCGCGAACGGCTGAGCAACCGTCCGGCGGCGGCGCGGCGCGTGCCGAGCCCATGGCGCTGCCGGCGGCGGCGCGGCGCGGAAAGGCGCGGCTCCGCCGCGCTTTCGGCGGCACGCTGCCGCAACGGATCGCTTGGCCTCTCGTGATTGCGTTGCTGCCGGCCGCGCTTCTCTGGCCGGCCTGCTCCAACCGCTTTCCCCTCGTGTTCTATGATACCGGCGGTTACCTCGCCCGTCCCTTCGAGCACACGCTCGAGCTCGGCCGCTCGGCCCTTTACGGAGCCTTTCTCGCGCTCGGCATTCCGCTCGACTTCTGGCCGAACGTCGTCGCGCAGGCGGCGCTCGCCGCCTGGCTGGTGGTGCTGACCCTGCGGGCGCACGGCCTCGGCCACCGGCCTGCCGTGGTCCTCCTGGCCGCGCTGGTGCTCGCCGTCCTGACCTCGCTGCCTTGGTATGCGGCACAGCTGATGCCGGACATCCTGGTGCCGGAAGCGGCGCTCGCGCTGTACCTGCTTGCGTTCCGCCGCCGCGCTCTGCGGCGCCATGAAGTTACGCTGCTCTGCGCGGCGATTGCCTTCGCGATCGCCAGCCACATGGCGACGCTGGCCTTGATGATCGGGCTCATCGCCGTGCTCCTCGGGCTGCGCGCTGTCGGGCACCGGTTCGCACCGCGGCGGCTGGCCGCGCCTGCGCTCGCCGTCGTGCTGGGCGTCGCCCTGGCGCTGCTGTCCAACCTGGCGATCGCCGGCCGCTTCGCCTTTACCCCCGGCGGCGCGACGGTCGCGTTCGTCCGCCTGGTCGACGACGGGATTGCCAAGCGCTACCTCGACGACAACTGCCCGGATCCCACGATCCGGCTGTGCGCCTATCGCGACGCGCTGCCGGTCGAGCGCGACACCTGGATTTGGGGAGGGAACAGTCCGCTGCACAAGCTCGGCGGGTGGCAGGGACATGACCCCGAGGCGCTGCGCATCCTCGCCGAATCGCTCGTGCTCTATCCCGGGCAGCACCTGAAGTCGGCCCTCGCGAACACGGTCGAACAGTTCATCCGCGCCCGGACCGGAGACGGACTGGGACCATGGGCGTGGGACACGCGTTGGACGGTCGAGCGATATGCGCCGGGCTCGTATGGCCGGTTCGTCGCCGCGCGCCAGCAGACGGAGCCGTTCGACTTGACGTGGCTCAACGCGGTCCACGTTCCGGTTTTCGTCCTCTCGATCGCGGCGCTTCCAGTGCTTGCCGGGCTCGCCGGCACCCGCGTGCGAAGGTCGGCGGCCGTGTTCGCTTCGTTCGTCCTCGCCGCGCTCGTGATCAACGCCGCGATCTGCGGGGTCTTTGCCTCCCCCCACGACCGCTACCAGAGCCGGCTCGCTCCGCTCGCAACATTTGCGATGATGATCGCAGCCCTGGGGTGGCGGACCGGCCCATCGTCGGTCGCCATGGCCTTGCGGCGGAAAGCGGATCCTGAGAGGTGCCAAGCCCGCTGACCTGCCGATCGAGCAGCCGTCCAAGTTCGAGCTGGTGATCAACCTGAAGACCGCAAAAGCATTTGGCGCAAGCACCAGTACGCGACGCTGGAGGCCGACCGTAGTTGATGTAGCTCACGAGATGCTCTTTCAGCGCCAAGATCGACCTTGCAGGCCCTCATCACTGCCGACGCGTCCACGTCATCGATCAGGCGAGTAAGGAGATGCTCTAGGAACCGGGGCAAGTTCAGGACAACGGGCATCCGGATCCTTTAATTCCGTAATTCCGTTGCGGAGCCCGCGAGCTTTTTCGGCCTGGCGCCCTCGGCGCCAACACGGCGGCCCGTCCCTTGAACGCGTGGTTCAGATTGGAGGTCCGGCGACGACCTCGAGGTAATTCCCGCGGGACCAGCTGAAGGTGCCATACGAGTCCCACTTCTGCACCAGCAGGTTGGGCACGCTCACCGGATCGTCGCCGACTTTCCGCTCCCCATGTTGTTGTGCGTTGAAGACTCCCATCGATTGGCATTCGACGGGCGGCGTCATTCCTCCGGCGTAGGTCATTTTCGAGCCGCCATACCAGGGATCGACGTACATGAAGTTCATGCCGCCATTGTCGCAGCCGACGATCACGACGGTGTGGCCGCCGGCCTCCCAGGCGATGAGGTTATGATTGTGAGGCATCATCCCCACCGGGGAATCCAGCACACCGACCCGCACCGGCATGCCTTTGGTGAGCAGCGACACGATCTTGAGACGCACCTTCGTGATGACGTCCGAGCGGTATTTCACCTCGAAACGGCTCGACACCGGGCTCGCGCCGAGCGGCTCGTGGTAGGGGTGCGTGTAGTCGAGGACATTGACGTCGCCGAACAATTCGATCGCGCGTCCCTTCGCAACGGCGCCGCACATCATGCGGCCGAACTTGTGCAGATTCGCGTTGCTGTTCTGGTTGAAGATGTTTTCCTCCTGATTGTACAGGAGCTGTTGAACACGCAAGAGTTTCAGCGCGTCGCCGGCGCGGCAGAGGTTCGCCAGCAGATCGATGTCCATGCCGGGATGATTTTTGAAGTCGCCGGCGAAGACGCCGATGTTCGTCTGGCGTCCCTGGGCGTCCTGGCCTTGCACGTAGAACGCATCGGCGGCGCTGGCCTTGACGGAAAAGCGGAGCTTGCGCGGCGTGCGCTCGAGCACGGTCACGGCGATGGTGGGCTTGAAGCCGACGACGTTTCTTGCGTCGGCGCCGGGGCCCGCGGGCGCGACGAAGTCCAGCGTCAATTGCACGCCGGTGGGAAGCCACACCATCGGCTCCCCCGCCGTGTTCTTCGCGAAGAATTGGCCGCCGGATCCCGGAACTTCGAATGTCGCCACGCCGTGAACTCCCATCCGCGCTGCCAAAGAGAGAGTGCGACTTCGCGCTTTACCGCGAGCGCATCCTCATTGAACGCTTCTTCAATAAAATTACGCACTTCCGCGCCATTGCGACCCGCTACGACAAACTTGCCAGAAATGTCCTCGCCGCAGTGCTACTGATCTAGGCTGTCATCCTGCGCAACTGAGGACACTCCCCAGGGAGGGGAGGCGAACAGGTAGTCTTGGGCAGTAGCGGAAAGGTTCAAAATGCCGGTGCCGCTGCCAGCGCCGGCCAAGCGGCTCAGCGGCTAATGCGGGCGGCGGCAGCCCTGCTGCTGGAACGCCACGAGGCCAGCCGCGCCCGCTCCGGCGGCGGCCCGGGCGCTGCTCGATGCGGCCTGGTTGTGAAGTGGACATGCTCATTGGAGGCAGTTCCTGGCACAACGCGGAAGCCCCGCGATATCCGCTTTCGCGCCGCTCCGAGGGCCATAGCGGACATCAAACGCTTATGATCTGAGCCGTTCCGATGATGAGTACACGGCCTAAAGGAACAGGAAGTCGTTCGCCTGAAGCTCATTGGGATGCAAGCCGGTCAGGTCGAGCGAGTTGCCGCTCCCGAAATCGATCGTGGTATGGGTGCCGTGATCCACCATCCATGCCTGCAGCTGGGCAAAGCTCGTCACGCCCGTGCCGTGCAGTTCGATCACGTCGCCCTGGGAATGGGTGAAGTTGGCGATCGCGTCGGCGCCGCCGCCGCCCGCATAGACAAAGTGATCCGCGCCGGCGCTGCCGATCAGGGCGTCGTTTCCCGCCCCGCCGTCGAGGATCAGTCCGATGGAGTTGGCCGCAAGTCCGCTGGCGTCGATCCTGTCGGCGCCACCGAGCCCGTTGACGGTCAACTGGTCTGTCGCCTCGGCGTGATCGATCGTCACCTGCGTGGCAAGACCATTGACCGTGACGGTGCTGCCGATGCTCACCACGGTGATCGACTCGGCGCCATTGCCGGCGTTGACGATGACCTTATCGACCTGGCCGTCGCCGGTGCCGCTGCCGAACGCGCCCTCGAGATCGATGGCCACCTTGGTGAGGTCGGTGCCGCTGAGGTCGTTCACCGTGACCTTGTCGGTGCCCCCGAGCGCCCTGAACGTGGTCGTCTCGACGCCATCGAGGTCCATGGTCACGTTGGCGACATCGCGGTGGAAAAGCACCCGGCCGCCGTTGGCGGAGATGTCGATGCTCTCGTTGGCGCCGTTGCCGAAGAACGCCAGCCGGTCCGAGCCCGCCTGGCCCTCGATGGTGTCGTTGTCGTCGCCCGGGTTCCAGATGAACACGTCGTCGCCGGCACCAAGCAGCGCCGCATCGTCGCCGTCGCCGCCCCTGACCGTGTCGTTGCCGTCAGAGCCGAGGATCACGTCATTCCCGAGGCCGCCGTCCAGCGAGAGATTGATCTGGCCAGCCGCAAGCCCCGTGGCATTGATCACGTCGGCGCCGCTGCCAGCCTGGACGGTGAGGAAATCGAGGTTCGCATCGGCGTGGCTGATGTTGACCGTCGCCGCCAGGCCGCCCACCGTAATCGCGCCACCGACAGCCGAAACAGTAACGACGTCGTCGCCCGCCGTGCCGTTGATGGTGACCTGGTCGGCCAGGCCGTCGGCGGTGGTCCCGCCCAGCGTGGCCGCGAGATCGATGTCCACCTGGGTGACATCGGTCCCGCTGAGGTCGTTCACGACCACGTTGTCCTTGCCGCCGATGGCGTTGAACGTGATGTGCTCGACGTCGTCAAGATCCATGGTGACATTGCCGACGTCGCGGAAGAACCGCACGCGGCCGCCATTGGCCGAGATGTCGATATTCTCGTCGACATTGGCACCGCGGAAGCCGAGCGTATCGGTCCCTGCCCCTCCCTCGACGGTGTCGCTGCCGTCGCCGGGATTCCAGAAGAATGTGTCGTCGCCGGCACCGAGAAAGGCCGTGTCGTTGCCCTGGCGGCCGGCCACGATGTCGTTGCCGTCGCCGCCGAAGAAAGTATCTGCGCCGAAGCCGCCGGCCAGGGTGTCGTCGCCGGCGCCGCCATCCAGCGTCAGCGTGATGGCCGCCGCCGGCAGTCCGGTGGCGTTGATGAAGTCGTTGCCGCCCAGGCCGTTGACCACAAGCTTGTCGGTCGTTTCGGCGTGGTCGATCGTCACCTGCGCGGCCAAGCCGCTCACCGTGACGACGCCGCCGACGCTCGCAACGGTGATCTGTTCGTCGCCGTTGCCACCGTTGACGATGACCGTATCCACCTGATTGTCGCCGGCGCCGCTGCCGAACGCGCCTTCGAGATCGATCGCCACCTTCGTGACGTCGGTCCCGCTGAGATCGTTCACTGTGACGGTGTCGATGCCGCCGAGCGCCCGGAACGTGACGGTCTCGACGTCGTTGAGATCCATGACGACGTTGGCGATGTCGCGGTTGAACCGCACGCGGCCGCCATTGGCCGAGATGTCGATGCGCTCGTTGACGTTGGCGCCGAAGAACGCCAGTCGATCGGAGCCGGCCTGGCCTTCGACGATGTCGTTGTCGTCGCCCGGGTTCCAGATGAACACGTCATCGCCGGCGCCGAGCAGCGCCGTATCGTCGCCGTCGCCGCCTCTGACGGTGTCGTTGCCGGCCGAGCCGAACATGACGTCACGGCCAAGGCCACCTTCCAGCGAAAGATTGATCGTGCCCGCCGCAAGCGTGCTGGCATTGATGACGTCATCGCCGGCGCCCGCCTGGATGGTCAGGAAATCCAGGCCGGCGTCGGAATGGGTGATGTCCACGGAAGCGGGCAGGCCGGTGACCGAAACGGATCCCGCGGCGGCGGCCACGGCGATGGCGTCGGCGCCCGCCGTACCCGTGACCGTGACATTGTCTGCCTGGCCGTCGGCTGCGCCGCTGCCGAACGCGCCCTCCAGATCGATCGCCACCCTGGTGACGTCGGTGCCGCTGAGGTCGTTCACCGTGGCGTTGTCGGTGCCGCCGAGCGGCCGCAACGTGATCGTCTCGACGTCATCGAGATCCATGATGACGTTGCCGACGTCGCGGGTGAACCGCACCCGACCGCCGTTGGCCGAGACGTCGAAATTCTCGTTGACGCCGTTCCCGAAGAACGCCAGCCGGTCGGCGTCCGCGCCGCCCTCAACGGTGTCGCTGCCATCGCCCGGATTCCAGATGAACACGTCGTTGCCGGCGCCGAGGAAGGCCACGTCATTGCCGGTGCCGCCCCTGACCGTATCGGCGCCGCCGCTGCTGTCGATCGTGTCGGCGCCGCCGCCGGCGTCGACGACGTCGTCCGCATCGGATGGCGTGGCCAGCGTTCCGCTTACCGCAACGGTCGGCGAAACTAAGCCGGGGGTGATGGTTTCGTCGGCGCCGGTGCCCGTGAAGGTGCTGCCGACACTGCTCGGGCCAGACAGCAGGGCGTTTTCCGCGAACAGGATCGTATTGGAAGTCCCGTCCTGGATCAGGAGAGTGTTGGACGTCCCATCCTGGATCAGGGGGGCATTGCGAGTAGCGGCCATTGTCATCGCTCCTTTCGCGGATCTCAGCCGCCGGCAGCCGCGTTGCGGCGGCCTGCCGGCGACGTGTCCTTTTCAGGATGATGACAATGCCGCGCCGCCGCCCCTTGCGCTGTTCCCTGGGGAACAGAACCGGCCGCGCTCCTGCGGCGACAAAGTCGGGGGAACTCGGACCGCCGCAGCGGCAACAGCGATTCGCTATCGCAAGACGATTGCGAGAAGCGATCGCCGTAGCGATCGCTTCTCAGCGAACTCATCAGCAACAAAGGCTGGCGCCGCCGGGCAGCCCGGCGGCGCTCTGCGTCAGATCAGGAAGTGGCCGAGCGGTGCGACAATGCTCTGAATGACGATGTCGTCGCCGGGGCTGCCGTCAAGAGTGTCCTGCCCGGGGCCGCCGATCAGCACGTCATCGCCGCCGTTGCCGTTCAGGATGTCGTTGCCGGCGCCGCCGATGATGACATCGTTACCGTCGCCGCCGTTGGCGGTCAGCTGAATGCTGCCCGCCGCGAGGCCCGACGCCTCGATGACGTCGTCCCCGGCAAGGCCGTTGATGACGAGCCGGTCGTTGGCCGCTTCGAAGCCGGTGATCGTCACCGCGGTGGCGAGGCCCAGCACTTGCACCACGCCGTTGTCGCCGGTGACCACGATCACGTCGTCGCCGCTGGTGGCATTGATTGTGATCGTGTCCGCCGCACCATCGCCGATGCCGCTGCCCGGTGTCGCCGCCAGGTCGATATTGACCTCGGTGACGTCGGTTCCGCGCAGATCGTTGACCGTGATGTTGTCGGCGCCACCGCGGGCCGTGAAGTCGATGCGCTCGACGTCGTTGAGGTCCATGGTGACGTTGGCGACGTCGCGGAAGAAGTCGACGCGCTCGCCATTGGCCGAGATGTCGATTTTCTCGGAGATGGCGGCACCATTGAACAGCATGGTGTCGAACCCGGCCTGACCTTCCACGATGTCGTTGTCGTCGCCCGGGTTCCACACGAACACGTCGTCGCCCGCGCCCATGAAGGCGGCGTCGGTGCCGTCGCCGCCAGTGATCAGGTCGTTGCCTTGGCTGCCGAAGAAAACATCGTTTCCGAGGCCGCCGTTCATCGTCAGCTGGATGCCATCGGCCTCGAGGCTGCTGGCGTCAATCACGTCGTCGCCAGCCTGGCCATCCAAGATGAGCCTGTCGTTGGCTGCTTCCTGACCGAAGATGACCACGTCGGAGGAGAGACCGAAGACGTGGATCCCGCTGGCATCGCCGGCGACACCGAACACGTCGGCGCCCTGGGTGGCGTTCACCGTGATGGTATCCGCCGCTCCGTCGCCTCCTCCATTCGGACCCTGCAGATCGATGCTGACGTCCGTGACATCTGTCCCGCTGAGATCATGGACGACAATGTTGTCGACACCACCGAGCGCGCGGAAGTCGATGTGCTCGACACCGTTGAGGTCCATCGTGACATTGGCGATGTCGCGGTTGAACAGGACCCGCTCGCCGTTGGCCGAGATGTCGATTTTCTCGGCGATGTTGGCGCCGACGAACAGCATGGTGTCGACACCGTCCTGGCCCTCGATGGTGTCGCTGCCGTCGCCCGGATTCCACTGGAACAGGTCGTCGCCGGCACCCAGGGACGCGATGTCGTTCCCATTGTCGCCGAACACGAAATCGTTGCCGTCGCCGCCGAGGATGGTGTCGCCGCCCTGGCTGCCGAAAATGGTGTCGTCGCCGGCGCCGCCGTCGAGCGTGAGCTTCATGACGTCGGCCGGCAGGGCCGTGGCCGTGATAGTGTCGTCGCCGTCACGGCCCTGGATGACGAGCGTGTCGTTCGCGCCTTCCGCGTGAGTGATGTTCACCTGCGCGGACAGGCCGACCACCGAAACGGAGCTCCCCGCTCCGAACACGTTGATGATGTCGTCGCCATTCGTTCCGTTGGTGATGACAGTGTCGGCCTGGTTGTCGCCGACAGATCCGCCGATGGTCCCGGCCAGGTCGATGGCAACGTCGGTCACGTCGGTGCCGGTCAGATCGTTGACCTTGATGGTGTCGACGCCGCCGAGAGCGTTGATCTTGACGTGCTCGATCTCATTGAGGTCCATGACGATGTTGCCGAGGTTGCGCGTGAGGAGAACGCGCTCGCCATTGGGTAAAATCTCGAAGATCTCGCTGCCAGCGCTGCCGTTGAACAGCATCGTGTCACTACCGGCCTGACCATCGACCGTATCGCTGCCGTCGCCCGGGTCCCACTGGAATACGTCGTCGCCGGCGCCGAGAAACGCCAGGTCGCTGCCTTGATTGCCATCGATGAAATCGTTGCCGTCGCCACCGAGCAGCGTGTCGTCGCCGTTGCCGCCGAGGATCGTGTCGTTGCCGGCGCCGCCGTCGACCGTGATCTTGATGAGCGCGGCGAGATTGCCGGTGGCCGAGAATTGGTCGTCGCCGCCGTTCATGTTGACGACCAGGTTCTCCATGGTGCCCATGTCGATGGTGAAGGGGGCCGGGTCGAGGCGGTCGAAGCGGACTCGCGTACCGTTTGCCGTGACGGTGAAGACCTCGCTGCCGTTGCCGCCGTTGACCTCGGTGGTGTCAATGCCGGCGCCGCCTTCCGCCAGGTCGGTGTCATCGCCCGGGTTCCAGATAAAGCGGTCGTCGCCAGCTTCGCCGAACATCTGGTCATCGCCATCGCCACCGGTCAGCACGTCGTTGCCGGCGCCGCCGAACAGGAAGTCATTGCCGCCTTTGCCCTGCAGAATGTCGTTGCCGGTCTGGCCGAACAGCATGTCGCCGCCGGAGCCGCCGATCAGCGTGTCGTTGCCGGCGCCGCCGAACAGGTTGGCGGCGGGCAACGCGCCGTTCGCCTCGTCGAGCTTGATCGTATCGTTGCCGCCCTGGCCGAACGCCGTGATCAGGGCGGTGTTGGCCACCGTCGCAGTGCCGCCGAGGACCGGCACCGCGCCGCCGTTGACCAAAATTTGCCCCGCCGCGTTGCGGCTGGTGATGATGGTGTTGTCGAGCGCGTCGCCGAACTCGGTAAGCTGACCGGTACCGGGAAGAAATCTGGCGGTGATGGCCATTGTCGTGGTCCTTTCGAAGATTGGCCGAGAGTTCGGCGGTTGGTTGCTGTCGCGACGGAAGCGGGTGCTTCGGTCACAAGGGTGGGAAATGCGCTGCCGCCAGCGCGCGCGCCTGCGCCTGCGCGGCGGACAGGACCGCAGCGCCGTCGCGGCTGTAACGAGTCACGAACTCGATTTCGCCGCGGCTGATGCCGATGTCCGAGAGCATGCGATCGTCCAGCCGCGCGAGCTCGTGCATGGCGCGACGGAATCGCCACCTGGCCGCGAACGCGCCAAGCTGGCGAGCGAGCGATTGCGCGACGCGGCGCCGCCCTATTCGGTCCACCCATGGATGAACTGGTGATCCGTGACGGGACTGGATCGGAGACATGTCGCCCTCTCGTTGGCGCGCGGAGCGCCGGGATGCCGACCGGATCGGCGGCCTTTGCGAATCGTGCTGCTGGTCGATGCGGAGGCGCGTCGCCGGCAACGGGGCGGGCTATTAACCGCAGACGCGACGCGGCGCTTGGAAAAGGCCTGCGCCGGCCGTGGATTTTTGCTGAATTTTTGTCGGAGATGCCGTGAATGTGATCGGCCGGCCAATGAGCCTTTTGCGGTTCCCGGCGACAAAAGGCCCGAGCGCATCTACGGGGAGGAGCCCGGTTGCATTTCCGCTTCGCCGATTGCGAGATCGATCTTCCGCGGCATGAGTTGCGCCGCAACGGCGAAGCCGTGCGGGTCGAACCGCAGGTTTTCGACCTCATCGTTCACCTGGTGCGCAACCGCGAGCGCACCGTCAGCAAGGACGAGCTGTTCGATGCCATCTGGCGGGGGCGCATCGTCTCCGAGGCGTCGCTCAGCAGCCGGATCAAGGCGGCGCGCCGGGCGCTCGGCGACAACGGCGCCGCCCAGATCCTGATTCGTACGGTGCCCAAGCGCGGTTTCCGCTTTGCCGGGGAGGTCGAGGAGAGACGAACTGCATCCGTTGCGGCAGCTGCCGCGCCGGCGCCAGGCGGTCGGCGCGACGACGGGGCCGATGATCAGGCGATCGCGTTGGCGGGGCGCCCGCTCGCGGCGAAAGGAACCGAACCGGCCATCGCGCCGTCCGGCGGCCGCACATCGATCGCCGTGCTGCCGTTCGAGAATCTCAGCGGCGATACGGAAAACGAGTATTTCGGCTACGGCATGATGGAGGACCTGATCCGGTTGCTGGCCCGCAACCGCTGGCTCACCATCATCTCGCGCCACTCGACCACCGCGTTCTCGGATCCGGATTTCGACATCCGCGAGATCGGCGAGGCCCTCGGTGCCCGCTACCTGCTCGTCGGCAGCATCCGCCGCGGCAACGAGACGGTGAAGATCAGTGTCGAACTCGTCCGCGCCGCTGACGGCACGCAGCTGTGGTCCGAGAGCTACCACGTACCGCTCGCCGACATTTTCGACATCCAGGAGGAGATGGCCCGCCAGATCTCGGCCACCATCGAGCCCGAGCTCGCCAAGATCGAGCAGCAGGCGGCATCACGCAAGCCGCCGACCAATCTCGATGCCTGGGAGTGCTACCAGCGCGCGTTGTGGCATCTGTGCGCCTTCACGCCCTCGGGATTCGACGGCGCCGAACAGTTCCTGCTTCGCGCCATCGAACTCGAACCGGAACTCGCACGCGCCCACGCCGCGCTCGGCTATGTCGGCGTGCAGCGGACACTCTATGCCGCGCCGCACGAGCGCCCGGCCCGGCTCGAGGCCGGCCTGCGCGCCGCGCGCACGGCCGTGGCGTTGGACGACCGCGACTGCATGTGCCACTTCGTGCTCGGCCGCGCCCTGTGCCTCATGCGCCGCAACGACGAGGCCACCGCCGCCCTCGATCTCGCCATGGAGCTCAACCCGAGCTTTGCCCAGGCCTATTTCGCGCAAGGGTTCAATTTCCTGTGGTCCGGTCGGGCGCTCGAGGCGGAAGCACTGCTCGACCGCGCCACGATGCTCAGCCCGCGCGACGGCCACGTATGGAGCTTCCATCACGTCCGCTCCTGGGCCCGGTTCGCGCTCGGCGAATTCGAAGCGGCGGTCAGGTTCGCCCGTCAGGCCACGCGGCTGCCCAACGCCCCGTACCGCGCCTTTGCCACGCTGACGGCTTGCCTCGGCAGTATCGGGGCAGGGCCGGAAGCCTTTCGTGCCGCGGCCGAACTGCTCGAGCGCAAGCCGGATTACACTGCCGCGTTCGCCCGCCAGCAATTCTTCTTCTGCAACGACAGCGCCTTTCTCGACCGGTTCGTGGCCGGCCTGCGCACCGCCGGCATCCCGGCCGGCACGGCCTGAAAATATTAATTTGGCCGGCGCTGCGCCGACGGGCCGCCAGACCGCCCCTTGCAGGCGGAAAATGCTTGCAAATACGGGGCATTAAGCGATTTTTCTCATGGCTTTTCGGCGCCAGAAAGACGGTCCGCTCGTGCATGTTATTAAGAATCGGCGAACTCCCTTAACCAGCCATTAACCAGACGCGGGGCCAAATCGCCCCGCTCGTAAGGGAGTTCAAGAATCACCATGATGGACGACCCGATTCGCCAACCTCGATCGATGCGCTTTCGCGGCCGCTCCTATATCGCCTTCGTGCTCACGCCGGAGGCGCCGATCTTCGACTGGCTGGCTGATCTCGACGCCTGGACGCGCCGCTCGACTGGCTTCTTCGTCGGCAAGCCCGTGGTGCTTGACCTTTCAGCGGTGAACCTCAGCAAGGACGCCATCGCCCATCTGGTGGCCGAACTGCAGACGCGCGACATCCGCATCATGGGCATTGAAGGCGCCAATCCGGCCGAGGTCGGACCCGAGCTGCCGCCCGTGCTCAAGGGCGGCCGTCCCGCCGGTCCCCTCGATCCGGTCAACGCGCCGCCGCCCGCCGCGGCCGCCGCCTCGCCCGCCCCGGCCCCGGCACCCGCCTCGGCCGCCCCGGCCCCGGCACCCGCGCCGGCCGCACAGGAGCCGAGCTCGCTGGTGCTGGAGAAGCCGGTGCGCTCCGGCCAGTCCATCGTGTTTCCGCAGGGCGATGTGACCGTGCTGGGTTCGGTCGCGTCCGGCGCCGAAATCATCGCCGGAGGCTCGATTCACGTCTATGGCACGCTGCGTGGTCGCGCGCTGGCCGGCTCCGCCGGCAACGCGCGCGCCCGCATCTTCTGCCACCGGGCGGAAGCCGAGTTGCTCGCCATCGACGGCTACTATCGCACCGCCGAAGACATGGAACCGAGCCTGCGCAACCAGCCCATCCAGGCGTGGCTGCAAGGCGACGTCATGCTCATCGCCCCCCTCAACTGAAGACAGGGACTTCGACAATGGCACAGGTTTTGGTCGTGACATCCGGCAAAGGCGGCGTCGGCAAGACGACGTCCACCGCTGCCCTCGGTGCAGCCCTGGCGCAGACGGGTCAGACCGTGGTGGTGGTCGATTTCGACGTCGGCCTGCGCAACCTCGACCTGGTCATGGGCGCCGAGCGGCGCGTGGTTTTCGACCTGGTCAACGTCATCCAGGGCTCGGCCAAGCTGCAGCAGGCCCTGATCCGCGACAAGCGCCTCGACACGCTGTGGCTGCTCCCGGCCTCGCAGACGCGCGATAAGGATGCGCTGACCGCCAACGGCGTCGCCCGCGTGGTCGGGGAGCTGAAGCAGAAATTCGACTGGGTGATCTGCGACAGCCCGGCCGGCATCGAGCGTGGCGCCACGCTGGCCATGCGG
>Ga0126376_10000632_pt1 | contig 17491 bp, 18 predicted proteins | sample PanSoiMetPlot_15_FD_92760 | JGI IMG/M metagenome (GOLD analysis project Ga0126376, IMG submission 92760) | Tropical forest soil microbial communities from Panama - MetaG Plot_15 | ecosystem: Environmental > Terrestrial > Soil > Tropical forest > Bulk soil | place: Panama | collected 2016-02-17
AAAAAGTCGGAGATGCCACGGGCTTGTCCCGTGGAGTGTCACGCTGTTCGCTACATCGCCTCAATCAAACACGAAGCCGGATGCCACGGCCTTGAGCCGTGGAGCGTTCACGTTCTCAGCTAATTAGCAACAAACGTGAAACTCCACGGGACAAGCCCGTGGCATCTGTTGACCTTAGGGTTTTTGGATTCATTTAGCAACAAACGTGAGATTCCACGGGACAAGCCTGTGGCATCTCGAATTTTTGTGCAAAGCCTGTTAAGCACTCCGAAGAACTAAAGAGGATGCGTTATCGTAGTGGCTTGAGGAGGTGAAACCCGATGTATTGTTCGACTTGCGGGGTGGCAGTCCCCGAGAGTTTGAGCTACTGCAATCATTGTGGCGCCAGGATCATCACGTCCAACAGCGATAAAATCGCCACCTCTCGCGACGTCAACCCTGAACTCCTTGTCCCTGCGATGGTGGCGACGTTTGTACTGGGCCTCCTCGCCATTACAGTCCTGCTTGGCGTAATGAAATCCGTGCTCGGACTCGAGTTGGGTCAGATTCTCGGTTTTGCTGCGCTGAGCTTTTTGGTAATGATCTTCCTCGAAGGCGTGTTCCTGCTGCTTTTATTCCGTCGGAATCGCGGTGCTGAGGAACGAGCGAGGACAGAGTTACAGGCGGGGCACACCACGAAAGAGCTTGGTGCGCCACAAGTGCAGGCGCTGCAAGAACCGCTGTCGAGCGTGACCGACCACACGACGCGCGCGTTTGAGCCAATCTACACCAACCGAAACAAAACTACATAAGACCGTAACTTTTCCGCCAGTCGACAGTTTTATTAAAAGGAAAACGGCGCTGCGAGGACTGGTTAGACTTGAGTCAGGTAACTGAACCCGAAGAACGGCTCCTGATCGAAGCTGCTCAGAAGGACCCGAGCCGCTTCGCCGAGCTGTACGAACAGAACTTTCACCGCGTGTATGCCTACATCGCGCGGCGGGTTCGCGATCGTGCGGAAACTCAGGATCTGACTGCCCACGTCTTTCATCAGGCACTCGCAAACCTCGGAAAGTTCAAATGGAAAGGCTCGCCATTCGCCGCGTGGCTTTACAGGATCGCTTCGAACGCGATTGCCGATCAGGCTAAGCGAAAGGTGCGTGAGTCGAGTGATCAACCAAATCCCCTTTCTGAAAGCTCAACTGCAACAGATCTGGAAAAAGTGGAATGTCGGGCTCGTTTGTTTAGCGCAGTCGACAAACTCCCAGAGGACCAGCGTCGCGTGATAGTGATGCGTTTCGCGGATGAAAAGAGTATCCGTGAAATCGCTGATGAGTTGGGGCGCAGTGAAGGAGCAGTGAAACAACTCCAGTTTCGCGGCCTGGAGAATTTGCGTAATCGCTTAAACGAGAAGTAATACCAATGGCCGAACGCTCAATTATTGACCAATTGGATGACGCTGTCGCAGCGATAGCTGAAGGGCGTCAATCGGATCTGACGAATCTTGAGCCGGAATTATCCGCGCTCGTCGGAGTCGCGCAGGATCTTATTGGTCTACCTCGCGAGACGTTCAAGGCTGAACTTCAGCAGCAATTGATAAGGAGAGATTCCATGAGCAGTCCCGCACAACAAACGAATCCCGTGCGTTCAATGTCATTTCATATCTGCATCGCAGGCGCAGGCGCGGCTATTGATTTCTATCGCGATGCATTTGGAGCAAAAGAATTGATGCGACTTACCGAACCGGATGGAAAGATTGGCCATGCCGAGTTACAGATCGGTGACGCAGTCCTGAGTATCTCTGATGAATATCCCGACTATGGGACCTTGAGTCCAAAAACAATCGGCGGTTCGTCAGTGAAAATTCACCTTGACGTAGCGGACGTCGACGCCTTTGCCGAAAGAGCCATCAAGGCAGGCGCAACTTTGGTTCGTCCCATTGAGGATCAGTTTTACGGCGATCGATCTGGTCAACTCGCAGACCCATTCGGTTACACGTGGATTGTCTCAACGCATCTGAGGGACGTACCTGTCGACGAGATGCAAAAGGAGCTTGATAAGTGGGCACAAGAACGGTCAGCGAAGAATTCATACGAAGCCGGCATCAATGAGCCGAAGATGAGGCGTGAAAACCGTCACGCCGTCACTCCATACATCACAGTTCATAAACCGGCGGAACTTATCGACTTCGTCACTGAAGCATTCGGCGGAATCGAGCATTTCCGCGCCACTGGTTCTGCGGGCGGAATACACGCTGAAGTATCGATCGGTGATTCGATCGTAATGATCGGTGGGGCCGAGCACATCGAGCCGATGCCTACAGCAATTCATCTCTACGTGCCTGACGTCGATCAGGTTTATGAACGTGCGCTCAGAGCGGGCGCAAAATCTTTAATGCCGGTTGCCGATCAGCCGTATGGTGAACGTTCGGGCGGAGTTGAGGACGCCCAGGGAAATCGCTGGTACATCGCGACTCCATTCGAACCCTTACAAACAATCGCTCAGGACCTTCACACTGTAACCGTCTACTTCCATCCAATCGGTGCTCAACGTTTCATCGATTTCGTTACCAATGCGTTCGGTGGGAAAGAACTGATGCGCCATGCAGAGGGCGAGATGATCATGCACGCAAAAGTACAAATCGGCGATTCGGTGATCGAGCTGGGCGAAGCGCGCTATCCGACACAGCCGTTGCCGACCGCTATATACCTCAATGTGGACGATGTCGATACGACGTACGAACAGGCGTTAAAGGCAGGAGGAACTTCAATGCTGGCGCCCACTGATCAACCCTTCGGCGATCGCAACGCGTGGGTGAAAGATCCGTTTGATAACGTGTGGTACGTGGCGGCGCCGGTGAAACGTCAGAGTGGTGCATGAAGTAGAACATTTCTTAATAGACCGTTGCGGCGGTCGGCTCCTCGCTGACGGGCTCCGTAAGCAAGGGCATGATGTGGTCGAGTCTCGTGAACTCGGGCCTGACCCTGGGGACCGTGCATTACTCGAGTGGGCGGCGAAAGAGACAAGAATTCTCGTTACGATTTGACAGTGATTTTGGCGAGCTAATCTACCTCGAAAATATTCCGCATGCTGGTCTCGTCCGTCTTCCAGACGTGCCTGCGCACGAACGCCAATTCATTCCAGGACTTATTGACGCGCCACGAAACCGAACTACAAGATGCTGCAATCATCACAGTGACAGGCGGCCAGATCAGAATCTCGAAAGGCCCCAGTCGAAGTTGACCTTCATATAGATTGAGAGTAGGTTACTGGCGCACCTGTTGATACAACATAACCGGCAACAAGAATTGGCTGGTCCTAAAGCCTGCAATTGCCTCCCGCTTCCTTGTACCAGCCTCACGAACTCAACGACCAGAGAGCACCGCAGTTAAAACGGAAACCTCGTCTCGGAACTAACTTCTGAAGCTGGAGGACATATTTATGAATCAACAAAAACTCACGCACCTCGAAACCAGTAAAAGGCGCATTCAGATTCTGCTGCTCGTGTTCGTCACTCTCTTCCTTGCAGTCCCGGGAGTTGCCCAGGTAACTGACAGCATTTCACCGTGCGATGATTCTCAGGCACAAGTTCAACGCAAGACTCTGCCCGCAACCGACTTCAATTGCCTGCGATTTGTTGAGCAAGAAGCTCCGTTAACGCGGTCGGCGCCCGCTGAAGCAACGGCCGGTTCGCCGCAGCCTAGTTCGCCTTCAAGCAAGTTCGCGATTTTTGGTGGGGTCGGCGTTGCGGTGCCACACGGAGACTTTTCGACTTTCCTTGACCCAGGCTTGAGTGTGAACGCCGGACTGGAATACATGATCACTCCACAGTTCTCTGCGGAAGGTTTTTTGGGATATCACCGGTTTTCGAACTTCTTTATCGGACACACCAGCCTTTACCAGGTGTCAGGCAATGCGAAGTTCTATTTGGTCGATGAGTCGAGCAAGGTTCGTCCGTTCGTCAACGGCGGCGTTGGAGACTACGTGACCAACTCAGGTACATCGCATTTTGGCGGTAATGTTGGTGCTGGAATTCTTTTAGAGGTGACGCCAAGGTTCGGAGTACAAGGTGCGTACAACTTCAACATCTTTAGTGCCAGCACTAACTTTAAGTTCTCCACGGTTCAGGGAGGCGTGCGCTTCCGGTTTTAGTCACCGGCAAAGCGGATGGTGGTTTTCACAAATACTTCTCGCGTTAATAGTGGGAAGAGTACGAACTCACGCGCAGTCCATTGAGGACATCGCGTACTCGCAAAGGCCCGTCTATTCAAAACGGGTCCCACTAGAAAGGAGATCATTTATGACTACTACACCAACAGAAAAATTCGTCGTGTACTGGCTCGGTTACCATCAGAACCCGCCGGCCATCCAGTCGCTTCCCAAGGGAATCGACGTAGTTAACCTGTTCCTGCTAAACCTGACCAGCTCAACAGGCGGCACCACTCTCGACTACAGCTACATCACCTCTCAAGGAACAACCTGGGCAGACATTCTCACCCAGTCGCACGCGGCTCAGGCCAACGGAGTGAAAGTGTGCGTCTCCATCATCCCTCCTTCTACCAACACACCTATCTGGAACACCATTCCTGATCCGGATACGTTCGCAGAGAACGTTTACAACCTGGTGAAGGGGTGGGGGCTCGATGGAATAGATATCGACGCCGAACAGGGTAACGATGTTCCGCCCAACCAAAACTTCGTTACGGTGGTAAAGGCCCTGAGCAAATACTTCGGACCTGCCTCAGGCACAGGACTCATCATGAGCTATGTAGGTTTCCAACTCTTCAACGATCGGATAGTGCTGCAACCCTGTGCGTCATTGTTCGACTATGTCATGTTGATGGGTTACGGCTGGAAGTTTCACGCGATGGTCGACCAGTTCAAACAGTACGCCGCGATCGTGGGTGCCCAGAAGCTCATGTTCGGCATTGGTGGCGACAAATGGGTAACACCGTTAGCCGAGACCGAGAAACTGGCAGCGTGGGAACCAACCAATGGGACCAAGGGCGGTATGATGGAGTTCAACATCGACGACGACACGAACTACGAGGCAGCTAACGCGATTATCAAGGCGCTGTCATCGCAAGCGAAGGCGACGGCGGGTTAACGACGATCACTATCGAGTCAGTACCGGCGCGATAGCGACCGGTACTGAACCCGATCAGACCGGAAAACGTCTTAATGTCGCATCAGTAGTCTTGTTACTCGCAGCGGTTCCAGTCTTCTCACCGATGAGGCGCGTCAACTGATCAGGCTTAACGATTGCAAATCCGAGTTTGTGCAACGCCTTGAGACCAACGGCAACAGCCGGCCACCACAGCGGCAGCGGAACAGCGCGATAACGCTTGCTGATCCGGGAAGCGAGGACCATTCCGCTTAGATCCTCCGGGCCGCAGATAGTCTCGATTCTGATTCCGTCGTGTTGCTGTTGTATCAGCTCAGCCGCGAGTTTGCTGAAGTCGTCAACATGCATCGGAGCGAACATCAAATTTGACTGTCCGAACAGTGCCGGAACGACTCGCCATCTGCGCGCAACTGCCAACATGCGATCGATGCCCTCGTTGCTTCCACTCCCGTAGATTTCAGCCGGACGAATGATCAATAAACTCGTCCAATCGAACTTCTGTAGCTCCTGCTCGGCGGCAAGTTTCGACTCGCCATACGCTCCACTGCCGCGAGTAGCGCACCGCGTACTGATGTACACAAAACGGCGACAACCATTTTTGCGCGTTGCTGCTGCGAGCCGCACTGTTCCGTCCAGATTAACGTTCCAGTATCGCTTTTCATCGGACGCATGAGTCACTCCGGCGAAGTGAATGACCATATCAAAATGCGCGTGAGATAACGTTTCGCTCAAGTCGGATTCGAGGTCCAGGTCGATCACGTACAACCTCGGATCGGCAATCGGAATGTCTTTTCGGTGACGGCCGCACCAGAGTTCGATATCGCTATTCAGGAGCAACCGGCGCTCTACGCCAACTGCGAGAGGCGACGCGGCGCCGGTGACGAGGATTCGCATGATTGCAGTCAGATTGGAATACGTACTAACATCGCCGCGTGACTGAGCCCCATTTTTCGCTGGTAGTCCTTTGTTACCGGAGCGGCCAAAGTATTATTCCATTCGTTGAGCGTTTGCAGCGAACGTTGTCGCGCTGCAATTTTTCCTGGGAGCTCGTGCTCGTCGGAAATTATATCGAGGGCAGCGACGACGAAACGCCTGAAGTAGTCAAAAAACTTGCTGAACGCTCAGACAACATCCGCACCGTAATTCGCCCCAAGCAGGGAATGATGGGATGGGACATGCGCATGGGTCTCGACGCCGCGCGCGGTACGTACATCGGAGTCATCGACGGCGACGGTCAATTTCCTCCGGAGTCGATAATCGCCTGTCTTCTGAAATGCGAACTGGAGGATCTCGATTTAACGAAAACATACCGCGTCATACGCGACGATGGTCTGTATCGACGCTTCATCTCCGCGGTGTACAACGCAATCTTCAGCCTGCTGTTCGGATTCAAAGTCCGCGACATCAACTCCAAACCTAAAATCATTCGGCGCGATAAGTACGAGTTGCTACACCTCGAATCGGACGATTGGTTTGCCGATGCGGAGATAGTGATTCGCGCTCGCGAACTCGGCCTGAAGGTTGGTGAAACACCGGTCCATTTTAAGAGCAACGACAACAGAGGTTCGTTCGTAAAACCGAAAGCAATCCTCGAATTTACCTCGAACCTCCTGAGATACAGGTTCTCACCAAGACATCGGGCAAAAGCCCGTTCACTTCCCAGCTCCGCCGTCGAGTAACACTTAAATTCGTCGCGCAATACAGACTGCCGAGACTCCAAACGGAAGTCTACCGTCTTTAAGTACGAACCGCTCAGCAGCGAACAAGCGACTGAATGGTCCATTCATCAGCGAAATGTTTATTCCGTATTCCGTATCGGCGCGCAGACCCAACCAACGCATCACTGATCGCACGAGCAGCACGGGGAGAAAGAAGCTGATGTTTGCGTAGCTGGACCACTCAACGGAAAACCCTGCTGCTTCTACCGCGCTCAACAAACTCGGCAACGTATAGCGACGCCGGTGATTGCTCACATCATCCTGAACGCCCCAAAGGAACATGAACGCAGGAACAAACAACAGGAGACGTCCGTCATGACGCAAAACTCTTCTCATCTCTCGCAGTCCGGCAACGTCATCGTCGAGATGCTCAACGACGTCGAGTGCGGTGACCAGATCAAATGAATCGTCTTCGTACGGTAGCTCCTCGGCAGCTCCGAGCCTGACCGAATTCAGGCCGCGCTCGCGGCAGAACTCGACGGCTTGTGGAGAGATGTCGACGCCTTCTGCACGCCCGAAGCCGGCGAGCATCTTGAGATTAGCCCCCGTGCCAGATCCGACGTCGAGAATCCTCGGATTCGGAGTGTCCAGCGTCGTACAGATTTTTTCGACGAGACATTGGATAATGCGTCGGCGCCCCACATACCACCAGTGAATCTCCTCCACCTGGTAAAGGATCGGATAATGGTGCGACTCCATTTCCTTCGGCAGATTAGCGACAACAGTGTTGTTCGTGATTTTCAGAATTAATGGGTACCTTGAAGGGCTTTAGGTGTAGTACGTACGAGGGGATATGTTTCAAGCGAAAGCAACAGACCGTGATCAAGTCCTCTATGAAAAGTCGATCTCTTTGCGTGTCTACTCATCCGCGTTACTCCGTGAAGCTCAAGAGCTTTGCCAAACTGCAAATAGGCTCCGCAAGACAAATGCATCATTGGCTTCTGACTTGTGGTTAATTAGAGCAGTTGGTTTCTTTCCCGAAACGCGCTGGCGATCATATCTCAAGTTGCATGCGGCGGCGAGAAAGAATGACCGACCTGGCCAGGATGCCACGGGCTTGTCCCGTGGAGTTTCACGTTCGCTGCTAAGCAAAATCTAAAACTAAGATCTCCAGATGCCACGGGCTTGTCCCGTGGAGTTTCACGTTCGCTGCTAGCAAATCTAAAACTAAGATCTCCAGATGCCACGGGCTTGTCCCGTAGAGTTTCACGTTCGCTGCTAAGCAAAATCTAAAACTAAGATCTCCAGATGCCACGGGCTTGTCCCGTGGAGTTTCACGTTCGCTGCTAATTAGCTCGGAACGTGAACGCTCCACGGGACAAGCCCGTGGCATCTCGGACTGTTGTCCATGGCCCTGAGTTCTTCTATCCACCCCATGGAAGACAAAGCGGCTTCGAGTGGGAGGACATCTAGGCATTTGCCTCGGCCGCTTTGTTCCAGTGGGGGCGGGGGCGAGGATTGTTTGACCTTAAACGCGTAATCCGCTGGAAGATTCCCTCAGAAATTTTCAAGTGCTAAAATCACCCCCAACCGGGCGCCTTGCAATAGCCCACTCACACTCTCGAAATGGTTTCGCCAAGCAGAAAGAGATAACCGAATGGGTTCGTCCGCAGGCATCACACAACTGCTCGAAAGATGGAGCAATGGTGAGGAAAACGCCCGCGACGAGTTGATGCCGCTCGTCTATGACGAACTGCACCGACTCGCCGTCACTTACCTGCGGCGCGAACGACGCGAGCACACCCTCCAACCCACCGCACTTGTAAATGAGCTTTTCCTGAAGTTTTCTGAGCAGCACAGCATGAGCTGGCAGAACAGGGCGCAGTTTTTCGGGGTCGCCGCGCAAATGATGCGACGCATTCTCGTCGATTACGCGCGCGCCCACTACGCCTCCAAGCGCGGCGGTAGTCGTTACTGCGTGTCACTCAAAAACATCGCCGCTTTCGGCGCCCAGCCTGACGCCGACCTACTGGCGCTTCACGACGTTTTGAACGAACTCGAGCAGATCGATCCGGATCAGGCGCGAATTGTCGAATTGCGGTTTTTTGGCGGCCTGACAATCAAAGAAACAGCGGAAGTAATGGGAACCTCGCACGCGACGGTCGAACGCGAATGGAAACTCGCAAGAGCGTTCCTGAAACGAGAGTTAACCAGAACGAAGGGTCCTTCTTGAGGGACTTGGGCGACAGATCTCGCGTTATAGTCAGCAACATGAACTACAACCTCAAGAATCGCCATGATCACCCATGACAGGTGGCAACGAATAAAAGAGATTTTTTACTCCGCTCAGGACCGCACACCTGCCGAGCGCTCGAATTTTCTTGATGAAGTTTGCGGGGATGATGTGTCGATGCGGGAAGAAGTTGAAGCCCTGCTCACCGCAGACGCCGACAACGAAAACTTTCTAACTTCTCCAGCATACGAATTTGCAGCCGGCATGCTTGCAGAAGAGGCGAGCGAGTTCGTCGCAGGTCAAACAGTCGGACGCTACGAGATCCTTTGTCCGCTGGGCGCGGGCGGCATGGGCCAGATCTATCTCGCACGCGACACACAGTTAGGGCGCAACATCGCGCTCAAGCTTATCGCGCAGGAATTCGCCACCGATTCTCGCCGCGTACTTCGTTTCGAACAGGAAGCCCGCGCCGCCTCGGCCCTCAATCATCCCAACGTGTGCGTGATCCACGAGATCGGAATCACAGACACGGGCCGCCACTTCATCGCGATGGAACACATTCAGGGTGCGACTCTTCGCGATCATCTTGCGCGTGGTCCACTCAAGCTTCCTGAAGCGTTGCAAATCGCCATCCAGGTCGGTGCGGCACTCGGCAGTGCACACGCAGTCGGCATCGTTCATCGCGACATCAAACCCGAGAACATTATGTTGCGCCCCGACGGCTACGTGAAGGTCGTGGACTTCGGACTCGCGAAGCTCACTTAAATCCTGCCGGACCAACAACCATCGGACAAAGCGCAAACACTCGTGCAGACAGAACCCAGAACACAAATGGGTACGGTCAAGTACATGTCGCCGGAACAACTGCGCGAAAGAACCATAGATGAACGAACGGACATCTGGAGTCTCGGCATCGTGCTTTACGAGATGCTGACCGGCTCGACGCCTTTCGGCGCCGAGTCACGTAACGAGTCCGTCGCTATCATTCTCAGCGCAGAGCCCGCACAACTCACATTTCCTGAAGAAGTACCGATCCGGTATCGGGAGATCGTAAAGAAGGCACTCGAAAAGAACGCCGACAAACGATACCAAACAATATCCAAACTCACTGCGGATTTGACCAGTCTTAAACGCGAGTTGGAGCGCAACGCTGAAATGTCATTTGGCGATATGCAACCATCGCTGGTCGGATACACATTCAAGGTTCGCTTTGGTTCAACGATACTCACGCGACTCAAGTCGCAAGCTGACACGCTGTTTACTGAGGTTAGAACACACAAGCGAGCTGCGATTTTCGCCGGCACAACCTGCGTCCTCGGTTTGCTCTTGTTCCTTCCGGCGATAACCCAGTGGATTAACAATCTGAGGAACCCCGTTAAGTGGGTCATGAAGCCGTTGACAAACTTCGGAACATCGGTGTGCTCGGCAATTTCGTTCGATGGTAAGTGGTTCGCGCATGCCGAAGAACAAAATGGTAAGCAACTTTTGCTCGTAACGAATATTGCGACTTCCGGCTCATCCGTTGCTGTGCCACCAGACGATGTGCAATACCTCGGCGTTTCATTCTCGCGCGACAACTATCTCTACTTCACGCGACAAGAAAAGAGCGGCCCCGCAACTCTCTACCGCCTCGCATGGCCCGGCACTAATCCAACAAAACTGAAGGACGGTGTCGATAGTCCTATCAGCTTCTCTCCAGACGGCGGTCGCTTTGCATTTGTCCGCCATGACAACGCGAATTCTGAATTCCTGTTAATGCTGTCGAATGTCGACGGCAGCGACGAGCAAGTACTGGCGAGGCGCAAAGACGGGGATAGATTTTCGATCTATGGACCAGCCTGGTCGCCTGACGGCAACATGGTTGTTTGTCCCACAAGCCACTGGGACAACGGCTTCCATATGCAACTGATCGGTTTCGATCTGAAAGACGGACGCGAACAAGTGATCGGCGGTCAATCGTGGTTCTCAGCATTTGCAGTGGACTGGCAAAACAATACGAGCCTCGTTGTCAGTGCTCGAGACAGGGAAACCTCGCCTCACCAGCTATTGCGCATCAATTTTCCTGGCGGAGCTGCGGAAAGAATTACTAACGATCTCAACGATTACAGAGGAGTCAGCATATCCGGTAGCGACATCGTTACCGTAAAAACAACTCTCTCATGGCGGATGTGGGTAGTGAGCCTTGACGAGCCGCAAAAGGCGTCCGCGATCGCGTCGGGAGTCGGTGTGAACTACGGCCTTAGCTGGACCAAAAAGAACAAGATAGTTTTCTCATCGATGGCCCAGGATCGACTAAATATCTCGCGCATCGATCCTGACGGTTCTAATCAAGTCAAGCTAACGAACGTCGGAGACAACTACACGCCGGCGGCCTCGGCCGATGGTCGTTTCATCGTATTTGCATCTAACCGGAATGGAGCTTTCAACATCTGGCGCATCAACGCCGACGATGGCAGCGACGCAACACAACTGACCTTTAGTGACGGCAACTTCTATCCTTCGTGCTCCCCGGATGAGTGGATTGCTTACGATAACGTCGTGAACTCCGGAATAAGTGTTTTGAAAATTCCGCTGAACGGCGGCGACCCGATAAAAGTGATCGAGAAATATCGGATGCCCGTATTCTCACCGAATAATCAATTCATCGCGTGTCGCTCGAATATTGAATCCGATTCTCTTGACGTGGCCATCTTTTCCGCTCAGGGCGGGCCGCCTTTGAGACATGTTGCGATTCCGATTCAGGAGTGGCAACGCGTTCAATGGCTAAACGACCACGAACTGAGTTTCATAAAGAATGAGAATGGCTACTCAAATATCTGGAGTTACGATCTCGACACGGGAGCGTCAAAACAGCTCACGAATTTCAACAGCGATCGAATCTACGCCTACGCCTGGTCACCTGACTTCAAGCAAGTAGCTTGTCAACGTGGGACTAACATCAGTGACGTGACGATGATCAGCGAACGTTAAGGCTGTTTGCTGCCGCCGCAGGTTGCGTAGATCGATCGCTTGTCGATTACAACTACGTTGGATCGCCAGGTGGTGGCTGGCTTGGACCTCCGCCTCCGCAGCCTGGGGGAAATGGACCGGCAATAGCTTTAGTGGCAAGGTCGACCTGATCGATTGCAGCTTTCAGTGCCCCCACTGCCGCCGAATCGACTTTTTTGCCGGCAACTAACTTCTCCAACATCTCTTTTACCTGTTTGAGAGCTTCTCCGATTCTCTCATCGGCAATTTTAATCAGGCCATTGATTTCTTGTTGCCCGCTATTAATCTTTTGCTGACTGAAGTCTTCGAGTTCGTACCCTCCGTAGTTGTAAGGCATACAAAACCTCCTGCCGGTTAGGCCGGCACTTAAATGGTGGGTTGCTCAGATCTGCGCTCAAGGAATGCCGCTGAGTTTAAGCGCCAGAACTGAACCTGAAATAAAGGTTCTGGACTCGCTTCGCTCCTTGTAACAGAGGCAGGAGACTGTTTACTAGAGGCCCAACAATTCACAAAGCCCTGGTCCAGAGTTCCTTCTGGGCAATGAGTCCTGCTTGACGTACTAACGCGAAAAACACAGTTAGATTCCCTCAGTTGCCGCTACCGGCAACCAAAGGCGGTCCAAGCCTGATCACTGACCTTGAGGCGAGAACTTCAAAAACCATCGCGCGATGAGTCGCGGGTTGTCTTGGCTGTAAAACAAACGCGGTTGTTGTTTGACGTGACGCGAAACGTTTCCTCCTCCGCAGCGCGACCAGTGCCTGTGAACACATCGATGTGTTGACCAACGATGCCGGCGCCAACGTCAGTCGCGCGAAACGTTTTGGACGACCATGGACTCGGAAGTGTAGTAATTTGCACTTCTGCGCCGGGCGGAATCAGAGATCGATCGATTGCGATCATGCCCTCGCTGAGTAGATTGCCGGCAGCGTCGAGCGGGCCTCGATCGGAACGGTGCCAACGGCCCGAATAGTAACCGAGCGCCCATCCAAAGCGCGTGATTCCCCAACCTTCGGTACGCGTTTCGTTCAGGAATTCCTGACTGAAACTCAGATTCCCTACACGTTCAACGTTTATTTCCTCGGGATCTCCAGGCAGTTCGTCTTCACGTGGAACGTAGTAACCCGTGATGTACCAGCCTTCAGAACACATCGATTTTCCCTGCGTCTGTGCTTTGGAGTTGTTGCGATACACGACGGGTCCCAACAAAACAGCGATGCAAATCAGTGCTGCAAACACCAGTGGCCTGCTGATAAACTCTGCGTGTTTTTTCGATTGGTATTTCATAACTACTCTCTTTACATAATAATCTCTCGGAGATTGGTCATGAAAATCTTACTGGTCATTCTCGGAATCGTCTCCTTTTCACCGCTCGCTCAACAACGCAGTCTATTTAGCCGCAGATTTTCGCCGATAAACGCGGATCAGATCCCAACCAATTTGTCTCTTTTGTAATGACAGCTTGACACAAAAGTCAGTAAGCGGGAGCAATTGCGAGCAAGACGACTACGCGCAGTGCATCTATCTTTTTGCCCGGATAAAACTATGCGCAAAAGAGTCCTCAGTTCTGCCGTGTTCATCCTGATGTGCCTTACGGTGACAGCGCCGGCACAAACAACCAATCACAACCGCGATTTCGATCCGCTCCATCAATTCAATAGCGCCGTCAGGAAATTGGTGAGTCAGGTCACACCGAGTGTGGTCCAGGTGGTCGCGACCGGTTATGGACCAGTCGAGTCGAGTAGTGGAAACAACAGTGCGTTAGTGGGCATGCAGGAGAAGATCGGCTCGGGAGTAGTCATCGATCCCGATGGTTACATCGTGACGAACGCGCATGTGATAAACGGTGCGCAGCACGTGCGTGTCAGCGTTCCAATCGTCGCCGCGAATGAGTCGACTAACGAGCCCGTCATCAGCCGCTCGCGTGTTGTTGATGCGCGTGTTGTCGGCTCGGATGAAGACATCGATCTGGCAGTGTTGAAGATCGAAGCGACGGGACTGAAGGCGCTGCCGATTGGAGATTACAACAAGCTGCGGCAGGGCGATTTTGTATTTGCATTTGGTAGTCCCCAAGGTTTGCAGGACTCAGTCACGATGGGTGTAGTCAGCATACCGGCACGGCAACTGGATCCTGACAGTCCGGTCGTGTATGTGCAGAGTGATGCAGCTACGAATCCTGGCAACAGCGGCGGCCCGCTGGTGAATGTCGATGGCGAACTGATCGGAATCAACACGTTCATCTTTTCGCAAAGCGGTGGCAATGAGGGTTTGGGTTTTGCAATTCCGAGTGCAATCGTCGCTTATGCTTATCCGCAACTTCGCAAGTACGGCCACTTGCATCGTGGCGAGACCGGCATCGGCGTGCAGGCGATTACGTCTGAGCTCGCTGCCGGTCTCAAACTCAACACCGATTCAGGCGTGATCGTTTCGGATGTCATGCCGGGAAGTCCCGCGGAGAATGCAGGCGTAAAAGTGCAAGACATCGTAAAGACGATCGATGGTTATCCGATCGATAATCTTCCGGCGGTTGGCACGCGACTGTTCATGCGGAGCGGCGGTGATCAGATCAAACTCGGAGTGTTGCGTGGATCGACCAGACTAAATTTCGTAGTGCCGGTGGTGGAGTTGCAGAACGATCTGGACAGTCTGGCGACAGTGGTCCAGTCGAAGCAGAGTCCTGTGAGTCAGTTGGGTGTGGTTGTGATCGACCTCGATCCGGCGGTTGCGAAGAAGTTTCCGACCTTGCGGATCGGCTCGGGCGTCCTCGTTGCTGCACGCGCAATCGATTCGAACGCGGACGTTCCTCTCGAGGCGGGCGACGTTATTCACACGATCAATGGCGCGTCAGTAAAAACAGGTGACGACCTTCGCGCGACATTGAATCACACGAACCCAAACACCCCCGTGGTCTTACAGATCGAACGTTCCGGAAAATTGATGTTCATCGCCTTCAAACTCAACGAACCCGGCCGGTGAAAACTGCAACCGGGTCGGTGAACGCCTCACAATCACAGCGCCGAAGGCGCGAAATATGATAGCCAGGGGCAAGCGCGAAGCGCGTCGCCCCTGGTTAAGCACACCCAAAGCCAATGAGGCCTGAAGGGCCGAAATAACCGCCGCCGTATTACGCCCTTTGAAGGGCTCAGTGTAAATTTTTGATCTCGTTACCAGGGGCGACGCGCTCGCTTCGCTCGCGCTTGCCCCCGGCTATCATAATGTCGCGCCTTTGGCGCTTTGTGACGCCGCGGACCAGACCTGGTTGATGGCGGAGATAACGGCGTCGGGTTGGGTTTGAGGAAGTTGGTGCCCTGTCTCCGGTAACACGATCAGTTTTGAATTCCTGATTGTCTTCTGCAGCGGGTACGCGTGCTCGTTCGGGTCGAGCAGACGATCCGCAGAACCGGTGACGATCACTACCGGCATATCGATCTCACTGTACCGTCGACTCAAAACTTTCAAACTTGCACGCAGAGTTCTTTCGTCGTAAGCACACGCCTTGATGTGATCGGGCATCATCCACATCTGCGCTGCCTGCTCCGCGTATTCGTGTTGCACGTCCTGAGGATCGTAAGCCTGCTTCAAACTCTTCCTCACAATCGCGCGCCCGAGATACGGCGTCAGCGTATTCACGACAAACTTTCCAATCAGCGGGACGTGAGGAACAAGCGACCACCACTCAACAGGAACACTCGGATACGCCGCCGGCGCGAGTAAAACAATTCCCGAAAGATCCTTTCCATAAGCGACCGCCGCGGCCAGCACGAGCGATCCGCCCCACGAGTGGCCTACCAACACCGGCTGCTCGACAGCGAGTTTTTGCAGCGCATCACGGATAATGCGGGCCTGGACCTCAACGGTAATCTGAGTAGAATCCTGCCGCTCGCTGTAACCGTGTCCGGGACGATCGAAAGCAACGACGTGATACGACTGAGCGAGTCTCTCGACTACCGCGAGTGTGTAATCCTGATATGAACCAGGATTACCGTGGATCAGGATCACAGGTGGACCCGATCCGGCGCTGACATAACTCAGCGCTGTTCCGTCAACAACTATAGTTTGCCTAGGAAAATGGTTTGCGCCCGCAGATTCAACTTTCATTTCTCCCCTTGCTCTCGATCACGGAAACTATATTCATCGGGGCAACGGGGACTTTTTTCGGGCTCTTCAGACGTCGCCACGCGCGACTCAGTTGTCGCGCGATCAGATCCGATGGTCCAGCGGGTACGAGGGCTTGAATGACAGCACTGAAGACGAGAGGAGGCGCCGTGATGCTTGGTGATAACAGAGCGTACTCACTCTCCCACCAGCTCGGCGCAAACTTAGCCTTAAAACGCCTCACGCCGTTGAAGTTGTAGAAGATCGAGAAACCACGGGCGACAGTCCACGCCACTTTCGAAAGCACACGACTAATGTGTACGTCGCTGTCGGCGCCGCCTTCGGTGGCCATCAATGTCGTACCAAGCGTAGCAAGCCTGGCGCCACTGCGTTTCAGCGAGTCGAGCACTTCGACGACCAGAAGATCCGTAGTTCCATTGGGCGCGTTCTTCGAACGCAAGACATCTTCGAGATACCAGCCGTTACGCGCGGGAATCGGAGACGCAGCAAGAAAGCCGACCAGCCTTCCCGTAACGTCACGTGCAGTGAAATATTTCTTCTGTTCTTTGTGTTGGAAGAGATCTACCGTGAAGAGCCATTCAAACCTGATCGCACTACGCCGCGTGGTCAACCAGCTCTTGCAAAGACAGGCCGCTTCTCGCTTGAGTTTTTCATCAATCTCGGTTACCTCCGTCACCTGCACGCCGGCTCTGCGTGCCTGATTTACACCGGCACGCGCTTTCTTCGCGCGGTCGCCACGCGGAGCCCACGTCGTCAGATCGAAGTACGGCGCTGAACCGATCTTGATAGCTCGCAAACCGAGCTCGCCGCTATGTTTTGCAAACTGTTCGGTCGCAGGCATGAAGCCGACAACACGACCCTCAGCGGCTGCTGTTCGAAGGAAAGAATCTGAGACCTGCGCGAGATCTTCGGCACTTGCGAGCGGGTCTCCAGAAACCAGCCATACTTTCCCAAACTCGTTGTAAGCGACGGCTCCTCCGGTCTCAGGACTGGTCCACAAACGAGTCCCGCGGGCAATGCCAACGAGGGCGTGGGCGTTGTAACCATGCAACTTATAAAGGCTGAGCAGCTCAACCGCCGGATCCGGGAGAATCAGCTTATGGTTATGGCGAATGTAGAGACGCAGGTAGCGCCCGGCCACCCCGACTCCGCTCCCGGCAACAATCAACCAGGGATGTTCACTGAAGAAATGTAGCACTTGACTCTTACCGCTGGGACTTACGTGAAGAGCTCCGCATCGAGTATTAAGAGAATCGGCCGTGAAGTCAACCGGGCAAGGCGTTCAATTCTGTGCGCCGGTTCAACAATCAGAGTACACTGCCGGAAAACCTCAAATATCGTAGGAGGGCTGAACCAATGCGAGTAGCAATCTTCGTTGTTGTTTTGACTCTCAAC
>Ga0126376_10000633_pt1 | contig 17491 bp, 15 predicted proteins | sample PanSoiMetPlot_15_FD_92760 | JGI IMG/M metagenome (GOLD analysis project Ga0126376, IMG submission 92760) | Tropical forest soil microbial communities from Panama - MetaG Plot_15 | ecosystem: Environmental > Terrestrial > Soil > Tropical forest > Bulk soil | place: Panama | collected 2016-02-17
AGCCCGCTGCCAAAATTCCAGATTCGCTTCAGCCACGCTGAGTTTCGGGTCTCGGTTATCGGGGACCACAGCAAGGATGGGCTTGATGTCTGCCGTCAACATTATCTCTTCGACCCGTTCCCAGGTGGACCAGTTCATCGTTGGACAAATATCATCAAAGCGGATGAGGTATTGTGCGCTCATACATTACGCTTAACTCAGCGTATCTTTACCCTTGTGGACCCTGGCAGGGACCAACCAACTCCTGGTGTCAGCCGACGGTTTGTGCGGGTCTAGCCAGAATTGTAATCGCCGAAGACCCCAGAATTCGTGCTATCCGGCTTCTGCCGCCTACGGTGAACCGCCGGCCAATCATTCCATGCCCGCTGTACCACAACTCCAGTGGAACAATCCTCTCCACCGTCCAGCCATACCTAGCCAGTCTCCGGCGCCAGCTTCGGGAATGAAAAATGAAATGTTCAGTGAACCAGTTTCCTTGCACCCCATGTCTGTGCAGAAGGAGCGTATTGACAAGCGCCCGCCGAAGCCGCCCCGACTTTGCCGGGGTTCGGGGCGAGCCTGATCCCGCACCCGCGGAGGATCCGGGGAAAAGCTTTCGTAATATCAGTTGGGCCTTTGCAGGATAGTGCAGCACAGAACTCCAGAACCGCCAGAGCGCAGTGGGCACCACATGAACAGCTACGCCACCCGGGCGAAGCACGCGGTGCATTTCTCCATAAAGCTCATGCTGAGGGGCCAAGTACTGCAATACATGGGAAGAAAAGATAATATCAAATGAAGCATCGGGGAAGGGAATGTGTTTTCCATCGTATTCCATCACCTCAGCAATACGGTGTTCTCTGTACCCGCTGGTGGGAATGTCCAAACCTGCTACTGAGCGGCAAATCGAAAAAAGCAACTTGAGTTGAAATCCAGAGCCGCTGCCAAGCTCAAGCAGGTCCTTTCCGCGAAACCAGCGACCGTAATGTTTTAAGACCCGCTCCAGTTCTTCCGCTCGTAGCGTCTGAATGTGGGCGATCCACTCTGGCGACGTCATCCGTTACGCTCAAAAACGAACTCATTGCAACCCAACCCTCTACCTTCAGCTTTAAGATTTACCAGCGTGAAGTTCCGCTTCTTGTAGAACTCAAAGATCTCGCTCGGTTTTGCCACCTCGAAAGGGTAGCCTCCCAGCCAGTCCAGCAAATCAATCCAATATGTCATGCCCCGAGGACCCTGGTGCGCAGTGTATCTGGTAAACGGGTTCTTGCGCTGGAATATCACGTCTACGATGAGGCCTTTGATAAAAAAGTAGCTGCTGAAGAAAGCAATGAAGGGAGGCCGGAAAACAGGCGAGAGGCTATACATTTTCTTGATCCTTTTCCAGTTTCGCGACTTCAGGCCCTCGTCATTGTAAATCGCAATGAACAACCTCCCATTCTTGCGCAATGGTGCAATCACGTTTTCCAGGGCTTGCCACATATTCCCTGTGTGGTGAAGAACGCCCCAGGAGTAGACAATATCGAACTGCCCAAGACGAGAGAGATACTCCCGGTCGAGCGCGCTGCCCTGCTCTACCGTCCAATGCTCTGCACCTTCAAAATAGCGGCGCTTTAGCTCCCTTGTGCAGGCAACGCTTTCGGAATCATAGTCAAAGGAGTAGACGCGGGTCGCTCCGAGCCGCATTGCCGCCAGAGAGAAGAGCCCGCTCCCGCTGCCGACATCAAGGAATGACTTCCCACGTAAGTCGTCAAGGTCCAGCATGGTACAGAGCGATTTCTCTGCGTCAGTAATGCGCTGCTCGTCCAGCACACGCAGAAACCGACGCCAATTCTTGCCAAATTCAAATCTGACCTCTGAGCGTTCCATCTGCGGTTCGCGATCAACAGTTAAAACTGAATCTTCGGGCAAAATCATTCCCTCCCAGATCCACTCTCAAAGCGTCCTACCGTGGCCAGATTCTAACTCAGAACTTCTGATCTCCGGGGAAAGCCACTGGGCTTGCGGCGCGGCAGCCGTGAGTTCCTCCTGTAAGAAGCGGATGTACTCTCAAAAGTGCAACCACGGATGATAGTATGCCCTTCGCGCCCTCACCCTGGAATTATCGAAAGCATATCCTGTATAGCCTTTGGCAATCAGGATGTTCGTGACTTCATAGACGTTTCGATGACGCTCGGCCAGCTCAGCAGACATCAAACTACAGTTCTAACCGGGGAGATTCCCTTGGCCGAAAGCAACTCGTCGAACAATTGCTGCCATTGGGAAAGAATGTGCTCACGGCTGAAGCGGGTTGTGACCTCGGGAGCGCGTGCCGCAAGCCGGGCTCGTTCCTGGCTGTTGGACATGAGCCTGTCGAGTACGGCAGCCAATGCGGCCACATCTCCAGGCGGAACCAGGACGCCATCGATGCCATCCCGAATGATGTCACGCGGCCCTTCGGGACAGTCGAAACTAATCACGGGCAGGCCGCAAGCCATAGATTCAGCCAAAGCCATAGGAAAACCTTCGAAGCGGGAGGAAAGCACGAACAGATCCGCGGCACGAAGGGCGGGAAACGGATCTATGAGTTTGCCCACAAAACGAATTCTGCCCTCCAGTTTCAAAGTCTTGCTTTGCTCTTCCAGCTCTGACAGCAGAGGGCCTTCGCCAATAATATTGAGACGCCATTCTGGATGACGATCGCCAATAAGGGCGAAAGCCTCCAGCAGCAAATCAAATCCCTTCTCCGGAATTAGCCGTCCCATGGCCACCAGGATATGGCTGTTGGGATGAGCACACTGGCAACATTTGACACCGGTGGGGACGACAACTGGATTGGGTATGGCAATGCCTTGAACCTTAATCATCGCCTGGAATCCGGCAAGGCCGGAGCGAGTAGGGCAGACCAGCAAGTCGGCAAAAGGATACGACAGCTTGCGCAGCCCTCTCCAGATAGGTCCAATGCTCCGACGGCGAGGGCTGGTACGCTCAGAAACAATCACCGGAACATTCAATCCGCGAGTAGCCAATAGAGTCAGCACGTTCGCCTGGACCATGAAGCTGACGATGATGTCCGGCTGTGATCGCTTAATTGCATGGCGCAGCACCCAAATGCGCCGAATATTTGCAAGTACAGCTTGCGCTAGAAAACGGGAACGGCGCTCTAATCCAAGCGGAAAAAGGCTCACCGAGGAATGGACCGGATATTTCGGTCCTCCTCCATGGTCGAAAGTGAGGATTGAGATATGATGTCCTTGTTCAGCCCAGCCGTTCGCCAGCACGGACAGGACCCTTTCCGCTCCCCCACCCCAGAGCGAGGAAATCACCAAGGTGACACGTAGACTCACTACTAATGTCTCCTCACCATTGCAATGTGGTCAGCCGGTTTTCGAAGCTATGAATACAATTCTCGCTGTCGCACCGTAAACTCGAAACAGGGAAAGGACCCACTGGGCTGACGCCCCCAGTTTGCCTTTCCAATTCAGTGAGTCCCATTGAGGAAAGTAAGAGGGACGGACTCTGACGACGTGAAAGTATTCTCCCAGGATGGCGCGCACTTTGTTCTCGTCGAAAGACTGATGGTGACCCCAGCGGTGGAAGACCTGGTGGCAGTGGGGACAAAACACTTCATTATCAATCATGTTCTCACGATACGGGACCGTGCCGATCAAAACACCTCCAGCCATGAGAACGCGCCTGACCTCTTTAAGACCGTCGGCCAGCGAATCAGGGGAAAGATGCTCAAGCACTTCCGTACACACCACGACATCCACGCTGTTGGAAGCCACGGGAAGAGATTCGATCATTCCGCAACGAGCGTCAATTCCCGCCGCAACCAGACGCGCCATAGATTTCTCGACCGGATCGACGGAGAGCACTTTCCATCCTCGAGCTGAAGCCATCTGTTCAAGAGAACCACTCCCGCACCCAATGTTGAGTAGAGAGCGTCCACGGGAAAGCCTTTCACCAAGACGAATCAGTGAACCGTGCCTATTCTCGGCTCTCGCGAATGCCTCCCAGCGTTGAATTTGAAAGTGCGACCATAGCTCGACCTGCGAGGGTTTCTCAGCCACGCAGGAGATTTTACAACAAAAGGGTACGCGGAGTTGTATAGCGTTGCCTCCACGTGGTCGTGCGGCCGATTACCCCTCCTGTCCTGCCTTCCCCCCTTCACCGGTCAAGCACCCGCACCGGAGGATCTAGGGTGAATTGCTTACGGAAGCGGGGTTTTTATTCTTTGGAAGGGCGATCGCCCAGTCGAGAAACGTTTTGAGGTTCGACTCACCATCGTAGTCGCGATGCACCCGGGCAAAGCCAGCGCGAGCAATCCTCTCTCTTTCCTCATCGTGTTTCAAATAATAGTCGATCTTCTCCATTGCATCTTCTATGGAATCGTAGAATACCGCTTCCTTTCCGGGTTCAAAAATACGTTCGTGCGCATTCAGTCCTGCTTTGTCGCAAAGCAACATCATTCCGTGTGCCGGGGCTTCGTACATACGCATATTCCCGGTTTCCCTGGGCACCAGAGAGAGATGCATGTTGAATCCAATCTTAGTCCGGTAATAGAGTTTCATCTTTGCTTCATCAGAGACAGACTTGATCCGGCTCCATAAAGCTGGTTTCCCTTTCAGCAAACGGGCAACACCGCTCCATCCGGCCAGCGGCCATCTCCCATAAATTCTGAACCTGGAATCGAGGCGCTTCTTGAGTCTAACCAGTCGATCTACTTTGGGGCCGTAGTACTGACCAATGTAAATCACGTCAATGTCTCTGTCTTGGAAGAAACGGTCTCCTCGTTGAAGCGCCTCCTCGCGTGGAGGAACCAAGGGCCAGAGATCAGCCTGGCTGGTGGGGTGGTTTCGGGGGGGTACCTGAGGCAGCCAGTAGCTTTGCCTGCATCCCCAGCGTGCCAATGCCTCCGGAAAAAGTGCGGTTTCATTGAAGCTGGGGGTGATATAAAAAGCACCATCGAAGGCCCATAGATACGGAATTCCTCGGATGTAAGTCGAGACTGGCTCGTCTATAAATCCCAGGATTTTGATCGACTTCCTGAATTCGTTGAACAAAACATCGGGATGAATCGGATTGTAGGTGGCGAGAACGAGGACGTCAGCTTCCTTAAATTTGTCAACAAAGTCGGTCAAAAAGCGCATATAAGAAGGATCTCTGTTCCTGTACATCTCATCGATCCACTTAGCCTCGCACAACATCCTGAAGACTTTTCCTGTCCCGCGTATGAATTTGCTTGGTGCGAAATATGGCATTGGGTCGAGACTGTCGATCGAATACCCGTGGAAGTTTTCCATGCGCGGAAAATGAAATATGCACGTCTTCTTCATCTATCTCAATGTTCTCCTCTCACGATTCACATGCTCTGTGCGATCGCAGGCACCACTCATCAGGGCAAAGCTAATCTGCTCGTTTGTTAACCGCGAGAGCGACTTTCAAATCACCGATACCAACAGCTCGGCAAAAGCAACGATTTGTTGGCTTGATCGTTATTTCGATCCAACGGATGGGGGAACTCGCGCTGGTATGTTGTGTGATTCACTCGCCCCTTGCTATAGAAACTAAACTCCGAAACTCTTGGAATCTCGATTTCACCTTTGCGAAGACTCCCACAGCAATTGTTTGGATGAATATGAACTACATAAAACTGTTTTAGAATTTTTTCAAAACAAGTCCTGTAAAACCTAAAGACCAAAGGGTGAAATAACTTGTGCAGATCATGGAATTCGATGATCATGATCCTAAATCGACTTAGCACCTGGGGTGGTGTGGAAAGTAGTACCTCATATTCATTTCCCTCGATATCCATCTGCAAGAGCAGATCTCCCGGGTCGTTTTTCAGGTACATGCCAATCCAAGATTCGAGTGTCAGGGAGTCTTCTGTTTGGTTGCTACCAATGAATTTCCGGTCGAACGTGAATTCGGGCCGTGCGATCGGTGGCGAATTCACCGAATGATCCGCCAAGAAACACCGTACCCCAAGGTTTGCCAAATGATTCTCGAAACTGGCCGAAGCGCCGACGCCAGGTGAGAAGCAATACTTGATCCCCTCCAAGTCATCTGGAAGCAGATAACCACCATCTCCTTCACCGCCGATCCGAATCAGGTCCTTCCCACAATTTCGCGGCCTCAACTCCGCAAGTAGCTCAAGGATCGCTGCCCTCGCTGTTTGCTCACTCAGAGTGAACCCTGCTGCGAAGGCTACTGTTTTCAGAATTGTATTCAGCATAGTTGGAGAATGACCTCACCGAGGTTCTTTTCTTGCGCTTGCGGCTTCGCGTGGTTCGACGCACTCCTCATCCGACTAAGGCGGAATGCACTGCCATTCCTGATGCCTTTTGTCGGCTTGTGTACTGGCCGTAAATCCAGGCGTATGTTCTTTCCAGCCCTGTCCGCAGAGGAATGCTGGGCTCCCAATTAAGGTATTTTTTGATAAGCGCATTGTCGCTATTGCGACCGTTAACTCCCTTGGGTGCAGCTAAATTGTAATTTCGCTTCAGCTTGATTCCCGCGATGTCCTCGACGATGTCCACCAATTGGTTCACGCTTACGGCTTCGCTAGACCCCAGATTGATGGGTTCTTCAATTCCGGAATCCATGATGAGGGAAATGCCTTTCAGGCAATCGTCAATGAACATAAAACTCCGGGTCTGATCACCAGAACCCCAGATTTCAATTTCGTGCCTGCCGCTAACTTTGGCCTGAATCACCTTACGGCAGATCGCCGCTGGGGCCTTTTCACGGCCACCGTCCCACGTTCCGCAGGGACCATAGACGTTGTGAAAGCGAGCTACGCGCGTGTACAACCCGAAATCTTCATGGAAGTGCCGGCACATCCGCTCGGAGAACAGCTTCTCCCATCCGTACCCATCTTCCGCGAGAGCCGGATAGGCGTCTTCCTCTTTTAGCAGAGGAGCTGCAAAGGTTTTTTGCCGGTCGCCGTTGTAAACGCAGGCCGAAGAGGAAAAGAAATACCGGTTCGCTCCATATTCCACGGCCGCTTGGATCATGTGCGTGTTAATGAGGACGGACAGCATGCATAACGCCTTGTTCTGTTCAATAAAACCCATTCCCCCCATATTGGCCGCCAAATTGTAGATATCGCAAGCATCTTTGGCCACCGCTTCACAGTTCCCCCTGAGGTTCAGATCCAACGACAGATTCTCGACGTCCCCAAAATGCTGGTACCACTCGTCGAAAGGCTTGATGTCGACCGCTCGAATTCGACCATGCCCTCGGGCACGCAGGGAGGCCACCAGATGCCCCCCAATAAAACCACCCGCGCCGGTAACGACCACTACGTCTCCCATGGGAAATAATCTCTCCTTGTATTTTCTTAGAAAAGATTCTACTTCAAAAGAAGATAAAGAAGAATGAAATCCAAGGTACCGCGGGCCGCTCTCTCGACATGAGAGTTATCGAATCGAAAGACGATCACATTGCTCATCTCGTGTTGGCTCAACGCCAGTGGGCAAGTGTAACCAGCAGCGCCGTTGCAAATGGTTATAGGGGAAACCAATCCACGTTCACACTTGAGCAGGAATGGATTGGTGAGCGAAAATTAGGAGCAGTTATAATTACAACCTCATGAAAAGCAGTTATACCCCCTTGGCGGTTTGCAGTGGCAAAGAATGAACATGTGCTTATGCGGTTCGCGAGAGTGCGCACCAAAGAGATACTCGCAAAGGCATTGCATTCGGCGATGTGGTACACGCCATTTCGCCGGTATTTCCATTACCGCTATATGTACAGTTTCACGCCCGAGCAACTCAGCTTTTTTATCAACTGCCTGAACCAGATCAGGGACGTTCCGGGCGACATTCTGGAAATTGGTTGTGCCGGAGGAAATACCACATGCTTTCTCAACCGACATCTTCAGGTCAGCGGAATTAAAAAAACTTATTGCTGCGTTGATACGTTCAGCGGATTTACCCGCGGAGACATCGCGTTCGAGACGACCGAAAGAGGCAAAAAACCTAGCTATCTCACTGGATTCAGGACCAATAGTCTGAAGCGTTTCAAGTACATGCTGAAGCGAAATGGTTGCCAGCAAGTGCAGTGCATTCAGGCAGACGTAAAGACATGCAGTTTCTCGTCTCCGGTAAGTTTTTGTTTACTCGATGTAGACCTATATCTTCCGACTCTCTACACTCTCAAAGCCATTTGGCGGTTGCTGTCGCCCGGAGGCATCATCATCGTAGATGATTGCTTACCGAACGACACGTTCGATGGAGCTCTCCAAGCCTACAATGAGTTCACCAGAAACGCAGGGATAAGCCCATACTTCACGCTTGATAAACTTGGGGTGATTCGCAAGGCAGGGCCCCAATCTGGGATTGAGTGAAGCCTATTTCTGGGTGCGCAATCTTCTATTCTCCTTAATCCTGCAACAAGCGTCTGGTTCAACAAGGTTGCCGCGCTGCCAAAAACTTTATCGTTTGCTAAATTGAAAGCATCCGTATGCATACGGCATGCCTATATCCTCGTACTCCTTCGGGGTTATTAGGCCTCGTTCTGTCGCGAAGCATTCTTCCACTAGAAAAAGCGTGGGAAGTTTTGCCGCGAATCCCGCGCGAGTGAATACACGATGAGCATTAAAGTAGGTGTTGGCATGTCTCGCGATTGGTACGGCAACATACAACGCCCCCCCCGGCTTCAAGACTCGAGCCAATTCCTGGCATGCACGATCCGTTCCCAGGGGGTCGAGTGGGTCTCCATAGCGGCCCAGCCCGACGTGCTCGACCACATTCAAGCTAGAGATCGAATCCACGGAATCAGAATCGAAAGGCAAATCCAGCAACGTCCCCACACGGAAGCTCAGGCCAGGCAGACTTATTTGCAATGGCCGGATATCGACTAGAACGACGTCTGTGTATTGCGCCATCACCGCCATCGCCAGCAGCGTCGAACCAACATCAACGTGCACTCTGGGTTTCGCCAATGCTACTTTGCGGGCGCACCATGTGTCCTGGAAGAGATACCCGTCGACATGGCCGGCTGCGGCTTCCTTATCGAAGATGCAAGCATGGAGTGAGCCAAGAGCAACCCGTTCATCCAGATTCTGCTTGCGGACCATGCGTCGATACGTCTTGAATTCCTTTAAGACCGACCAGTAACGGGCGATGCCGAAGAAGGGCCGGCCCTTGTAAATTGACTGCACCAGGGGGGCTAAAACCCCATCCTTGATAAACCTCTTTAACATAGATTCCAGGGTTTACCCCCTGCTGCGACCACCACTGTGGAGACTGAGTTGATCAAGCGCGAGACTTTTCCTCTTTCCTGCGAAGCAGTTTGAGTGCAGCCACTCCCATCAACATGCACGAGATCATGTATACGAGCGAGGTGGACAGGGCGATTCCAGGTACCCCCAGCCTCTTCATTAGTGCTAAGTTCAGCAACACATTCAAGACGGCGCTCACTAGCGAGAAATAGCCCAGGAGCTGGTTGTGCTGCAGTGAAGAAATGAATCTAACTAGCAATGAGCCCCAGGTATAAAACGGGATCGTAAGGGCAAAAAATGCTTGCACGCTGCTGACAACAGCTGTATCTGCAGCGGTGAAGGCGCCGCGTTGATAAAGTATCCGCGTCAGCCAGGAAGAACCTGCAATGACAGCCAAGGTTAAAGGGATGGTGACCACGATTATGAGAATAGAGTAGACCTTCAACGTCCGCCTGCAGCCGCTCCAATCTTCTTTGACGGCCATTTGGGAGAAATAAGGTAAGACGGCCGTGCCCAGAGCAGCGGAGGTGAGCATCATAACGACGGTCACGACTCTGTTGCCATAGAGGAGGGCAGCCACGCTGCCTCCCTTGAGCATAGCTGCCATGGCCTGGTCAATGACCGGCGCCGTGCCCATAAGAAGGGCACCGGCCAGCATGGGAATGTATTGCCGCAACACCTGCCTCAGTTCCGGGGTTGTTCCGCACCAACGAAATCCGGGGCGAAACCCACGAGCTCGCATCACACATCCGAGCAGAAAAGCCTCCAGACCGCTACCCACAACGGTCCCGACCGCCAAAGAGTAAATACCCCACCTTCCGCCGAACATCAGTAAAGCAAGAACCGCCACCAGGGGTGTCACTGCGGGAGTGAGAGCAGGTAGCGCAAATCGCTCTCCAGCATTGAGGACTGCGGACCAAATGATAATAGCGCCATTGAGCACAATGAAGGGCAATAATAGGTACGATAAACGCTCTGTGAGCAACAACTTTCCAGGGTTGAAGGCAGAGCCCAGCAATGGCACGTAGAAATGAGCGGCGGAAGCGAGCAAAATTGAAACTAATGCCAGAAACCCAAGGCTTGCCACCTGCACGCTGGAGAATAACTGCTGTGCCGCTTCATCGCCTTGTTGTTCCCGCACCCGAATGTAGGTTGGGATCAAAGCTGCGCTGAATGATCCTGCGGCGAAGCCGATAACGGTGGTAGGCACAAGCAGAGCGATGAGAAAAGCATCGATGGCATCGCCTCTGCCGAACCAGGCTGCGACGGTAAGTTCTTTGGCAGTGGCAACCAATTTTGCCGCAATCGTGCCCAGAGTGACGACTACTATGGCACGCAAAATTTTCTGGTTCGCGGTTAGTGGCTGATCCGCTGTCACGGACCGAAGGCCAAACCCTTGAAGTGCTCTGGAAATCATGGAAAAAGAGAATTGACCGACCGGACAACAGAGGCGCTTTGTATCGTGGCTACTGGATGGCTAGAGCCTCTGACGGCATGCATTCCTTTCATGATTGGTGACGTCCGCGGAGATAAAACTTGAAGAGCTGGAGCTGAGCTGCAAACTGTGGATCCTCCCTGGCGCGTTGCAACTTTTCCATCAGCAAAGCAGTTCCAATCGCCACCAACAGAGCCAGCAGTGTACTGGCCAGCACAATTGCAGTGCGCGGCGGCCAGGAGCGCTTTTCAGGTGTTAACGCCCCCTCCAATACCTGCACTACTGAGGAGTCCTTGCTTTCATCGATGCGGGCAATTTCGTACTGTTTGAGCATGAGCTCCAGCAGCGCCTCGCGGTATTTCACCTCGCGCAGCTTGCGAATATACTCCAGGGCCGCAGTGGGAACGTTCTGCAATGGGACCACGGCACCGGAGCGAGCGCCCTGTTCCAGGCGCGCCAACTGTCCGCGCAGCGCAGTCAGCTCGGTTTCCGCTCGCTGAAGATCGGGATTCTCACTGGTGGCAAAGGACCGCATAGCCTGGACTTGTACCTCTTTGACAGTCACTTCCGCGCGCAGGTCGGCATAGGCCTGCAACATCACCTTGGCCTGATTGTCCAGTTGAATGATTCCGGTTTTCTCCTCGGTTTTTTTCATCTCCTGTTCTGCATTCGCCAGATCCTCATTCGCATCCTTGGCCTGACGCTCGAAAAACAGCCGGCGTTTACTGGCGTCAGTCACGGCAAGAGTCCTGGTCAGTCTTTCGAGCTCCTCGATATAGCCATTGGCAATGTCAGCAGCTCGCTTTGGATCACGGTCCTCGACCGAAATGCTGATGATGTTGTCTTTGACCCCGGCACTGATTTCAGTTACCGAACCAAGTTTCTTGCGCGCCTCCTCTCGCAGCTTCTGTCGGTAGACATTCATTAGGTTAAAGCGATCAATCAGGTTGTCCGCTACAGTACGGCTGCGCAGCATCGAAATATACATTTCGCTAGGATTGTGGACTCCCAGGCCGCCAATCCCTCCAGTCAGGAGCGGCGCGATTGGCCCAAGCTGGCTCAACATGGCGGAGGCAATGGATTGGCTCTGCTGGGGAGGCAGCATTTTGGCACGGGCGGTGTAAGCTTTGGGAAGAAACAGGGATATGACCGCTGATGAAATCGCTACAACGCTTACAAAATAAAAAATGAACAGTTTCCGTTTTGCCAGGACGATCAACGATTCCGGAAAATTCCGCTTTATTCCCCCTTCAAATCCCGTTGATAAGGGGATTTCTTCCGGTACGGCCAGCTCCAACTCTTTTTTTTCATGCGGTGTCATATTCAGGGCACAGTTAGTTACATTGTAAAGGAACCGGGCAGACGCTGCGCATGTAAGCAACCGGGAGACCATTCAGAATAACGTCCGCGGTGGAGACGGAAGATCCAGCCCCTGGTCCCTCGGGTTTGCAGGAATCTGCTCTACACCGCATCTTTCAGCACAGAGGCTCCCACGGTGCGAGAAAACCAGTCCTGGAAGACCAGCACGGTCCAGAGAATATGTTGCCAGCTGCGGTTGCCCGAGAGATGTTCCAGCCATTTCGTCCGAATCGGCTCAACATTGAAGAGACCATGGCGGTTCAAGCTGTCGGACGAGAGCAGATCCTCAGCCCACTCTCGCAGTGGTCCGCGCAGCCAGAAAGTCATGGGTACGCCAAAACCCATCTTGGGGCGTTCAATCAATTCCGGCGGCACATATTTGTAGAGCACTTGCCGCAGGGCCCATTTGCTGGTTCCATTGCGAATCTTGAAGCGCAGTGGCAACCTCCAGGCCAACTCTACAACGCGGTGGTCAAGGACAGGTACGCGCGCTTCCAGGCCAACGGCCATACTCGCGCGATCCACTTTGGTAAGAATGTCATCAGGAAGATAGTTCACCAGATCAATAAGCATCATCCTCTCTTCGAGGTTTGGCAGCCACGCCGAATTCTGGATTGACTGCGTCACGGTGTCCGGTTCCTGGCAATCGCGAACTACTACAGGCGGCTGCCATTGAGACAAAAAAACCTGCATATAGATTTCCAGAGGACTCGCCACGTCCCAGAAATCTGCGACTGTGTGGGCCTTGTCACCCACAGCTGCGAATCGCCTCCTCCGCGGGATGGCCCAGCGCACCCAGTGATACGTCTTATCTATCTTTTGCGGCGACACTGAATGCACAAGGCGGGCCGCCATTTTGCGTACCGGATGGGGGGCCCACTTCATGGAATTCCAGATTGATGCGGTCATGAAATATCGGTTGTATCCGGCAAAGAGCTCATCTCCCCCATCACCAGAAAGGCTCACAGTAACGCTCGTGCGTGCCAACTTCGAGACGAGATAGGTGGGTATTTGAGAAACATCGGCGAATGGCTCGTCGTACATCGCAGGCAACAGCGGGATTACATTCATCGCCTCTTGCGGAGTTAAATAGAGTTGCGTGTGATCCGTGCCCAGGTGCTCGGCTACGCGCTTGGCATGGGCGGCTTCATTGTAATCATCTTCATGAAAACCGATTGTAAAGGTCTTCACTGGCCGGCTGCTCTGCGCCTGCATCAGCGCCACCACCGTACTCGAATCCACGCCGCCCGATAGAAATGCTCCCAAAGGCACATCGGCTATCATGCGCAGGCGGACAGCGTTGGCAAGTATCGTCTCGAGTTGTGTAATTACTTCCTCATCGCTGCCGTCCAATCGAGATTCAAAGCCGGCTTTCGCCACTTCATCGGCAGACCAGTAGCAGGAAAGCGCCGGTTTCTCGTAAGGCGACTTCAGAACCAGGATGCGTCCTGGCTCAAGTTTGAATAATCCCTGGTAAATACAATGTGGTGAAGGCACATAGTTGTGGCGCATGAAAAGCGCGACCGCACCCTGGTCAATGGTCCCTTCAAATCCAGGGTAATCATGGATGGCCTTCAATTCAGAGGCGAAGACAAAATCTCCACCAACAAAGCCGTAATACAGCGGCTTGATTCCCAGCCGGTCACGCACCAGTGAAAGGTTGTGTTTTTTGTGATCCCAAAGGGCAAATGCGAACATTCCCACAAATCGACGCACAGCTGCCGCAAGCCCCCACCTCTCAATCGCCTCGAGTATTACCTCAGTATCGGAATGGCCCCTCCATATGTAGCCATCGCCCAATTCCCGCCGTATCTCTTCGGAGTTGTAGACTTCACCATTGAAGATGATCGTGTAACGTCCTGAAGCCGAGCCCATCGGCTGGTGTCCTGCGGGAGAGAGATCGATGATTGAGAGCCGGCGGAAAGACAAGCCCAACCCGGTTGCTCTGTCATAAAAGCAGCCGGAATCGTCAGGCCCTCTATGGGCCATCGCATTACCCATCTGCTTTAGCAGTTCCAGTGGGTGCTCAGACCCTCGTTTTGTCTGCCAGAATCCGGCGATGCCGCACATGTCGAATGGGACCGGCCTTCTCAGAAGATCTTCGCTATCGGTTAGAGAATAGCAAATTTCGCGCAGTTAGATAACGACGTCTTTGGCTTCAGCTGTATTCGGGTTTGCGCCTCAACAAAAACATCCGCTCTTCCGGGCTCAGAAGGACCAACCACCCCACCAGGCCGAAGACAATCAATCCAATGCTAAGAAATGACAGTTTCATGACAAGCGTTGTGGGGAGCGTACCCGTAAAGAGGAGCAAGAGTCCTACCGCCATAATGCTTCCAACCTTTACTACATAGCCGGATGGTGCCGGGAATATGCGATCTAGAAACAAACAAATGACGATTGTGTCCAGAACCAGGCGGGCAGTCCAGGCAAACGCTGCGCCTTCAATCCCCAATTGTTTTGTGAGCATCCACACTGCGAACATGTATACCGGTAGCTCAACCAGATGAAGCTTCGCGGTCAAGTCCGGCCGTCCCGCGCTCTGCACTAAAGCAAAGGGCGCATGAGCAAGTGAATTCGCAAACACGCCGGCAGCGAGCCAGCGCAACACAGAAGTGCCGTGTCGGGCAAACGAGGGCCCCAGCCACAACCGCAGCCCCTCTGGAGCAAGCGTGACCGTGATCAGAGTAATTGGAAACATCAGAAGGAAGACATATTTCAAACTGCGAAACAACAAGACATGCGTGCGCTGGGGATTTTCGCCAATGCTTAACGCAAAAGCAGGGAACAAGACTCCGGCCACCGCTGCCGGAATTACTGTAAGCCGAATGAGAGCATCAAAGGGCGCCGTATAATACGCAATCACGCTGGCTGACACCAATGTACCGATGACAAACCGGTCTAAATAAACCAAAATCGGGTTGATGACGTTGCTGACTGTCATCCAGCCACCAAGTTTGATCACTGGCTTCACTACCGAGCGATCCAGAACAATATTGCTGCTGAGTGCCGGCATGGCTCGAAGGCAGGCGATCAGATGGACCACACAACCGATTAGTCGCCCGAGCAACAGCACCGCGGTTACCGATACCAGGCTCTGTGAAAACGGCAGAACCAACAAAGGCCCCGCGAATGAGAATATGCTCATGGGTATGCGAGTGAGGGTCAATACGCGGAAGCGTTGGAGAGCCTCCAGGATTCCCCGCAGCCCGGAAGTGAGCGTCACCAGGGGAATTGAGAGGGCCAGCAGGTAGAAGCTGCGCAGGGTCTCTGCTCGCAAATCGACTGGGATTTTCAGGACTGTGTAAACAAGCCATCGAGAGAGAGCTAGCGTCGCCAGGCAGCCAATGCCACCGAGAGCCAACATCAGCGACAATGATGTCCAGACCAATGCGGGTATAGCCTGTTCTTGCCTGCCTCCCAGCTTATCGGCAGTGAGTTTTGTGAGCGCCCGGCCCAGCCCCAGGTCAAAAAAACTGAAGTAGCCGATCACGATCCACGCCAAAGAAAGCACCCCAAAACGAGCTACTCCGAGTCCTCTAACCAGGAAGGGGATAGTGATTACGGCAACGCCAATAGGCGACAACTGGCCCAGGAGGTTCCACAGAGTGTTTTTGGCCAGTAATTGGCCACCGGTCAGATTTGGGATGCTTCGTGTGGCGCTCATCGAACCAGTTACGAATTGTTGCACAGAATCCACTCCGATAATCGCGTAAACCATTCTGCTTGCAATACCCCCAAAAAACCACAGAACAAGCTGGTTACCTTCGTATGCGTGGCAATTAGCCGACCCGGCCACTGCCGCATTCGGATGCTATAATTTCTTGCAATGTCCACAGCAACCAGGGTCTCTTCCACAGCGAATGCTAAAGATTTACGCGCTAGAATTGAGGCGCGTACAGCCAAAGTCGGAATTGTCGGCATGGGCTATGTCGGTCTTCCACTCGCCCTGCTTTTCAGTGAACGGGAATTCCCAGTCACTGGTTTCGATATTGATGCCAACAAGGTTAATGCACTAAATAGCGGTAAGTCATACATTTACCGCATTCCGGAGACTGAGATAGCCACAGCGCGAGAGAAGAATTTCAGGGCCACTGCAGACTACAGTCATGCTGCAGACATGGACGCCATCATCATCTGTGTCCCGACGCCCCTGGACGAATATCGGGAACCCGATCTCAGCTACATTCAGGCCACGGCTAAAGCCATCGCCCCACACCTGCGCGCTGGACAGCTTATCGTTCTCGAAAGCACTACGTATCCAGGCACCACGGAGGAAGTCTTGATTCCGATTCTTGAAGGCGGCAACAACGCACGGCTCGTGGCCGCCCGAGAATCTTCAGACTCCGGCAATGTCTTCTTTGTGGCCTTCTCACCGGAGCGTGAAGATCCCGGCAACGACACGGTCGCCCGTCGAGACATTCCCAAGGTCGTAGGAGGCTTGAACTCAGCCAGCAGCGAACTCGCTGGCGCTCTTTATCACTCCATCTTCAACCGTATTGTTCCGGTGTCGAGTCCGGCCGCTGCAGAGATGACCAAGCTGCTGGAGAATATTTATCGTTGCATCAATATCGCGCTGGTAAACGAGCTGAAGATGCTTTCCCTGCGCATGGGCATCAACATCTGGGAGGTCATTGACGCCGCTTCTACCAAGCCCTTTGGCTTCCATCCCTTCTATCCCGGTCCGGGGCTGGGAGGTCACTGCATTCCTGTCGATCCATTTTATTTATCGTGGAAGGCGAAAGAATTCGATTTTCAGGCGAAATTCATTGAGTTGGCCGGCGAGATCAATACCTACATGCCGTATCACGTGGTGAACTCCGTGGCCTCGGCCCTCAACACCAGCAAAAAAGCGCTGAATGGATCAAAGATTCTGGTGCTTGGTCTGGCTTACAAAAAGGACATTGATGATCTTCGTGAGTCACCATCGCTGACCATCATCGAGGAACTGCAGCGTCGGGGCGCCAACGTCTTTTACAACGATCCCTACTTCCCAACTGTCGGTCGAGGCCGCAAGTACAACCTGCATATGACTTGCACGCCGCTGGAAAACCTTGGACAGTATGACTGCGTGCTAATTGTCACGGACCATTCTGATTACGACTACCAACGAATCGTACACGAGTCGCAACTCGTGGTAGATACCCGCAACGCTACCCGCGGGATTCAATCAGAAAAAATCGTTCATTGTTGATATTTGTAAAATGCGATCGAGCTAACGATTTCTTGCAGATGTATTGCTTGTCGACAGAGTAAAAATGAAGTAAGTTGCTTCTAAGCAGTATGCCCTTTGCCCACGCTGGGTGGTAGCGATGCACGAAAAAGTTTTTCCCGAGATTCCCTTGGACGAGGCCGAGTTCTACGCGAAGGTATCTGCTCGGAACGCATCCTTGCTCTCCAAGGTCAATTCAGTGGAAGAGGTTGATCCGCTGTTAATTGATACCATGATCTTCCGCTGTCTGGTCCGTCTCCTGCGAACGCCCAAACCATACGAGTTCTTACGACCAAAG
>Ga0126376_10000634_pt1 | contig 17459 bp, 16 predicted proteins | sample PanSoiMetPlot_15_FD_92760 | JGI IMG/M metagenome (GOLD analysis project Ga0126376, IMG submission 92760) | Tropical forest soil microbial communities from Panama - MetaG Plot_15 | ecosystem: Environmental > Terrestrial > Soil > Tropical forest > Bulk soil | place: Panama | collected 2016-02-17
CGGAATAGCTGAATACGCAGCGGCCATCCGCCTCGCCGCGTTCGATGGCCAGGATCGTTTCTTGCGTGCCGACATAACCGGTCACCAGCTTGAACTTGGTGCCGAGCACGTCGTTGAGCACGACGGGCCAGGTGTCGGTCTCCGAGCCTGCGCCGGTTCCGGCGACGACCATCGACTTCTTCTTGACGTCGTCGATCGTCTTGAAGGGGGTTGCTCCCCACGCGATGCAGAGGCCGACATCCTTGGTGACGGCGCCGATCCAGGTGAAGTGGCTCATGTCATAGCCGGGATTGCGCGCGCCGATGAGCGGCTCGAGGATCGGCCCGCCGGCGAAAGCGGTCATCACGGTGCCGTCGCGCGGCGCCTGCTCGGCGAGATAATTCGCCGCCCGAATGCCGCCGGGGCCCGGCATCACCTGCACGGTCACCGTGGGATTGCCGCGGATGTGGCGAGCGATGTGGCGGCCCACCAGTCGCGCATAAAGATCGATGCCGCCACCTGCCGTGCCGGCCACATAGATCGTCACCGGCCGCTCGACGACGTCCTGCGCCTTGCCTTGTTGCGCTAAAGCGAAGGCGAGCGCTGCGCAGATCAAAATCGCGGGAAGCAAGGTGATGACTCGCACGCATCTCACGACGGGATTGGGATATCGCCGACGTCCTTGGGCACTTTATAGCCCTTCTGCACCGCGGGGCGCTTAGCAATGGTCGTGTACCACCGCTTGACGTTGGGATATTTGTTGAGATCCACGGTCTGCCATTCGTAGCGCGACACCCACGGCCAGATGGCGATGTCGGCGATAGAATAGCCGTCGGCGACGAACTCGCGATCCGCGAGCCTGCGGTCGAGCACGCCGTAGAGGCGATGTGCCTCCTTGAGAAAACGCTCCTCCGCATAGGGCGCCTTGCCCTTGTTGTATTTCACGAAATGGTGGACCTGGCCGAACATGGGCCCGGGCCCGCCCATCTGCCACATCAGCCATTCGAGCACGCGGTAGCGCGGCTCGCCCGATTTCGGCAGAAGCTTTCCCGTCTTGTCGGCGAGATAGATCATGAGCGCCGCTGATTCCATGAGGCTGATGCCGGCCTCGCGGTCGACGATGGCCGGGATGCGATTGTTCGGGCTGATCTTTAAGAACTCCGGCTTGAATTGTTCATCCTTGGAGATATCGACCGCATGTGCGGTATAGGGCAGGCCCAGCTCCTCGAGCATGATGGACGCTTTGCGGCCGTTGGGTGTGGTCCAGGTATAGAGATCGATCACGGTTTTGCTTCCTATCGTTCGAGGTTTCGTATGATCTGCGCAGCCAACAGCCGCGCGTCGTAACCCGAAATCGGCAAAGCGTCGATGCGAAAATGGCGAGGAACAGGCAAGCCGCAACCTAGCTGCGGCGACCGATGTCCATCACATCGACTTCGATGGGCATTTCGCGCCCATCCCGCTGCACCGTCAGCGTCACTCGTTTTCCGACCCCGACGCGCTCGAGCTCCTGGATCAGGTCGGCGAGACCCCGCACCGGCTTGTCGTTGATGGCGACGATGATATCGCCGGGTTTTCCGCTGCGCTGGTCCATGCCGCGCAAGCCGGCGCGCTGGGCGGAGGAGCCCGGGGCGGTCCGCACAATGACGACGCCTTGGACGCCGGCGCGCGTCGCCGCCGCTTCGCTGGCGGCAACAATGCCGATCCCCGGCGTCGGCACGGAGCCACGGCGAATGAGTTCCGGCACGACGCGGTTGACGGACTCGATGGGAATGGCGAAGCCGATCCCGGCGCTCGTTCCCGAAGGCGATAGGATGGCGGTGTTGACGCCGATGACGCGCCCCGCCGAGTCGAGCAGCGGCCCGCCGGAATTGCCCGGATTGATCGCGGCGTCGGTCTGGATGACGTTGGTGATTTCGCGCCCACCGCTCGTGGGCAGGCGCCGCTTGAGCGCACTGATAATACCAGTGGTCAAGGACTGATCGAGGCCGAACGGATTGCCGATCGCGAACACCCATTGCCCGACCTTGAGGTCCTCGGACGTGCCGATGGCGATCGGCGGCGGCAATGAACGGGGATTGTCCACGCGAATGACCGCCAAGTCGTAGTTGGGCGCCGTGCCGACGACTTGCGCGCGCTGCACCTGCCCGGAGGCGAACCGAACCGCGAGACCGCTAGTGCCTTCGACCACATGATCGTTGGTGACGATGTGGCCGGCTCCATCCCAGACGAAGCCCGATCCCGATTGTGCTCGGCCGTTCTCGGCCTCGGGCGCTTCGAGCGCGCCGGCGTGCCCAACCACCTGAACCACCGACGGAGATACGCGCTCGAAGACTTCGATCGATGTGCGCTCGATTTCGGACAAGCTGCCGCGCGGTGCAACGGCGCGTGGCGTCGAGGCCGAAAACATCCAGCGATCGACGTAGGGCTGCGCGAAATAAACGGCGAGCACGACCACGAGCGCGGCAATCACAATTTTGGAGAGGCGGTCGCCCATCGCAGGCCTCCTGGGTCATTCGAGGCAACAAGCATACCCCTCATGAAATGGTTCCGAAGACAACGTTGCCCGGCTGTCTCGCGGTCTCATTGCCGTGCTACCACTAGCACGTCCGCATCGGGCGCGGATGCGAACAGACGCTCGACGTCGGCTCTGCGTCGCTCGAGCGCCAGGCGCTGGTTGATGTAGCCCTTGTCGGTGATCTCGTTGGCGTCAATCGAAGGGGAATCGGGCAAGAGCAGCACGCGTGCGATTTTTTGCGATGAGCCCGGATGCGCGTCATTCCACTGCGCGATCGCCTGGCGCACGTGCTCGCGCAGCATAGGATGGCGTGCAAGCTCGGCGAGCGGCGCCTCGCAGCCGATCAGCTTGCGGCAACCGGCGGCGTTGAGCCAGGCCAGCATCCCGATCCATTGTCGGTTCTCGCCGGCAATGATGGCGTCTTGCAGCGCCGGGGACGTGGCGGCGAGCGCTCCGACGCGCAGCGCCCCCACCGCCACCCACGTGCCGGTGGCGAGCTTGAAATCTTCCGCCAGTCGCCCGTCGAATATGATGCCTTTCTGCAGATCAGCGGGGTCGGCAAAGCGCACGGCGTCACCCGGTTTGTAAAAGCCTTCCTCGTCGAAGGCGCCACGCGTCAGATCGGGCCGTTTCCAATAGCCGGGCATGATGTTCGGTCCGCGCACGCGTACTTCTAGCTTGTCACCCGCGGGGACGAGCTTGAGCTCGACAGCGGGGACCGGCACGCCGATCGAGCCCGCGCGCTCGATCGTAAAGTGCGCGGCGGTTGCCAGCGGCGATGTCTCGGTGGTGCCCCAGGACGAGGTCATCGGCACCCGTTCACCGGTCGCGTGCTCCGACACGGCTTCGAGCCGCTCCCACAGGTCCTGTGGCAGCGCCGCGCCGGCGTAGAAGATCAGCCGCAGTTTGCCGAAGAGCGCGCGCGCCAATGCGTCATCCCGTTCGAGGAAGGGCAGCAGCGCCGCATAGCCTGCCGGCACGTTGAAATAGATGGTGGGGGAGACTTCGGCGAGATTGCGCACGGTGTGTTCGATGAGCCCCGGCACGGGTCTGCCGCCGTCGATGAACAGCGTGCCCGCATGGCGCAGCACCAGATTGAAGTTGTGGTTGGCGCCGAACGTGTGGTTCCACGGCAGCCAGTCGAGCAGGACGAGCGGCGCCTCGTTCACGAATGGCCAGATCTGCGCGAGCTGCTGCTGGTTCGCTGCCAGCATGCCGTGGGTGTTGATGACACCCTTGGGCAGGTCGGTCGAGCCGGAGGTGAATAGGAATTTGGCAATGGTATCGCCGCCAATCGCCGCAACGGCTTTTTGCAATGCCGGTCCGGGGCGGGACTGCGCCATCGCAGCGAAAGAGGTGACGCCCTCGATATTCGCGCCATTGCGGCTCGCCACGAGCTCGGTTTTGCCAAGATCGAGCGCGGCAAGCGCTTTGGCGAAGGGGCTGGTGTCTGCGACATAGACGAGGCCGGGAGTGAGCAAGGCGCCGATATGCTTGAGCTTGGCGTGGTCCTGGCTCTGCAGCGAATAGGCAACCGAGATGGGCGCCACCGGGATGCCGGCGGTGTGGCCGGCGAGCGTGATCAGCGCGTGATCGATGCTGTTGGCCGAAAGAATCATCACGGGCCGCTCGGCCGAGAGCCCGCGTTCGACGAGAGACGCCGCCAACGCGTCGACAAGCGCCCGCGCCGCCTCATAACTCAATTTGCGCCAGGTGTCCCCGTCGCGTTCGGCGAGGAAGATGCCCGCGGGATTGTGCTCGACCGCGGTCCGGAACAGCCGTGCCAGGCTCGGATCGTACGGGGCCAGCGGCACGGTCGAGCGGTAGTGCAGAACGCCATCGCTGCCGCGCTCGCAGGAAACGCGCGGGGGCGCATAAGCAATCGGACGCCGCGGCGCTGGCATGTCTCCTCCGCGCCTGCTCCTCATGTGATCGGGCAACTCGGCCTGCCTCGGCCGCAAGGCAGAGGCCGCGGGAAGATGACTTGAAGGATCATAACCCACAATGGCAGGGTAGGGCGGGCCTGCTGCGTCGGGCCGCAGGACCCCGGTCGTCAGATGTCAGCCGCAGATGTACCCGCGCCCAACGAGCACGTCACCGCCGCGCTGCTGGTGATCGGCGACGAAATCCTCTCCGGCCGCACCAAGGACAAGAACATCGGCTATATCGCGGAATATCTGACCGCGCTCGGGATTGAACTCAAAGAGGTTCGCGTGGTCGGCGACGAGGAGGCGCCGATCATCGCGGCGCTCAACGCGCTGCGCCACCGCTACACCTATGTCTTCACCACCGGGGGGATTGGGCCCACCCATGACGACATCACCGCCGACTGCGTCGCCAAGGCGTTCGGAGCGCCGATCGATATCGATCCGCGCGCGCTCGCGATCCTCAAGGAACGTGTGCGTGAAATGGGGGTGGAAATAAACGAAGCGCGGCTGCGCATGACGCGCATTCCGCAAGGCGCCGATCTCGTCGAGAACAAGGTTTCCGGCGCGCCCGGATTCTGGATCGGCAATGTCATCGTCATGGCTGGCGTGCCGACCATCATGCAGGCGATGCTCGACGAGGTCGCCCCTAAGCTCAAGACCGGGGTGCGCATCCTCTCGCGGACCTTGCGCGCGGACGCGCGCGAGGGCGACATCGGCACCCAGCTCGGTGAGATTGCCAAGGCTAATCCCGAGGTCGCCATCGGCAGCTATCCCTTCTTCGATCCACAGCACGGGCCCAATACGAATGTGGTGCTGCGCGCCCGCGACGCGCAAAAGCTTGCGCTTGCCGCGCGCGCCGTCGAGGACATGCTGCAACGGGTGAGGGGAGCGCAATCGAGTGGATGACGCGCCCGCCCTGCGCTCCTCACCTAAATACTGGAGCTGCTGCGCCCTCACCTGATGCTGGAATTGCTGCTCCAGTTCTCTGCTGTCGCGCAATTCTTGGCGCGGGCGGTCGCCGCGAGCACCTGCAGCTGTTCTTTGGCCGAGACGTAATCGGTCTGGTAGGCAATCACGTTGACGAAGGCGCCGCCCGTACTCTGCTCGGCCCTGGCCATCAGCTGTTTGAGTTCCTGCTCGCGCGTCGCCCAGTATTTTTGCTGCCCCGCGAGCTGCTCGCAGCTGTAAAAGTCGTAGAGGCCCGGATCGGCAAAAAGCGTGAGCCTGCTGTCGCCTGCGGAGGAGCACGCTGACAACAACGCGCCGCTCGACAATGCGAAGAGTAGCCCAAGCACGCGTAAGGCCGCAGCGCGCGCAAGCGGCGTTTTGGCCGTTCCGGCATCGGCGGGCAGCACGGGGCGCATGCGGTGGATATTCCCTGGCCGAATGCCCTCTATGACTGCGGAATGCGCCCTAATCGTGGTGCAACAAAACGAGGCCTATCGCAGCGCTTTATCGGTTTCGAAGACACCAAGCCGCGCATCGTGCGTTATCCTTCCAGTGCCAGCCATCATGCCGTGCCAGGGAGAACCCCCATGTCGATCATCCGCCTCATCCACATTAAGATCGACCCCGCCGAGAGCGAGAATGCGGTCCGCGTCTGGAAAGCCGAATGCGCGCCGCTCATGATTCAGCAGAAGGGATGCATTTCGGAAAAGCTGCTCCGTTGCAAGGATGCCCCCGAATTCATCTCGTATTCGGAATGGGATTCAGAGGCCGCGATCGAGGCCTATCGCAACGGCGCTGCCCACAAGGAGATCGTGCGCCACACGCGCGCACTCAAAGGCGCCAAGGCGGAAGTCAAGCTCTACGATCTCGTGCAATAGCATCGCTGCGCCGGCACGAACGGCGACAGTGCCGCGCTGCGTGCCAATTGCCGCCGCTCAGTTGATGTGGACCAGCGCGCCGCCATCGACGGGGAGTGCGACACCGGTAATGAAATCTGCTTCCTCGGAGGCGAGAAACAAAGCTGCATTCGCCACGTCCCAAGCGGTACCCATTTTGTGTCGCAGCGGCACCCGCGCGTCGCGTGCGGCGGCAACCTCGGCGCGGCTTTTCCCGCTTACACGCGCGCGGGTGTCCACCGCCATTGGCGTATCCATGAGGCCCGGCAGGATGACGTTGGCGCGTATGCCGAATTCGGCATTCTGGATGGCAATCTGCTGGGTAAAGGCGACCATTGCCGCCTTGCTCGCCTTGTAAACCACGTTTGGGTACTGCTCCCACGCAGCAACCGACGAGATGGTGATGATCACGCCGGAGCGTTGTGCACGCATCACCGGCAACACGTGCTTGCAAGCCATGATGGCGCCGCGCAGATTGATGGTCATGATGCGGTCGAATGCCGCCTCGCTAATTTCGGTCAGCGGCGCATCGCCGCCGGCAATGCTCACGCCGACATTGTAGTGGAGCACGTCGATACGGCCCCACCGCCGCCGCGCGGCATCGACCATCGCCGCGAGCGTCGTGTCTTTGGTCACGTCCGCCTCGAACGCGACGCAATTCCCGCCGGCGCCGCCGGATTGCCGCGCCATCGCCACCGTTTCCTCGGCGGAGGCGAGATTGTTGTCGACGGCGAGCACCTTGGCGCCTTCCTGAACGAACCGAAGCACGGTCGCGCGACCATTGCCCATGCCCTCGCCCGGCGATTGGCCTGCCCCCACCACGATGGCGACTTTGTCTTTAAGACGCATGGAAAACCTCGATCCTGGCGCGAACCGTCATGTAAATTCGGCGGGTGGATTACCCGATTGACGCGAGTAATGCCGTGATCAACCGCCCCGCTGCGACCGCACGCTTTGCCGGGACGGTTGCAATCCCAAACGCGCGCGGAGTCAACACGTGACGGCAAAGACTTTCTTTTATTCCAGCGTCGGCCCGGAGCTGAGCCTCTTCGACGTCGAGATTGCTGACGCCGCGCTGCAAAAACGCCGGACGATCACTCTACCGGCCAACGTCCAATACGCCTGGCCGCACCCATCGAGGCGATGCCTTTATGTCGTGTCGAGCGACGGGGGACCGGGAGTTGCGGGCACCACGCACCGCGCCAACGCCTTCCGCATCGACCCCCTCTCGGGTGCGTTGGAGCCGCATGGCGAGCCGCAAGCGCTGGCGTCGCGGCCGATCCACACCAGCGTCGACGCGTCCGGCGAGTATCTGCTCACCGCCTACAACGACCCGAGCAACGTCACAGTGCACCACATCAATCGCGACGGCTCGATCGGTGAGGCGGTGCGACAGCCCGCCAAGCTCGATACCGGCATCTATGGGCATCAGATCCGCACGACGCCGGGAAACCGCACCGCAATCCTGGTGACGCGCGGCAACAACGCCGCCGGCGGCAAACTGAAAGATCCCGGTGCGCTCAAGGTCTTTGCATTTAACCGCGGCGGGCTGAGCAACCTTGCCTCGATCGCGCCGGGAACCGGGCACGGCTTCGGACCGCGGCATCTCGATTTCCATCCCACGCAACCGTGGGTCTTCGTGTCGATCGAGCGGCAGAACAAGCTCTATGTCTACAAGCTTCGACCGGACGGCGCGCTCGGGCGCGATCCGATGTTCGTCAAGGACACGTTGGCCGATCCTGCCGCCGTCAAGCCTGGTCAAGGCGCGGGAGCGATCCACGTGCATCCGAACGGCCGTTTCGTCTATCTCACCAACCGCAACCAGGACGAGGTCGCGTTCGAAAGCAGGAAAGTCTTCAGCGGCGGGGAGAACAACCTTGCGGTCTTCGCCATCGATGCCAACACGGGTGAGCCGAGCCTCATTCAGACGATTGAGGGCTATGGCATTCAGCTGCGCACCTTCGGCATCGACCCGAGCGCGCGCCTATTGGTTGCGGCAAGCATCAAGCCGCTTCTGGTGCGCGAAGGCAACGCAGTCAAAACGCTGACCGCAGGCCTCATGATCTATCGCATCGCGGACGACGGGAAGCTCGCCTTCGTTCGCAAATACGACGTCGACACGGGCAAGGGGCAGCAATTCTGGAGCGGCCTGGTTGCGTTGGCGTAGCAACGGATCTTGAGCCGCACCCATGCAATGGTTCCTATCCAACATGGGGTGTGCAAGCTGACGCAGCGCTTGCGTGCGGCCGCCACCTCTCCATGGGGCGTCGACAAGCCGCGCCAAGGTGCCTTGCCATCGGTGGCATTTGCGCAGAAGTTTGCCGTCCGGGCGAGCGGGCAGTCGCCGGGCTTCGGGGAGGGCGAAACCGAAAGCCTCTGCCCGCAGTTATGGATGCAAGAAACCGTCCCGCGGAGCACGCAGCGCCGGAGGAGGGCGGGTGAACAGGGAGGAATCGCAATGCGTCTGGCACATCGATGGGTGGTGGCGGCTTCGCTGCTGATCGCCGCGGGTTTCTTCACCAGCGCCGTCGCCGGCGAGGCGAAGCACGGCGGCATCCTGAAAATCTATCACCGCGACAATCCGCCGAGCGCCTCGATCCACGAAGAGGCCACGTACTCGACGGTGATCCCGTTCATGCCGATCTTCAACAATCTCGTTCTGTACAATCAGAATGTGCCGCAGAACAGTTTCGATTCGATCGTGCCGGACCTGGCAACGAGCTGGGCGTGGAGCGACGACAAGACCGTGCTGACGTTCAAGTTGCGCCACGGCGTGAAGTGGCACGACGGCAAGCCGTTCACGGCGAACGACGTCAAATGCACCTTCGACTTGCTGATGGGCAAATCGAAGGATTCGTTTCGCAAGAACCCGCGCCAGGATTGGTACAAGAACGTCGCGGAAGTCAAAGTCAACGGTGACGACGAGGTGGCCTTGCAGCTGCGGCGGCCGCAGCCGGCGGTGCTTGCATTGCTCGCGTCGGGGTATTCGCCGATCTATCCCTGCCACGTCTCGGCGCGCGACATGCGGATCAAACCGATCGGAACGGGTCCGTTCAAGTTCGTGGAGTTCAAGCAGAACGAATCGATCAAGATCACGCGCAATCCGGACTATTGGAAGAAAGACCGCCCCTACCTCGATGGGATCGAGTTCACCATCATTCCCAATCGGTCGACCGCGATCCTTGCCTTCGTTGCCGGCAAGTTCGACATGACCTTCCCGACCGAAGTGACGATTCCGCTGCTCAAGGACGTCAAATCACAGGCGCCGCAAGCGGTGTGTTCGCTCGCGCCGATCAATGTGAGCACGAATCTCATCGTCAACCGCGATAAGCCGCCGTTCGACAATGCCGATCTGCGCCAGGCCATGGCGCTTGCGCTCGACCGGAAAGCGTTCGTCGACATCCTCTCCGAAGGCAAGGACGATCTCGGCGCGTCCATGCTGCCGCCGCCCGAGGGCGTATGGGGGATGCCGCCCGAGATGCTCAAGACCATCCCCGGTTACGGGCCGGAGATCCAGGCAAACCGCGCGCAAGCCCGCAAGCTCGTGGAGAAGCTCGGCTACGGGCCCAATAAACGGCTCGCGCTCAAGGTCTCGACTCGAAACATCGCGATCTATCGTGACCCCGCGGTCATCCTGATCGATCAGCTCAAGGACATTTATATCGATGGCGAGCTCGAGGTGGTGGAAACGAGCAACTGGCACAGCAAGGTCACCCGCAAGGATTATGCGGTCGGGCTCAACCTGACCGGCAATTCGGTCGATGACCCGGACCAGAATTTCTACGAGAATTACGGTTGCGGATCGGAGCGCAATTACACCGACTACTGCAACAAGGAGCTTGAGAAGCTGTTCGACCAGCAGTCGGCGGAAACGGATCTCGAGAAGCGCAAGCGGCTCGTTTGGGAGATCGACAAGAAGCTGCAGGAGGACGTCGCGCGGCCGATCATCTTGCATTCGCGCCGCGGGACTTGCTGGTCGCCGCAAGTCAAGGGCGTCACCATCATGACGAACAGCTCGTACAACGGCTGGCGCTTCGAGGATGTCTGGCTCGATCGGTGAGTTGTACTAGCGAGATTTGATGATGTCTCATCGCGTCGTCATGGCCGGGCTTGTCCCGGCCATCCACGTCTTTAATGCTGCACGGCTTTGACGACGTGGAAGCCCGCGACATAAGCGCGTTCACGCGCGTCTGCGACGCGCTGTGCGCGGGCATCACGGTCTGAGGTGCTACCGAAACGCGATGCGGGCGGCACAGACGGAAGGATAAAGCCCTTGGGTGCTTATCTCGCGCGGCGCTTCTCGCTGATGCTCCTGACCCTGTTCGGGATATCGATCATCATCTTCTTGATGCTTCGGGTGATGCCCGGCAACATCGTCGATATTCTGTACGATGCGGCGGGCTACGTTAATCCGCGGGAAAAGGCAAAGATCGAGGCGGAGCTCGGCCTCGACAAGCCGATCGTCGTTCAATACGCCACCTGGATCGGTGGGCTCGCGCAGGGCGACCTCGGCTATTCCTACGTGTCCGAGCGGCCCGCGCTCGAGGAGATTGTGCCGCGCATTCCGATCACCGCCAAGCTTGCGGGCCTCGCGCTCTGCTTCTCCGTACTCATCGGCGTCCCGCTGGGTGTCATCAGCGCCGTGCGCCAGAATTCCGGCATGGACTACGTGCTGCGCGTGCTCAGCCTGAGCGGGCTGTCCATGCCCTCATTTTGGCTCGGGCTTTTGATCCTGATGGCGTTCGTCGCCTATTTCGATGTGATTCCCATCTACACGGCGCCGCCGGAAACGTGGTGGGGCGAGCTGTTGCTGCTGAGCGTGCCGGCAGCGGCCGTCGGCTTTCGCAGCTCCGCTTTGATGCTGCGCCTGACGCGCTCCTCCATGCTCGAGGTGCTGCGCCAGGATTATATCCGCACCGCCCGCGCCAAGGGCGCCTCCGAGCGGAGCGTCAACTATCACCACGCGCTGCGCAACGCCATTCTGCCGGTGGTCACGGTGATCGGTATCGAGGCGGCATTCCTCATGGGCGGCTTGATCGTGACCGAAACCGTCTTCAACGTGCCCGGCGTCGCCCGCTATCTGGTGACCGCGCTCACCCAGCGCGATTACCCGATCGTGCAAAATCTGGTGATGTTCGTGGCCACGATCGTGGTGCTCATCAATTTCGCGGTCGACATGCTCTATGCCGTCCTCGACCCGCGCATCAAATATTCGGAGAGCTGAGGGCTAGCGGCTGGAGCGCAGGATGAGCACCGTCGATTTCGATGCCGAACTGGTCAAGGCCGGGGCTACCGCGCACACCCGCTTGGCGCGGCTGCGCTATCTCATTTGGCGAAATCCGCTCGGGGCGGCGGGCGCGGCGATCATGGGCCTGTTCGTGTTCGCCGCCGTATTCGCCAACGTCCTCACGAGCTACGATCCGCTGTCGACAAATGCCGCGCTCTCGCTCGCGCCCCCGAGCAGCGCCCACTGGTTGGGCACCGATCCATTTGGTCGCGACGTCTATGCGCGCATCATCTACGGCGCGCGGATTTCGCTCGCGGTCGGCATCGGCGCGACGGTGCTGGGAAGCGGCTTCGGCATCATCTTCGGGCTCGCCTCCGGTTACCTCGGCGGCTGGGTCGATCTCATCGTCCAGCGCGTGATGGATATCCTGCAGGCCCTGCCGCTCTTGGTGCTGGCGCTGGTGATGGCGGCCGCGCTCGGCCCATCGCTGCAGAATACCATCATTGCCATATCGATCCCGCTCATCCCCTATGTGGCGCGCGTGATCCGTTCGAACACGCTCGCCTTGCGCGAGCTGCCCTTCGTCGAAGCGGCGAAGGCCGTGGGCATGAGCGAGGCGCGCATCGCGGTGCGCCATATCCTGCCTAATACCCTTGCGCCGCTGATCGTGCTTGCAACCGCGCAGCTCGGCTCGACCATACTCACCGAGGCTGCGCTGTCGTTCCTTGGCCTTGGCGTGCCGGAGCCCTATCCGTCCTGGGGCCGCATGTTGTCGCAATCGGCGGCTGAATATGTCCGCACGGCGCCGTGGCTCGTTGTTTTTCCCGGCATCGCCATCAGTCTCGCGGTATTCGGCACGAACCTTTTGGGCGATGCGCTGCGCGACATTCTCGATCCGAGGCAGCGCAGTTGATATGAATCGGTCGAGCTCCGACGCGGCAATGGCCAAGCGTCCCGAGGAACGGGCCGGGCGGCCTGTTCTCGATGTCGCGGGGCTGCGGACATACTTCTTCACCCGGCTCGGCATCATCAAAGCGGTCGACGACCTTTCGTTTACGCTGCGTCCGCGCGAGACGCTGGCGATTGTCGGCGAATCCGGCTGCGGCAAGAGCATCACCGCGCTCTCCGTGATGCGGCTCATTCCCGACCCGCCCGGCCGTATCGTCTCTGGCGCGATCGAGCTCGACGGCCGCGATCTCACCAAGCTCGACGAAGCGCAAATGCGCGCGGTGCGCGGCAATGACATCTCGATGATCTTCCAGGAGCCGATGACCTCGCTCAATCCGGTGCTCAGCATCGGCGCGCAGATCAGCGAGACGATTGAGCTGCATCAGGATCTGTCGAAATCGGCGGCCTGGGACAAGGCCGTGGAGATGCTGCGTCGCGTACGCATTCCCGAACCGGCGCAGCGTGCCAACGAATATCCGCATCAGCTGTCGGGCGGCATGCGCCAGCGCGCGATGATCGCCATGGCGCTCGCCTGCAATCCCAAGGTCCTCATCGCCGATGAGCCGACGACCGCGCTCGATGTCACCATCCAGGCGCAGATCCTCGATCTCATGCTCGCGCTGCAGGACGAGTTCGGGACTGCGATCATCCTCATCACGCACGACCTCGCAGTCGTCGCCGAGACGTCGCAATGGGTGATCGTGATGTATGCGGGCAAAAAGGTCGAGGAAGCCGACGTGGATGCTCTGTTCGAGCAGCCGCTGCATCCCTATACGCTGGGACTGCTGGCCTCGATCCCGCGCCTGACCAGTATGGGTGGCGCGCCCCCCGGAACGGGGGGACGGCTCAAGGAGATTCCGGGCGTCGTGCCGCCGCTCTACCGTCTTCCCGCGGGTTGCGTGTTTGCGCCGCGCTGCCCGCTGGCCGACGACAAGTGCCGCGCGATCTACCCGCCGTTCGAGCAAAAACGGGCGGGACACTGGGCCGCCTGCTGGCACTCGGACGAGCTCGCTGGAGCGGCCCCATGAGCAAGGCCGTGCTCGAGGTCACCGACCTCAAGAAACATTTTCCGGTCAAGCGGGGCATCATCCGCCGCACCGTCGGGCACGTCTATGCGGTCGATGGGGTCAGCTTCGAGGTGCGCGAAGGCGAGACGCTGGGGCTGGTCGGCGAGAGCGGGTGCGGCAAGTCGACGGTGGCGCGCACCGTGCTGCGGCTGCTCGAGCCGACGAGCGGCGCCATCAAGCTCGCCGGCTACGACATCACGCATCTGCGCAAAGCCGAACTGCGCCGGCACCGGCGCGGGATGCAGATGATCTTTCAAGATCCGTATTCCTCGCTCAATCCACGGATGACGGCAGGCGACATCGTGGGGGAGCCGCTCGAAGTGCACGATGTTGGCGGGCGAAAGCAAAGGGCCGAGCTCGTGGCCCGACTGTTCGAGCAAGTCGGCCTGAGCGCCGCGCAGATGAAGGGCTTCCCCCACGAATTCTCCGGCGGTCAGCGCCAACGCATTTCGATTGCGCGCGCGCTGGCGCTGAACCCCAGGCTGATCGTCGCCGACGAGCCCGTCTCGGCGCTCGACGTGTCGATCCAGGCGCAGGTGATCAACCTGATGATCGACCTGCAGCGGGAAAAAAAGCTCTCCTACCTGTTCATCGCCCATGGACTCGCCGTGGTCGAGCATATCAGCCACCGCGTCGCCGTGATGTATCTCGGCAAGATCGTCGAATACGCGGAGAAAAAGACGCTCTTCCTCAATCCGCTGCACCCCTACACGGAGGCCTTGCTCGCGGCGGTGCCAGTTCCAAATCCCAAGCTCAAGCGGGCGAAGCGCCCGCTGGCCGGCGACGTGCCCAGTCCGGTGAATCCGCCGCCGGGCTGCGCCTTCCATACCCGTTGCGGCTACGCGCAGGAGCGCTGCCGCCGCGAGACCCCGCCGTTGCGCGAAGTCGCACCGGGGCATTGGGTCTCATGCCATTTTCGCTAGCGCTAGCGCGCACGCACCAATGTGCTTCAGCGGATCGCCCGCTGCCATCCCCATCGCTACCGCATTGATGCGCCGCAATTGAATGTCGCAACGTGCCATCGCGTCCCAACGCACCGCAGAAAATCATCTAATGCGGATTGGACGAAAACGCGTGCTGATGGCCTGTTAGCCCCATCGCTTCCGCACTAGACTGTCCCATCGTGAAGCCACGAGGGATACTCGGGGGAAAGAAAGCACCTAAGTGCCCGTTACCAACGCAGCAATAGCGCCCAGGAATGGACTCGCTGCCTCAGGGAGAAATCGATGACCAAATTCACCCGTCGCTCAATGCTCGCAGGCACCGCCGCTACCGCTGCGGCCGTCGCGAGCCCGAGATCGATCGTCGCACCCGCGCGTGCCGCTGCGCCCGCCGTCGGCAAACAGGCGTCCGGACTCTATCGTTACAAGGTCGGCAGCCATGAGATTACCGTCGTGACGGATGGAGCGCGCTCGTTCCCGCTACCCGATACGTTCGTGAACAACGCCAAGAAGGACGACGTCAACGCTGCGCTCGAAGCGGCGCACATGCCAAGAGATGCGATGACGCTCGTCTTCAATCCGATCGTCGTCAACACCGGCTCGAAGCTGGTCGCCATCGACACCGGGTATGGCGCCGCCGAGGCCAAGCCGAACACGACCCACGGCCAGTACCAGCAGAATCTCGCAGCCGCCGGCATCGACGCGAAGGCGATCGATACCGTCATCATCTCGCATTACCACCCTGACCACGTGAATGGCTTGCTCGACGCCGATAACAAGCCTGCATTCCCGAATGCGGAAATCCTGGTTCCGGCGGTCGAGCACAAGTTTTGGATGGACGACGGCGAGATGAGCCGCGCCACCCCGGGCCGCATGCAAGGTCTGTTCAAGGATAACCGCCGGGTGATGAGCGGCGAGGTTCTCAAGCGCACCGCCACCTACGAGTGGGGCAAGGAGGTTGCGCCGGGCATCACTTCGGTTTCGACGCCAGGCCATACGCTTGGCCACACCTCGTACGTGATTGCATCGGGGTCGGCGCGGCTGTTCGTGTTTTCCGACGTCACCAATCGCCCGGAGCTGTTCGTGCGCAATCCCGGCTGGCACGCCTCCTTCGATCAGATTCCGGACATGGCGGAAGCGACGCGGCGAAAGGTCCTCGACATGTTGGTCGCCGACAAGATGCTCGTGCAGACGTTCCACGCACCGTTTCCGGCGCTCGGGCACATGGAGAAGGACAGCCAGGGCTATCGCTTCGTCCAGGCTCCCTGGAGCCCGGCTGTCTGACCTGCGCGGCGCACGCGCGATGTAAGGCCGCCCCGAAGGACGGTCTTCTTCATAAGTGGAATCCAGTCGCAATATGTCCGCTTTAGCCGTCGCAAAGAAGGGGTCTAAGCTGAGCAGTACCGGGAGCGCACCAATCCCCGATCGCTATCGGCGTAGGAAAGCATGAGCCGGCCTGGCACTATCGCGCTTGCAACTGTCCTGTGCACGTTCGTTGCTGTGCCCTGGCACGCCCAAGCCGCTGACAACTATCCGAGCCGCCCGGTGAGCGTCGTCGTGCCGTTCACGCCCGGCGGCTCAACCGACATCATGGCGCGATACGAAGCAGAGGTCCTACAGCGCGCGTTGGGTCAAAGCTTCGTGGTTGAAAACAAGCCAGGCGCAGGCGGCAGTATCGGCATCTCTTATGCTGCCAAAGTCGCGCCTGACGGCTACACGCTGTTGCACTCGCCCTCGATCATCATCCTGCTCCCTTATGTGATGAAGTCGATCTCCTATGATCTCGCAAAGGATTTCGCGCCGGTCATGCTCACTGGCCTGACCCAATTCGCCCTAGTCGTCTCTCCGACGCTACCGGTGAACTCGGTGAAAGATCTCATAGCACTCGCGAAGTCCAAACCTGGCGAACTGACTTACGCATCGTCGGGTATCGGCAGCCCGCATCAGATCTTCGCCGAACAGTTCAAGATCATGACCGGTACTGATATTCACCATATTCCATACAAAGGCGCGGTTCCTGGGCTCACCGACATCGCCAGCGGCAACGTCTCGATGGAGTTCGTCGATATTCCGCCCGCGCTACCGCTAATCAAGGCTGGCAAGCTGAAAGTTCTCGCCGTGCTCTCGGCCAAGGGAAACTCGGAACTACCCGGCGTGCCTCCTCTTGCCGAAGCGGTACCTGGCTACGATGCCAGTAGCTGGCAGGGCTTTTTCGCCCGTGCCGGCACGCCGCAACCGATCATCGATAAGCTCAACGCCGCGTTGGCGGCGGATTTTAAACGGCCGGAAACCGCCGAGCGCTTCATGGCGCTTGGCATCGTAGCGCAATCGAACACACCAGCCGAGTTTGCTGCCTTCATCACCGAGCAAAGCGCGAAATGGGGTAAAGTAATTCGAGCGGCCGGCATCGCGCCGGAGTGAGGGATTACGCTGTGCGCGGCTGCTTAGCTCTTTGAACTTTCAGGCTTTGCCATCGCGCGCAACGTCCGCAGGTTAGACGAGAGGTCGATGACTCGGATCGTGCCTTGGCGAGCGGACGTCTGAGCGTGTGGAACGCATCACGGCAATGATGGCGGGAGGTGAGGATGGCATCCATCGACAAGTTCAACGATCACTGCTGGCGCGACGTCATTCCGCAAGCGGACCTCGAGCTTTATTCCGGCTGGCGGCGCGAGAGCTTCGTGGGCGCGCGTCCGGCGCTGCTCGCGATCGATCTCTACGATCTCGTCTATCGCGGTGGGCCGCACTCGCCCTACGAGCTCAACGCCCGCTATCCAAATTCCTGCGGCATCTATGCCCACCGTGCGATCGCGCCGACCAAGCGACTCTTCGCCGCCGCGCGGCGCGCCGGCATTCCGATCTTCTACTCAACTCAGGACATCCGCGCGCATAACCGGCCGCCGGACGCGGAGTCGACGCGCCGCCAAGCCTTCGTTCCCTCCGATGGCTACGGATCTATCACGAGTTCAGCCCCGAGCCGTCGGACGTCGTGATCTTCAAGCAGCGC
>Ga0126376_10000635_pt1 | contig 17455 bp, 12 predicted proteins | sample PanSoiMetPlot_15_FD_92760 | JGI IMG/M metagenome (GOLD analysis project Ga0126376, IMG submission 92760) | Tropical forest soil microbial communities from Panama - MetaG Plot_15 | ecosystem: Environmental > Terrestrial > Soil > Tropical forest > Bulk soil | place: Panama | collected 2016-02-17
CGCTTCCACAGGTCGATCGAGACCGCCGGCTTCTTGAGCTTCTCGCTGGCCAGCTTGGCCACCTCGACATACTTGCGGGCCCGATCGGCCTCGGGCGCGCGCTCGATCTCGCGCAGGTGGACCGCGACCAGCTTTTCCCAATCGCGCCGCTTCTCGTAGGCCTGCTTGAGGTAGGCCACCGCCTGCTCGTTGCCGGGCTCGATCTCGAGCGCGGCCTCGTAGGCCTTGATGGCCTCGGCCTGGTTGGAGAATTTTTCCTGGAACAGCCCGGCGATGCGTAGATAGAGCGCCACCCGCGCGCGCGGATCCTCGGTCAGGGGCGCTCGCTTCTGCAGTACGCCAATCAGATCCGGCCACCGCTTCATGCTCTCGTACTGCCCGGCCAGCGTGTCGAGCGCGGCCTGGTTGCGCGGCTGCAGCTGCAGGATCTGATTGAAAGTGTTGACCACCATCACGTCCAGGCGCAGCCGCTCCTTGTACACCTCCACCATCTCGAACAGCACGGCCACCTTGTCGTCGCCGGAGGCGCGCTCGGCCTCCTCCTTGAGCACCTCGATGAGGGCGTTCCAGCGCTCGGCCTTGCGGTACAGGCGTCCCAGCTCGCGACGCGGCCGCCGCTTGTCGGGCGCCCCCTGCACGACCTTGCGCCAGGCATCGATGCCCTTCTCGACGCCCACAGCCTCGGCCGCCTTGGCGGCGTCGACCAGGCCCTGCACCTTGTCGTCATAGCTCTCGTCCGGGATCGAAAGCTTCGGGATGCCCTGGACGTCGCTACCGCCGCGGGGCTGTGACATGGCCGCTTGCTCCTCGTTCCGACGTTCTTCGACCGGTCTCGTCTCCACTTTCTTCTCCGGCGCAGGCTTGGGTTCCTTGCGGGGCGCGGGCGCGGCCTCGGTTTCGACCGTACCCGCTTCCTTTTCGAACTCCCTGATTTCTTCGAGCTCGGGGGTGACCTTTTTCGCGTGGGCGAAGAACAGCTTCGCCTTGGCGGCGTCCTTGAGCTGCTTCCAGGCTACGACGCCGGCATGGACGGCCAGAAGCGCCTTTTCGGTCTCGTCCATCCGGGCGCGCAGGCCCAGCTCGGCGAGCTCGAGCAGCCGGTTCCAATCGCCCGACTGGGCCGAGATTTGACGCAGGAAATCGAACGCGGCGATGTGGCCCGGGAAGCGGTCGACGCCGTCGGCGTAGTAGGCCTCGAGCGCCTTCCGGTAGAACGCGGCCGCTCGCACGGCATCGTTCCAGCGCACCGCCCACACCGAGGCAAAGCGGCGGTACAAGGCGGCCCGGTCCTCGTCGGCGGCTGCATACGCGCGCCGCTCGTGCAGCTCCACGATGGCGTCCCACTGCCGGCGCCCGGCCAGAAGCTGCTCCAGCAGAAAATTTGCCGCGTCGTTCTGCGGATCGTTGGCCGTGGTCTGCCGGAGCGCCTGCTCGTAGTCCGCACCGTCGGGCGCCTCCAGGGCCAGGATGCGCGCACTGCGCAGCCAGAGCCGGGCGGCGGTCTGTGAATCGGCCTGGGCGGCATCGCGCTGGAAGCGCTGGACTGCATTTTTCCAGCCCTCGCGGTGGGCCTGGGCGGCCGCCAGCGCCTCCGCCACCACCAGGTCGTGGGGCCGGACGGCAAAGGCGGTTTCCAGGCAATCGATGGCCTTGTCGCGCTGCCGCAGCTCCAGAAGAACCAGGCCCAGCTCGCCAAAGATCTCGGCCTTGCGGGCGCCGTCATGGGTCAGCTTGAGCTCGATCTCGCACAGCTTGCCGACCATCTCAAGGTTGCCCATCTCGCGATAGATGTCGCGCGCGCGCTGGATCGCGGGGGTGTTCTGCGGGTTGGTCTTGAAGGCCTTCTGGTAGTTCAGCATCGCGCGGTCTTTGCGCAGGAAAAACTCCTCGCAGACCTCGCCGATTTCGTAGAGGCGTTGCGATCGCTCGTTCGGGCTCGCCACCTGATCGGCCTCCCGTTCGAGGCTTTCGATCAGGGCCAGCAGGCTTGGCGACTGCCGGAGGCGCTGCGTGATTTCCGAGCGAAGCTCCATTTGGTCCCATCCTCGCAGACGTATTAGGGAAACTGCCCGGAAAAAGCCGGCCTCCGTTATATCATTTCGCGCCTTTCCGATCAATCGAAAAAGCTTTGGCCGCCGGGGGGTTGGAACTCCTTCGGGGGCGGGGTTCTAGGGCGCGGCCCCGGTCAGGGGGCCACTCAACGTCAGACGGCAGCCGCGAGCAAGCGCGGCAGGGCGGCGCTCAGGCGCCACAAAAGCTCGTGCGCACGGACCTGGTCCGGGTCGTCCCCATCCGCCAGGTCGCGCAGCCGGATCAGCTCCAGCAGAGCCTGCACCTCGGCGGTGTCGCCCAGGGCGGCCGCCCAGGCACACCCGCGGTCGACCGGGTCGCGCTCGATGTGAGCGGTCGCCACGGCCATCACCAGGTCGGCGCAGGCACGGCGAAGCTGGCCGCACAGGGCCGGCTCGCGGTAGGCCAGCGACTCGACCAGCGGACGCAGGGCCTCGGCGGCGGCCAGCGCATTTGCGTAGGCGGCCTCCGCGGGCGCGCTTTCAAAGTCGACTTCCTGCACCGGAATCATGATGTTCCCCTCCTTTGCTGTGCCAGCAGTGCGAGCAGCCAGCATAGCGAGGGGGTCTGACAGTGACTTCGCCCGGGCTGCGCGGACGAGCCCGGGGGGGCTCCGCGCGGCCGCCCACACTTGCCCACAGCGCCGACTGTCTCTTCTTTTGTGCTGCCGTCGCTGCTGCGGTTACGGCAGCGTGTACAGGAGGTCGTTGGCCGCCTTGACCAGGTCGGGGCCGGCCTTGCTGCCCGCGCTCATCACGAACTGCTGCAAGGTGGTCTTGGCGTTCGCGTCATCGCCCTTGGCGTGGTAGGCCAGCGCCAGGTTGTACTTGAGGTCGGGGCTCTGGGCTCCGAACTCGACCGCCTTCTTGAGCGCCTCGATGGCGCCGTCGAAGTTGCCCACCTCTTTCCGCGCCAGGCCCAGCCCATACCAGCTGTCGCCGTCGCGATCGTTGGCCACGGTCGCATTCTGGAACACCTGCTCGGCCTCCTTGATGTAATCGTTGTTCAGGTACAGGAAGCCGAGCTGCGTGAAGGCGATCGCGAAGCGCGGATTGATCGAGATGGCCTTGCGGTACATGTCGTCGGCCTGCTTGGGCTTGTCCTGGGCCTCGTACACCACGCCCAGCCGGTAGTAGGCCTTGTACCGCTTGTCGTCGAGCTTGATGGCCGCCAGCAGCTCCTTTTCGGCCAGGTCCAGCTTGCCCGACTGCTGGTAGGCGTTGCCCAGATCATAGTGGTAGTTCGCATTCGAGTCGTCGACGGTGACGGCCCGGGCAAACTCGTCGGACGCCTCGGTCCACTTGTGCTGCTCCTCGTACACCTTGCCCAGGTTATAGTGGGCCAGCACGTTTGAGGGGTCGGTCTGGATCGCAGCCTGCAGATCGCGCTCCGCCGATTCGAACAGCCGGTTGTGGAACTTGGCCACCCCAGAGTTCATCAGCTCGATGCTCTTGTTCCGGCTCTCGTTGCACCCGAAAAGCGTGAGCGCTGCGAGCCCTGCGATGAAGCTTTTCATGCGGGTCTCCTCGCTTGTGCCGACGCGCCCGGGCTACTGGGCGCCGGCCGTCTGCAGCACGAACGGATAGTTGACGATGACGATACCACCGCCTTGCGGCTTCGGGAACTCCCAACGTCGAACCGCCTGCGCAATGCAGTTGTCGACCGTCGCGTTGCCGGTGGTGGACGAGGCCACTGCCGAGGCGATGACCTGTCCGGTGCCCGAGATGGTCCACTGGATCTGGACGCGGCCCGCCAGCTCCGGCCGTTTGATGGCCTCCGACTCGTAGCAGAACTTCACCTCGTTCAGGTGGCGGTGGACGATGCGCCGGATGATTTCCTTGTCCAGCGAGCCGCGCACCTGCGCGGTGCCCGGAATGACGTCGGGCGCATGCGCACGCCGCCCGCCCAATCCGCCGGCGCCACGTCCGTAGCCGGAGCCAGAGCCGCCGCCGCCGCCCTTTCCGATCGTACCCAGGTTGCCCAGGCCGATCGTGCCCTCGCCGGTGCCACCGCCGCCGCGCCCGGTGCCGGTCAGGCCCAGGCCGCCGAGGCCGTAGGCCTCGCCAATCTGATTGCCGATGAGGCCACCCAGAACGTTCTCGGGGTCGTTGCCGAGCGCCGAGTCACGACCGAAGATGGACGCGATGTGCGAGCCTTCCTCGCGCTTGAGTAGCCCGAGGATGCCGGCCTGCTTCGCCGACTCCTCGGCCAGTTGCTTGGCCAGATGGGGATCCGGGTTGTCCTTGGGCCCCTTGAGCCCATACAGACCCGTCTTGTTCTTGGAGGTCTTCTTGCCCATCTTGCCTTCTTCACCCTTGTGACGCTTGCCCTTGCCGCCCTGCTCGTCGGGTCCCTTCTTCTTGAGCCACTCCGGCACCTGCTCGTCCTTCTCCTCGGGCGGCTTGATCAAGAATTTGACGAATCGATTGTCGCTGTTGAAAAGGTCGAGCGAGAGCGACTTGGCATCGGGCGGAATCGAGAAGATGAGCAGCAGGAAGAGCGCGTGCGCGAGCGCCGAGCCGCCCGTGTACACCTGCTCGTTCCACTTGACGTTGCCCATGAAGGGCACCGGGTGCTTGTGCGGCTTCGAGGTTGCGCTGACGATGAAGCGGTTCTCGCCGGCGTCGAGCACCAGGCGGGAGCCGATCGGGATCGACCACGACATCGCCCCGCCCACCTCGCCCGACGGGCGCGCACCGGGTACCTGATTGAGCGGGACGCTGCGCCCGTCGATCTGCGCCTCTCCGGTCATGGCGCTGGTCCACAGAACGTCGTAGTCGGCGCCGTTGGAGTGCACGAGCGGGAACTCGGGCACCGGCACCACCGAGGGCGCGACCTTGTAGAGCGCGTTCACGCCCGGGCCGATCGTGTAGTCGCGCGGCTCTTTCTCCTCGGCATAGCGGGTCAGACCCACGACCAGCGCGATGGCCGCGTAGATGACCGCCAGCACGACCAGGACGTCGAGCGCGGCGCTGACGTGGGGCCACATGAACTTGGAGGCTTCGTGGCCCGCCTTGATGTGCGCTTCAAAGGCCGCCTTGGCCACCGATTCGGAGGCCAGGGTCGAGAAGAACGCGATGAGCGCCACCAGAATCGCCACAAAGGCCGATGCGATGAGGCCGTAGGTCTTGCCCGTCACCTGGCCCGACTGCGGGTTGGAGAAGTGGTGCACGTCGACCACCTGCTCGCCCAGCATGGCGGTGACCTCGATCGATCGGGTGCCGATGTCCTCGACCTCGCCCGACACCGCTGCCATCATGGCCATCGGTTGCGGCATGGGAGCCGCCGCCGCCATGGGCGGGGGCACGGCCGGACGCGCCGACATGAACGGAGCCGGCACCGAGGACGGCGCGGGCGCCGGCGGGGGCGCGCTGGAAAACACCGGGCTGGGCGGCGGGGACGACGACGGCGGCGGAACGCCGAGGCCGATCGCAGTCGGGCCCGCCGGGCGCACGCTCGGCGGTTCCGGGGGCGTGCTGACCATCGTGGGCGCTTCATCCGAGACCTGGGCATCACCCACGGCGACCAGGATGCGCATGTCTCCGAGCTGCACCTCGTCGCCGCTCTGGAGCTTGCACTTGTTGACCTTCTGGCCGTTGACCACCGTGCCGCGGTTCGAGCCCAGGTCGATGATATAGATCTCATCCGGACCCGTGACCTCGATGACCGCATGCATCCGCGACACCGACTCGTCGTCCAGTCGCAGATGGCTCGACGCGAGCTTGCCGATCTTGATGATGTCCTGGCTCAGCGTCTCGCTGCGGATGAGCTGGTCACCCTTGTAGATCTGAAACGTGAGGGGAACTCTGGCGCCGCCGTCCATGCCTCGCTCCTTTGCGAAAGAGCTGCCGCCCCGCGGCGCCGACCGGGCAACCGCGCGGCTAGATGTCTTCGGCCGACTTCAGCATCTCGGGGATGAAGTGCTGCCGGATCTTGATGAGCGAGGAGTGCTTGGCCGACTTGCGGCTGTCCACGTACTCGCCGTCCGGTCGCATCAGGTCCCCTTCCACCACGTCGTCGTCGAAGTCGTACACGGTCTTCTGCTTGTAGATGACTCCGGCCTCGGCGCCACCGGCTGCAGGCGGTGGTGTCCCGGCCTTGCCCTTAGCCTGCCCCAGCACGGTCGCGGGCACTGCCAAGAGCACACAAGCCGCCACGAGTGAGCTGAGCCTCGACATCATTCGGTCCTCCCTCGTCGCAAGCCCGGCGGAGTGATCCATTGCCCAATTTCGACAACCGCCGGCTTACGAAGTTCCCAAGAATTGTACTCATCGCTGAAAACTGCTGCAAGTTACGTAAACTGTAACCATTTCCATCTGTTACATGTTCTCGGCAGCCTTTACCAGCTCCCGGTTGAAGTCCTTTCGCAGCGGCAGCAGCCGCGGCTGCTGGGCCGGCTTCCGCACGGTCACGCCGCTTCCACCGGGCCCGGCCTGGCCGGCCTCGACCCGGCTGGGCTCCTCCACGTTGATGCGCTGGACCCGCTCCTTGTGCTTGCCCGGGTCCGGCTGCTGCAGCGCCATCGCGAGCACCCAGATGAGCCCACAGATCGCTCCCATTGGCCACCTCCTGGTTGCTCACTGAATACGGGCCAGGAGGATGGGCGATCTACCTCTTCTGCACGGCCGGCTGGGCCTTGTTGCCGTCCGATCCCGCAGCCGGCTGCGGGGCCGTGCTGCCTGGCTGCTTCTTTTCTTGCTGCTGCTGTTGCCGCTGCTGCTCCTCCTGCATCTTCTGGATGCGCGCTGCCTCCTGCTCCAGCCGTTTCATCTCCGCGTTGGCGGCAAACGTCTCGTCGATGTTCTTGGTGCGCCGCTCGGCCTCGGCCACTTTGTCGCGCTCGTTCGAGCAGCGACTCACGAACTCCCGGTAGAAGCCCTGCGCCTTGCGCAGCTCGGCCTCGGAGGTGCCCATGTAGTCCTGGTACAAGAGGCCCATGTTGTAGGGCACCGCGCAGTTGCGCGGATCGAGCTTGGCCGCGGCCTGGTACTGCTCCTCGGCCTCCTTGATCTTGCGCTGGCCGCGGTAGGCCACGCCCAGACCGATGACGGCGTCCACGTTTCTGGGATCGCGCTTGAGCACGGTCTTGAACGACTGCTCGGCCGATACATAGTCGCGGAACGAGAGCGTGATGGCGCCGATGTTCATGTGCGCCTCCACGAAGCCCGGATCCAGCTCGACCGCGCGCCGGAAATCGCGCAGCGCGCGCGTCACGTTCTTCTTCTTGAGCGCGACCAGGCCGCTGACGTTCCAGAGCGGCGCGTAGTGATCGTTCTTCTTGGTCGCCTGCGCAATCACGGTCTCGGCCATCTCGAGCTTCGACTTGTCGCCGCCCGCGAGATCGTAATAGATGAGCGCGAGCGTGGTGTAGGCCGACATGTTTTCGCCGTCGACGGCGAGCGCGCGCCGAACGTCGTCCTGGGCGTCGCGCACTGCGTTCGCGTCGCCGGTCCGAAGCGCCCGCTCGCGCAGAAGGACCGCCATGTTGACCAGCGCGGGCAGGCAGCGCTGATCGATTCCCAGCGCCTGCCGGAAGTAGTTCTCGGCGCCTTGGCGGTCGCCCTTCTTCCAGGCAACCACACCCAGGCCCCCCAGCGCGTTGGCGTAGCGCGGGTTCATCTCGAGGGCCTGCTTGTAGGCCCGCTCAGCCTTTTCGAGCTGTCCGCACTTGTCGTACAGCAGACCCTGGTTGTAGCGCGCCGAGGCGATCTTGGGATTCTTGTCGGCGACCGCTTCGAAGAGCGAGGCGGCCTGCGAGCACTTGCCCGAGGTCAGGGGACCCTCGCCCAGGATCTTCTGCGCCTTTTCGAGCGCGCTGTCGAAGGCCTCGGTGTCCGAGAGCGAGGCCGCCACCTTGGGCTTCTCGACCGGCGCCGACACCTCTTCGCTGAGCGGCTTCTGCGGCCCCCGCGCCGCCGCACCGCCCTTGCCGCCACCCTCCTCGGCCACCGGTTCGTTCTCAGGGCCCTTGGGTTTTTGTGCACCACCGGATGACGCGCACCCCGCCACGACGAGCGCGAGCACGCAACCGAGCACGAGCTTGTCCTTTTCCATGATCACTCCACATCCTCGATCAGGATGCCCTCATCCACGCGCGTGGCCGCGTAACCCGGCTCCGCGCGCAGCTCCGCCGCCATTGGATATTCGTTCGGCTTGATCTGGTTGAGCTCCTGTTCACACAACCCCGACCACTCGTTGTACCACGACAGCTCGGTCGACTTCTCGAGACACTTGCCAAGGCCTTCGATCGCCTTGGCCTCGAGCGGATCGGCCTGGTCCTGCAGGGTGTCACAGTATTTGTCGCGGAACGTGTCGACCGCCTCCTGGATGTCGTCCTTCTTGTAGCCAGCTTTCTCCAGCTTCGACACCAGATCGGAAGGCGACGGAATGGGTGCGGTGAACAGCCCGTCCGCGAAGTTCTGATAGAGCTGCCCGATGCGCGCCGAGGCCGCGATCGACCAGTTGGCCTGCTTGAACTCGAGCACGTTCAGGTATATCGCGCGCGCCTGCTCGAGCACCTTGCCCTTGTCCTTAAGCCAGGCGTCAAACTTCTTCTTCGACTCCTCGTTCTTTCTCTTGAGCTTGGGGTTATCCGAGAACACCAGATCGTTCGGGAACGGAAGCGCGAGCAGCTTCTCGTAGACTTCCTCGGCCTGCATGAAGCGCGCATGTGCCACCGCGTCGCTCATGACCTCGATGCGAGCCGCGCGCTCGGCCTCAGTGCCCCCGGCCACGCCCTTTCCGTGCGACTTGTAGAGCGACAGCGCCTGCGCGAAATGCCTCTGGGCCTCGTGCGCCTTCGATTCGCCGCGCTTGGCCACCGTGATGTGCGACTTGGTCTCGGGCCCGCACTGCGCCTTGCCTTTGATCTTGATCTTCTTGCCCTTGGCAATCTTGGCCAGCGCTGAAGCGGCACCGCCGGCGCGCACACGCTCGATCTTGATGCAGGCGCCGAGCTGGGTGTCCTGGAGCGGGCACGACTGCCGCCACAGGATGAGGCCCATCTGCGCGTGCGCCACCACCTGCAGATCGGGCGCCTTGGAGCCGTACTTGTTCAAGAACTCCTGCAGGTGCCGGATCAGCGCATCCCACTTCTTCTCCTTCTCGTAAATCGCGCCGATGGAGAAGAACACGCGCGCCGCCTCGGCCGGTTTGCGCTGGCCGTAGAACTTGATGTAGAGGTTGTTGTCGGCGATCGCCTTCTCGTCGTCGCCCAGGCCGCGCCGGAAGAAGGTCGCGTTCGAGAGCGCATCGGCCGACTCCTTCTCGCCCGGGTACTTGGCCGCGAAGGCCTCGTAGGATTCGGCCGCGCGCTGGTAATAGGCGATGCCGTGGTAGTTCTCGCCGATCTGGTAGAACGCCTTCTGGGCCTCGGTCGAGTTGGGCTTGAGCTTGATCAGGTTCTGGCGCATTTTGATGGCCTGCCCGATCAGGCGCGCGTTGTCGAATGCGATGCCGGCGTTGAAGAGCGCCTGCGCCGCGCGCGGCGCGTCGGAGGCGTCGTTGAAGACCTCGACGTACATGTTGGCCGCCTCGCGCCAGTGCTTCTGCGCAAACAGGCGGTCCGCGCGCTTCCACTTGGACTCGGCCTTGATGCGCCTCAGGTCGGCGGAGAACTGCTGGTCGCGCATGAGGTCGGGGTTCTGCAGGAACCGATCCAGGGTCTTCATCAGCGCGTCATACTTGCCCTGGATGTTCAGGCAGTCGAGCAGCAGGTTGGCCGCGATGATGCCCAGCTCGTGCTTGGCGTGCTTGTCCGCGAGGTCCGCGAACAGCGGCGCCGCCTTGTCGAAGTGGTTGTACTCGTAGTACACGCGCGCGCGCTGGTACTTGATGCGGATCATCTGATCGTCGTTCTCGTTGGCGTTCTTGACCTGAGACAGATACAGGTCGAACGCGTCGAGCATCTTCTGCTTGTCGGGCGGGATGGTCTTGGCCGGGTACTGCTTGAGCTTGTCGGCCTCGGCGCAGCCCTCCTTCTCCTTGCTGCCCTTCTCCTTCTTCTTGCCGCCCTTCTTCTTGGCCGTGGTCTCGGCCTCGCTGGCGGTGGTCGAGCAGTCCTGCGTGAGCTCCTTGACCGTGTCGACCTTGGCCTCGGGTCGATCGGGCGCGGCCGCGTTGGCGTTGTTGTAGGACAGCACGGCCGCGTAGGCGGCGTCCTTGAGATACTCGCCGCCCGGCTTCATCTTGACCACTTTGGTGTACTGGTCGGCCGCCTTTTCGTAGTACCAGCGCTGCTTGGCCGTGTCCTTCTCCTCGGTGCCCAGCGTGAACAGGAGCTCGCCGTAGTACCAGTTCATGGTGTAGGCGTCCTTCTCCTGCGGGAACCGATCGATGTACTCTTTATAGATGTACTGCGCGAGCGCGTAGGTCTCCGGGTTACGCGTCTTCTGGGCCTCCTTGTGCCACACCACCGCCAGCTCGTGCAGCGTATCGACCGTGTTGTTGCGGCACTCCTCGACCAGGTTCTGCTTGACCTCCTTCTGCTGGCCCTTCTTGTAGCGCTCGAACACCGCCGACAGGCGCTGCATCTCCTGCACTTGCGCCGGCTTGTTGCCGACCGAGAGCGTGTTCTTGACCACGTTGTATTCCCACTCGCACAGCTTGGGGTCGTCGGGGAACAGGCGCATCAGCTCGTGGTAGACCTTGATCGAGTCGGAGAACTGGCCGTGCTCCCAATACAGCTCGGCCAGCCGCTCCTCCATCTTGGGCGCGTAGCTGCCGCCCACGCGCTGGAAGAAGTTCCAGGCCTTCTCGGGCGTGCCGATCTGCGAGTACACGAGCACGGTGTCCTTCTTGCACTCTTTCTCCAGGCCCGCGCGATTGGCCTTGTCGAGCTTGCCCTGCTGGGCCAGCGTGATGACCGTGATGAAGGTTTCCATCGAGCGGTTGAACTCTTTGAGGTTGTAGAAGGCCCAGCCCTTCTTGTAGAGCGCGTAGCCGAAGACCTTGGACTGCGGGAACTTGGTGACCTTGTCGTAGAACTTCATGGCCGCGTCCATGTCGCCGGCCGTGAAGTAGTACTCGCCGAACGACAGGTACGCGTCGGGCACGAAGCGCGAGTTCGGGAAGTCTTTGACCAGGCGCAGGAAGAACACGCGCGCCTCGTCCTCGCGCTTGACCTGCTGGAGCATGTAGCCCAGGTAGAACAGGACCTCGTCCATGCGCGGGTAGGAGGCGAACTTGGGGTTGGTCGCGACCGTGATGTAGGTCTTGGCGGCCTCGAGCAGCCAGCGCTTTTCCTCGCGCTCGAAGGTCCCCTGCTCGCTCTTCATGCGCATCTTTTCGCCTTCGCTGCGGGACTGGAAGATCTTCTCGTCGAGCGCACGGGCCCTGAAGTTGTTGTACTGGCGCTTTTCGTTGTAGAGCTCGGCCAGCCGGAAGATGAAGTCCGGCTTCTCGGGATCGGTGTCGGGGGTGATCGCGATCAGGCGCTGCATCTTCGCGATCATGGCCTCGTTGATGTTTTCGATTTTGGTCTGGATGCCAGCGACGAACTGCTCCTGCTTGAGTGTGGGCGCCGGCTTTTCGGACGCTTTCGGTTTGGGGGGCGCGGTGCGCTCGGTCTGCGTGGCCTTGATCTCGGTCTCCTTCTTCTTGTAGACCGGGCCCGCCAGCGCCGCTGCCGACGACAAAACGACCGCTCCGATGATCGCTTGTGCAACCCGTGCCTTGCTTCGGTCAAACATGGTGCCCTCTCTCCCGTCGTGACGGGTCACTCTGCATTCTCGACCAAACGGCCTTCGTCGACCCGCGTGGCGACGAAGCCCGGCTGCACTCTCATTTCGGCCGCGGGTGGATGCCCGGGGCCCAACCGGCCCAGCTCGACCTCGCACAGACCGGACCACTCATTGTACCAGGACAGAAGCGCGCTGGCGGTAGGGAAAAGGATCGCCAGCCCGATCGGGCGAGCACCCAGGACCCTGCTTCGTTCAAACATGCTGCCTTCTCTCCCCGGCGAAACGGGTCCCCAAAAGAGAGTTTGAACTAAGTCAAGCGCCGCGCTAGTGCCGTGTCGCGAGGCGACAACTACCGTCTACACTGCGAAGCGACGCGGACCCGGTAGTAGCCCAGCTCGTCTTTCCAGTACTCGCCCACGAACGGCCAGTACTCGTGCTCGTCATCGGCAATGAAGTTGCGCGGCTGTTGGATGTTGGGCTTGGTCTCCTGCTCGCTCATCACGTCCTGCGTGAGCTGGCCCTTTTGCGCGTTCAGGATCTCGAACTCGATCTTGAGCCGCTGCTTTTCGAACTCGCCGATCTCGGCCGACAGGCGCTGCAGACGCTCGCGCGCCAGCTTGCCCACCTCGTTGCCGGACAGCGACTTCTGCAAGGTCAGATCCTGCAGGATGTTGGCCGCCACTGCGGTCGACTTCCAGGCCGGCTCGGCGCTCTCGACCTGCTTGAGCTCGCGCTCCAGCTCCTCGACGTAGGCCAGCTGCTTGAGCAGCGTGCGATCCTGCAGCACGCCGCGCGCCGCCCGCTCGACCTTGTCGGGCAGGCCGGCCGTGCCCTCGCGAATCTTGGTGGCGTACTCGTTCAGCTCCGAGTTGTCGGGGTGCCGGGCCAGAAGGTCATCGATGTCTTTCTTGAGGCTCGGGTACACCTCGGCGAACTCGTTGAGCGCCTCCTGGGACTTGTCGTAGAGGCAGTTGTAGAAGTAGATGACCGACTTCAAGATCAGCGACTCGGGGAAAAACTCGTTCTCGAAGAAGGGCGCGTTCAGCGTGTGGATGTTGCCGAGCGCCTTCGAGTAGCCGGCCGCACCGAGCTGGAAGTAAGCCCACGAAGACTCGAACAGCGAGGGCAGCCAGTCGGGCGAGTCCTGTCCGATTTTTTCAAAATATTTGACTGCGGTCTGGAACTGGCCGGTCGAGTAGAAGGTGCGGGCCAGCGCCAGGTTGGCCACATCGACAAACTCCTCGGTCGACTTGTCGGGCTTTTCCTGGTTCTTGCGCAGAATGTCCTTGAACGACTCGGCGGCCCCCTTGCCGTCGCGCTCGCGCACATGGGTGACGCCCTCGAAGAACTTGGCCTTGACGAAAAACTCGCTGTCGAGCGGAACCTGCGCGAACAGATCGACCGCCTCCTTGAATTTGCCCTGCGTGTAGAAGTAGCGGCCCAGAAGGTAGTACAGCTCGTTGCGCACGCTCTCGAGCGCAGGCTGCTCGAGCTCGCCCTTGTTGTACTTGCCGATCTTTTCCAGGATGCCCGCCGAATCGGGCAGCACGCGCGAGAGCGAGGACAGCCACTTCAAGGTTGCGTTGTAGTAGCTGTGCGCGGGCCCCTTCTGCACGATCCGGTCGAAGTAGCTCAGCGAGGCCGAGTAGAATTTCAAGTTGTAGAGCGTCTTGCCCATCCAGAACTCGCCGCGCTGCTTGTTGGCTTCGCTGTCGCCCGACTCGCCCTCGATCACCTTGTGCAGCTCGATGGAAGCCGAGTAATAGTCTTCGTTCTCGTACAGCTTGAGCGCGCGCTCGAGGGTCTTGGAGGCGGGCCCGGTGGCGGGCGCCGACTTGACCGGATCGGGCGCGAATTTCATCCCGCTCTTCTTCTGCGCGGCCGCGGGAAGCGCGAGCAAGGAGGCGATGAGTACTGTGGACAGCCGGAGAGTCGTCCGCGTCATCGTCATCGATCTATCCTCTTTGTGGGGCCCTCTCCCACATCCCCTCGTTGGTAAGGCACGCTTGCTTTGCCGGCGCGATCTTATGGAGAGATTCCGAAGGTGTCAAGCAACCTCTCAAGCAGCGCGCTCAAGAGCTGGACAGAAGGTTCTGGGCGCGCGCACCCATGCATACGCACGAGCGGCGGAATGGGTCGTTTGCTTGACATTGCACAGATGATCGATAAGATGGGGCGGCACTTTTTCGCTGCCTTACCCAAGGAGCGCACTGGATGAAACCACTCGTCGCGTGTCTCCCAAGAGCAGCATTCCTCCTGCTGGTGATCTCGGCCACTGGCTGCGAGGACAAGGCCATCGGCCGCCTGTGTGACGTCGGGATCGATGCGGGCACGGGTTCTTCGACCGAGGCGGTCATCAACGGCGCCGCGCTCGAGTGCCCCTCGCGCATCTGCCTGGCGGCCGTGCCCAACTCGCCGGCCGTGCCCTCCTCCCAGTACGGCGGTGAGCAGCCCGTATGCACGACGCGCTGCTCGAACGACGACGACTGCGGCGACGGCCTCATCAAGGCCAAGGGCGCGTCGGGCAGCGAGAAGTTCTGCCATACCAAGTTTCGATGCGCGGTGGCCACCACGACCGGGCCGTTCTGCTGCGAGAAGCTGTGCATCTGCGCCGACTACCTGTCCAATCCCATCCAGACGCCGGCGGCGTGCGATCCCACCAATCCGGACAACAAAGCGCGCTGCAATAACATTTGATCATGATGGCGGTTGCGCGAGTGCTGGCCGTGCTCGCGCTCGAGGGACTGCGTGTGCTCGCGCTCGACGTGGGCGGCCACAAGCTGGGCCTGGCCGTGCCGACGGCGTGGAAGGAAAAAGCGCAGACCAATGACGATCAGTGGGTCGGCATTTACCAGAACGGGGACGGCTTCGTGCTGTTCGTGACCGCGCTGCCGCGGGCGCCCAGCGGGCCGCTCGATCTAGCGGCGACGACCAAGACCCTGATCGAGCGGTTGCCGCAGCAATTTCCCCAGATGGCGCCAGTCGGTGAGCCGACCACGGAGCCCTATGGCGGCTTCGTCACGCACGGGCGGCGGCTCGAGGGCAAGAAGGGGGGCGCGCCCTGGCTGGGCACGGTGGTGTCGGTCGACGCGGGGCCGGTGGGCGTGCTGGTGGTGGCGGCGGGACCGGACGCGGCCTATCGGCGCGCGTGGCCGCTCGCGCTGAGCGGCCTCAAGCAGCTCACGGTCGACGGCGCGCGCGGACCGTGGAAGTATGCGGCGCCGCCCACACCGACGCCGCCCGCACCGACGCCGCCGCCGAAAAAGTAGTTACAAAAGAAGTAACAGGGTAAGCGCACCAGCGCCTGCGGCCCCAGCCGGCGGGTCGGGTGGCCACCCGGGGTCCGCCGGACCGCAACCCCCTGCACGCACAGGGCTCGGGTCGGGCACGGCGATTGCTTCGTGGCTCGCGCGTGCGACTCTGGGCCGCCAGCGCGCTCTTTCTGGCTTCGGTGGGGTCTGCCTGCGGGCCCACCGCGGGCGATGGCTCCACCTGGATCACGTTCGAGCACGACGGCAAAGCGGACGACGCGGACCGGGCGGTCGAGCCCACCTGCGCGAGCCCCCTCTTCCACAGCCTGTTTCGCGCCGCAGTGAGGGCGCAGGGAAACGGGACGGTTCCGTCGAGCCTGCTGGCCAGCGCGGAAAGCCGGGCCGAGCCCGGCATCCTGGTACGCACCTCCGGCTATGGCGAGATCGGGGAGCTCCTCGAAACCGCGCAGCACGAGGTCGACCTGCAGGTCTATTCCTGGAGAGAAGGATCGGAGCGCGCGCAGGAGGTCCTGGGCGGCCTCAAGCGGCTCGAGGCGGCGCGCCGAGCCGTGGGGGCTCCGGGGCCGGTGACCGTGCGCATCCTCATCGACACCATGACCACGGCGCCCGGCGGCTCCGGGCTCATCACCAGCGCCATGCCCTCGCTGGCCGCGCAGATCGAGGCGCTCGGTCTGGATCCCGCGTTCGTGAAGGTGGAGCTGGCCGCGTACAACCACCTGGCGACCGGCGCGCTGCACTCGAAGGCTCTGGTGATCGACGGGCGGACCGCGGTGGTCGGCAGCGGCAACGCCAACTGGGACGATCAACGCGACCTGGCCTTCCAGGTAGAAGGCAAGGTGGCGCTCGCGCTCCTCGCCGACTTCGACGACGCCTGGCGGCGGAGCTGGCTGTGGACGTGCGGCTCGCAGAAGTACCTGCCGCTCGATCAGTGCGCCATCGCCACCGAGTGGCTGGGCCCGATCCCCCACCAGGTGCTGCCGCCCGCGCCCGAGGTCGCCGCCGCTTGCGTGCCCATGCTCATTTCCAGTCGGCCCGCCTCCGCCAACCTGTTCAGCAACAGCGTGGACAACCCGCAGGACCAGATCTTCCTGGCCGCGCTCCGGGAGGCACGCGCACGCGTTCGCATCGAGACGCCGAACCTGAACGACGACGCGGCAAAGCAGGGGATCGTGGACGCGGCCGTGCGCGGAACCATCGTGGAGATCGTCCTGTCCAAGGACTATGAAGATTTCACGGAGTCCTTGCCCGGCCAGGGCGGCACCAACGTCCAGAATGTGGCCGAGCTCTACCAGACGCTCGCCCAGGCCGGCGTCACCGACGCCTGCTCGCGCCTGCAGATCCGCTGGTACTCTCACGACGGCGTCACCGCGGTTCAGGGCCAGACCGGCAACAACCACGTCAAGTATCTGTCCGCCGACGAGCAGATCGTGATCGTCGGCTCGGCGAACATGGACACCCAGTCCTGGAACAAGTCGCGCGAGCTGAATGTGGTGATCGACGAGGCGGCGACCACGGGCGAATGGGACCGAACGCTCTTCGAGCCCGACTTCTCGAGGTCGTTGCCGGTGGAGCAGTGCCCGTAGCTGGCGGGGCTACAGGGTCACGCAGGTGGGCGTGGGCGCAAACTGCGGAAAGCTGGACGGGCAGTTTCGCGTGCGCACGCGGATGAAGCCGACTGAGCCGCCGCCACCGCCGCCGTAGAGGCCGCCCGCGCCCGGTTGCGGCGGATTGAGGCCGCCCCCGCCGCCGCCGCGGCCGCCCGCAGGCAGGCCGCCTGCGCCGCCTGGAAAAGCCGCGGTCCCGCCGATGGAAGTGAGGCCCGGGTGGCCGTCGCAGGCAGGGTCGATGCCTTGGACGCAAGATGTCGTTCCCGCCCCGCCCGCACCCGGCCCGCCGAGCGCGGTCACGGCGCAGGAAGTGGCGACGCGCAGAGTCCGCGCTTCCAGGAGGATGGTTCCGCCTGCGCCGCCGCCGCCACCGGCTTTCGGCATGGCGGTGCTTGGCTCGATGACACCTCCGCCGCCCCCATTGGCGAACACACCGCACGGCGCCGTGCCGTCGAGCTCGATGGAGTCGCCGGCGATCAGTGCGATGGCGCTGCCGCCGCGGCCCGCTACAGACCATATTGCGTGCAGTGCACAATCGAACACTTTGCCGCCAGAGCTGCCCGCGCACAGGGGCTCGAACTGCGACGGCAGCGCGAGCTCACCGTTGTCGCCCGTGCTGTTACCGCCCGCGCCACCCCGCGTCGCGGCTCCGCCACCTCCGCCCCCCACGGTTTCCACCATCGAGTCGGCGGTGGGAGCGGGCCCAGCCGGGTAGAACCCGAGATCATTGGCACCCGCGTTGATGGAGCCGTGCACGAGGATGCGGTGCGCCGCCACGAGTGCGATGCTCAACGCTGGTTCCGTCAAATCGAGCCGTGCGCCGTCC
>Ga0126376_10000636_pt1 | contig 17448 bp, 16 predicted proteins | sample PanSoiMetPlot_15_FD_92760 | JGI IMG/M metagenome (GOLD analysis project Ga0126376, IMG submission 92760) | Tropical forest soil microbial communities from Panama - MetaG Plot_15 | ecosystem: Environmental > Terrestrial > Soil > Tropical forest > Bulk soil | place: Panama | collected 2016-02-17
CAACTCCTGGATGGATTAATCCATCCAGGAGTTGTAAACCATGTCTCCGGAACGTTTTGTAAAGGGTGAATCCGAACGCACATTCCTTCGAAGCTGCCCTTTTCCTCCCACGCAATGCAACCACCGTGCTATTTTTGAAGTCTTATCATTTGAGCCGCATTTGTTGGCAGGAGATGTCATTTGCCTGGCCTTTTGAAAAGTTGCAGCCGCCTGAGTTTCCCCGTTTCTCTCGCATCACTCTTTCTTGCCGCAACCCTCACCGCGCAATCCACAGGTCCGCTCACTCCTCCTCCCGCGAACGGCCCCGCTCCCAGTGCGCCGGCCGTAACTGCACCAAAGCCCGCGCCAAAAAAAGTAGAAGAATCTCCCATCTCGCACGAGCCACCCGCCATGCCTCCCGAGCAGATCATCCGAAGATTTGCCGACAAGGAAGTCGAATTGAAAAAAGTCCTCGGCTCCTATACCTGGACTCAGTATTTTCTCCTGCAAACACTCGATTCCGATGGCGTCCCAGACGGTGAGTATCATCTCGAAAGCGACATCCTCTTTGACCCGGAGGGAAGACGCTTTGAAAAAGTCACCTACGCGCCGGCCAACACCCTCAAAAGAATTTCCCTTGGCCAGAATGACCTCGACGACCTCAAGAAAATCCAGCCTTTCGCTTTCACCGGCGATGAGCTTAACAAATACAACATCACCTACGTTGGCCGCCAGAAAGTCGACGATCTCTCAACCTATGTCTTTGACGTAGTTCCTAAAACCATCGAGAAGAATCAGCGTTATTTTCAAGGACGCCTTTGGGTTGACGATCACGACCTCCAAATCGTCAAGACCTACGGCAAAGCCGTCCCCGACATTGTCACCAAGAAAAAAGAAGACCTGTTCGCACGTTTCACCACGTATCGCGAGAATCTTTTTGGCGATCTCTGGTTTCCGACCTACACCCACACCGACGATACGCTGCGCTTCAGCACCGGCCCCGTGCACATCCTCGTCACCGTCAAATACACCAACTACAAACGTTTCGGATCGACTACGAAAATCGGCGTGGGCACGGTAGCTCCACCCCAATAGTCTCTTGATGCCATGTCGGTTTGTGCAGTTAGGTCTTTAGCCCCGGTCGTGCTTGGTGCCCTCGAGCATCTGAACTTCTTCCCTGGTCAGTTCCCGCGATTTTCCTTTTGCCAAATCTCCCAGCTCCAGCGTCCCAATCTTCACTCGAACCAGCCGCAGCACTTCCACCCCGCACGCTTCCAGCATCCGCCGAATCTGCCGGTTCTTTCCTTCATCCAGCACGATTTCCAGCCAGCTATTCTTCTCTCCAGCGCGCAGCAATCTCGCGCTCTCCGTCTTCAGTTCTTCGCCGCCATCTAGAATTCCGTTTTCCAGCTTTGCTAGCAAGGAACCGTCCGCCACAGCTCCAATTTGCACGTGATACGTCTTGGCCAAATGGCTCTCTGGTGCCGTAATTCGCGCCGCCCACTCCGTATCATTAGTCAACAACAAGAGCCCTTCGCTCGCTTTGTCCAATCTCCCTACAGGGCCCATCCACGGTGCCCCTTTTGGCAAAAATTCGTACACGGTTTCGCGCCCTTGTTCGTCCTCCGCCGTCGTCACAATCCCGCGCCGCTTGTTCAGCATCCAATACACTTTCTCCGCTGCTTTCACTACGCGCCCGTCCACTTCGATTCGATCCAGTCCCAGTCGCACGGACGTCTCTGTGTCGCGGCGCACCGCACCATTCAGTCTCACTCGCCCCGTTCGAATCAGTTCCGTCGCCTCCGACCGCGAACAAAACCCCAGCTTTGAAAGCGCTCGCGCCAGCTCAGTTTTCTTCTCCTTTCCAAACGTCCCGCGTTGCCTCTTCACGCCCTCTCCTCACTCCCGTCCTGATCTATACGCTTTTCGCGTACCCCGCATCCTATGTTCCATTTGGGATTCCATCCTCACGCCGCTAGAATCCCTGTTCTTTGACGGAGGCCATATGCGCAGTCAATCCTATCGCCCTGCTTTCTCGATCCTCGTTCTTTTGCTCCTCTTTGCAGCTGTCCCGCTCTTCTCCCAGCAGGTTACGCCTCCGCCGGCAACTGACGACGACTATCAAGCGCAACGCAAATTTGCGCTCGCCCTTTATGAGCAGAATAAACATCTCGAAGCTCTGCCTGTTCTCGAATCTCTTGCCAAGCAAAAGCCTGACGATGCGGACGTTATTTTCGCCTTGGGCGTTTGCTTGCTGGATCATTCTGCCACTCTTCCCGACTTGGAGGCCGAGAGGCTCGAGACGGTGCGGGCCCGCCAGTTGCTGGTTCGCGCCAAGCAGCTCGGCAAAAAGAGCGGCTTGCTTCTCAATCTCCTCGAAATGTTGCCCGAAAACGGTGCTTCCAAATTCTCTTCCTCCACGCCCGTTGATGCAGCCATGCGGGCTGGAGAAGCCTCTTTCGCCAAAAACGATTTCGGCGAAGCCATCAAGAATTACTCTCGCGCGCTCGAGCTCGATCCCAAGAACTACCATGCCGTTCTTTTTATCGGCGATTCGTATTTTTCAGAAAAGGACTTTCCGAACGCTCTCGTCTGGTACGACCGCGCCATCGTTCTTGATCCAAACACAGAAACCGCCTATCGCTACGAAGCCGACATGCTCATCAAATCCGGCGAAATGGAAAAAGCCCGTGCCCGCTCGATTCAGTGCGTCATCGCGAGCCCCTATTCGAACATCACTTGGCGCGCTCTCACCTATTGGGCCAATTCCAATCACGTGCAACTCTCTCAGCCCAAAATCCGGATTCCCGCGGGCGTCGAGCGAAAAGACGACCAGCACATAAACATCACGCTCAGTCCAAAAGAGTCGAAGGGAGGGATCGATGGTGCTTGGGCTGCGTACGGTATTTCCCGAGCTTATTGGATGGGTGACAACTTCAAGAAGAATTTTCCCAAAGAGCCCGAGTACCGGCACTCGTTGCTAGAAGAGTCGGACTCCTTGCGCATGGCCGCAAGTGTGCTTTCGGGGAAAGACGACAGAAAGAAACACGCCAAAGACTATGAAATGGATCCCGACATCACGCTCTTGCTGAAACTCTACGACGCCAAAATGATCGAACCGTACGTCCTTATCAGCGCGGCTGATCGCGATATCGCCCTCAATGATTACGCCCCCTTCCGCGAACAACACCGCGATCAGCTCGAAGCGTATCTTTCCCAATTCGTGGTTCCACCCACACCGCCGAAGCAATAGCCAGCTCTCTTCGCCCAAATGAAAACGGCTCCAGGAGCCCCCCTGAAGCCGTTTTCCCGCCAGTGCAATCTTGTTCTTACTGCTTGTCGTACACCGCTACGTTATGCACGTCTTTGCCCGCTTCATCCTTGCCATGAAACGTTGACGTTCTCGTCTTTCCATCCTTCGATATCACTGACGTCACCGTCACCAGCGCATTTCCGCCTTTTTTCATGGTGACTTCGATCGTGTTCGCATCAACTCGTTTTACGGACACTGTATCGCCATAAGGAATCCCCTTCGCCGAAACGTCCTTTCCATCAAATCCCGCGGTGAAGTCCACCTTCGTCGGCTTTCCTTCAGCGTCCGTTCCCTCGGCATGCACCTTGTAAGTCTTCTCGTCCACTGTGATCGTCAAAGTGTTTGCCTTCGGAGCCGGGCCCGAGTATTTCGACTTCTCCGTATTCAGCTTCCATGTTCCTGTCTGTGGATCGTCTGCAGGCATTGCTACGGCGCTCGCCACCAGACACGCTAGCAGAGCGATACATGCAAATAGGGCAACGTTCTTGAATCGCATCATTACACCTTCCTTTTCCTGTGCGGAATTACTCGGAATTGAGAGCCTGTTGCGACTCTTATGCTCGCAATCCGCCCGTTTGTCTAGTATTTTGTATGTGTCTTGGGTGGCCAGTGGGTCTTCATACTGTTGGAGGGCGGGCATTAGCCTGGTTCAACACACAAACCCGCCCCCCTCATTGGCCACCTCCGCCAACTCAAATGCGAAACTCGCGATCGCTCTGGACGCGACTTCGCAAAATTCTCGCTCCGCCGCGAGGGCAGAGCTCGACCTGGATTTGCGTGAATCTCAGCTTCAGTGACCCCAGAATGGCCCCGTCAGGCTGCCAAGGCACGGACCTGATCGCACCCGGCGCGGGGGCGCACTAAGCTGGTTGGTTGGGAATTACGTTCGACTTATGGAGAGCAACTGCAGGAGACTTTGACCGGAATCGAAGGTGGGGCCGGCAGAATGAGGAGCGGGACTTTCTTTGACTGGCACTACTGACTTGGCGTCGATGCGCTGTTTGGGAATCTCTTTCTTTTCCTTGCGAACTGCGTCGTTCTCCCTGGCGGCGCTCGCGCTCGAATCGTTTACGTAGTCGTTCGATGTGTCGTCGCGTAGTCGCAGTTCCTCGGGCAGTTCTCCGCAGAACAATCCCATGGACAGGGAGAACAGCGCAATTAAGTACAGTGCCTTCAGGACCCGCATTGGCTACGTATCTATCTTCCTCAAACTTTAGCTAACTTAGCCTAACTTGCACGCTATACAACCATTTCATCCTGCAGTCTCTCCCGAATATCCCGCCCCGTCAATTAGAATTTCGTTTTGGTACGGGCGATCTCCCCGTTTCTTGCTTGCGAATTGGAGTTTTCCCTATCCCAAGGAAAACCGGTCTGGGTGCGGTTCGCTAGCCCGTGCTTCGATCCTCAGATCCCGTTTACATTACTTCCGCCCGCCCGTCACCCATCCCATAATCTAGCGAATCTGTATCTCAAGGCGTCTTGGGTTGTTTCGTAGGATCCTCTACTGGTTTTCGTTCGAGGCGCGCAAGCCAGCGCTCCACGTTTTGCCTCTTATCGGCCTCGGGCAGGAGAAGGTAATCACGCAACTCTTTCTTAGCCTCTTCCACATTGTCCCGCCCAACCAAAATCTTGGCTAGGAGCAGATATGCATCGGGAAACTCACTCTTGGTCTGGCGCAACATTTCCATTGCTTCCTCCGGGTCGCGATTCTCCGTTGCGAGGATTGCGCCAAGCATGTAGCGCGCAGTTGGATCGCGCGGATCCAAGTTGTGCGCACGGCGTGCCGCCGCCTCCGCTTCCGGGTAGCGTTGCAGCAAGAAGAGAGCCACGCTGAGATTGTTGACCGGCGCCATCACCCGCGGGTCTATATCGATTGCCTTCTGAAATTCCCCCGCCGCTTTTTCATATTCACGGAGCTCGATATAACAAGAACCTAGACGGTTGTGGCCCTCCAAATAACTGGGATAAATCTGGAGAGCCTTCTCTAGGTGCTGCGCCGAAGAACGAGCATCGCCCGACTGCAGCGCGTTCTGAGAGCGTCGAAGCTCTTTTCGGGCTTTTTCTGGAATAAGCAATTCGCGCATGGAAATGGTGTCTCCAGCCTTTGGCAAACGAGATGGGTCAACTGGAACGAAAGAATGAGGCGCCGGTTCAGTCTGTGCGCAAACTCTGGAAGTCAGAACTAGAAGTAGAACGCATACGCTTGCTCTCATCGCATCCTCCCGGCCGTGACGCAGAGGCGAGGTGCGTTCGCGGTTGCGTTTGAAAATCAAGGCCAACTAAGATGAGAGAGGGTTAAATGAAAAGCACGGCCCGCACGGGTAGCGCTTCTCCTCGGGATCGCGTCGCTCCGGCCGCCAAACCAAAAGCGAAGTGATCTGTTTAACCCCTCTCGATTCAAGCTCGACACACGTTGCGGCGTCTTTATTCCTCGCCGCAAGCTTGGCGTGTGTCTTTCTCCGGTGGCCCTCCCTGCAAATTCCGCAGTCTTCTTAACAGACGAACAAGCGCTGCAAAAGTTCCCGGACCACGGGCGTTCCTCGAAAAAATTTCCTTTCCCTTGACATATAGGAGCTCTAGGGATATAAGCATAGAGAACCTAGGGGTATAAGCATAGAACATCTAGGGGTATATGGAACAGGAAAAAACAGAAGTTCTCAAGGGCACGCTGGACATGCTGATCCTCAAAGTCGTGGCCTTTGGCCCCATTCACGGATACGCCATCTCTCAGAGAATTCAGCAGATTTCCGGGGATTTCTTTCAAGTGCCCGAGGGCTCCTTGTATCCGGCCTTACACCGCCTGGAGGATCGCGGATGGCTTCAGGCGAAGTGGGAAGAAACAGAAACTGGCCGGGAGGCCAAGGTCTATGCCCTCACCCGCAAGGGCCGAAAGCATCTTAAAGCTGAGATAGACAATTGGGAGCGGCTTTCAGAAGCTGTCGCTCTGATCTTGCGCACGGCGGGGTAGGAGTGGAAGTCCCATGACCGGAGCACTTCGCCGTTTATTCTACAGGCGTCACGCCGAAATGGACTTGGACGCGGAGTTGCGCTTCCATCTGGAACAGAGCGTCCAGGATTTTGTTGCTTCCGGCCTCTCTCCGGCGGAAGCGCGGCGCCGCGCAAGTATTTCCTTTGGTGGACTCGAGCAAGTTAAGGAAGAATGCCGCCAAGCGGGCTTTGAACACTACATCCAGGATTTTCTTCGCGATTTTCAGTTTGCGTTCCGAAGCCTGAGTAAGGATCGCCGCTTCGCTCTCGTTGCCGTCTTTTCACTCGCTCTCGGTATCGGCGCGACAACCGTGATGTTCAGCGTTCTTTATAACGTGGTGGTCGACCCCTTTCCCTACCGCGATTTCCAGCACTCGGTCGTCCTTGACCTGCACGATTTGGCCGCTCCTCCGCACGACATTGCTCGATACCACTACACTATTCCTGAGTTTCTGGCGATTCGCGACCAAAACCACGTTTTCGAAGACATTGTTGGAGCCTATCAGCTGGATGTGCTCTATCGGGACGAGAAAGCCACGCGCCGTTTCCAGGGCGCGTACGTCACTGCCAATGGCTTCAGCTTTCTTGGCGTTCCGCCATTGCTCGGCAGGTATTTTGCTCCTGACGACGGCAAGCCGGGCGCCCCCTTCGTATTCATGATGAACTATCAGCTTTGGCGGACCGAGTTCAATGGCAATCCGAAAATTCTCGGCAAGACTTTTTTTCTGAACGGCAAGCCGCGCACGCTCATCGGTATCATGCCTCAACGGTTCAACGGATACGGCTCCAATCTGTGGATTCCCCTCGATTTACGTCCCGGCGCAGACGGCACGGTGTTTCCCGTCAAGGACCCGGACGTTATATGGGCGTGCGCTCGACTCAAAAAAGGTGTCGGCCTGCAAGCTGCTGCTGCCGACGTGGATGGCATTTTGCATCGGATGGCGCAGGCCAACCCTGGCGAGCTTTATCCGCCACAGTTTAGGATCGTTGTTCGCACGCTTCTGGACTTCGTGGTCGGCGATTTTTCGAGAGTCCTGTATATTCTGCTCGCTGCAGTCTCAATGCTGCTGCTGATCGCCTGCGGAAACGTAGCAAACCTTCTGCTGGCGAGGGCCACCGTACGCGAAAGAGAGATTGCTGTTCGCGCGTCGTTGGGTGCCGGCCGCGGACGGCTGATGCGACAGCTTCTAGTAGAAAGTCTCATGCTCGCCGCGGCTGCATGCTTCGCGGGCTGCTTCCTGGCCTATTTCGGCTTGAAAGCCCTAGTAGCTATCATTCCACGCGGTCCGACCGCAGATCTATTCCACGGCCGTATTCCTGAGGAAACCGTGATCGGTCTGAATCCGGCTGTTCTTCTCTTTGCGCTGGCAATTGCCGCTCTAACCACCGTGGTCTGCGGCCTTGCACCGGCACTTCATGCTGTTCGTGGCAAACTGCCGCTGCGCATGTTCGGGAGCGGCAAAGTGACAGGCAGCGGTTTCCCGCATGGAAAGCTGCGCAATGGCCTGGTGATCGCGGAAGTGGCTCTGTCTATTGTCCTGTTGACGGGGACCGGCTTGCTGATGCGCAGTTTCTTCGCACTGACCCATTCTGAGGTGGGTTTCAATCCCGCCCACATGCTCTATGCATGGGTATCAACCGAACATAGTCCCTATGAGACGGCCGTAAAGAAAAAACTATTCTACGAACAAATCGTTCAGCGTGTTAAGGGATTACCAGGTGTGATCAACGCCACCATATCCTTGAGCACCCCCCCGCTGGGCGGCGCCGGTAGCGAAATCACCATCTCAGGAAAACCTCCTCATCAACACTGGACCTCCATGGTCGACTTGTGTAGCGAAGCCTATTTTCAAACGCTCGGAGTTCGCCTTTTGCGCGGCCGACTTCTTTCTGAAGCCGACATCGATTCGACGCGCCAAGTAGCAGTCATCAACCAGGCTTTTGCTCGCGCATACTTTGGGAGCGAAAACGCTCTGGGCAAGAAAGTCAAGTTCAACGTCTTCGACGAATTACCGGACACTCCGCACGGGGCTTATTTCGAAGTCGTCGGCGTCGTCAGCGACTTCAAGAACCGCGGCCTGCTCGAACCGTCTGCCCCGGAGGCTTTCCTCCCACATTCCATCACTGGGTTTGGAGACCGCAGTATCCTTGCAGCCACCTCTGTGGATCCGAGGTCCCTGCTCGGCGGCGTCGAGCGCGAGATTTGGAGTGTGGACCCAAACGTAGCTGTTACCCACAGTGGGTCGATTCAGGACTTCTTGTCCGAAGTCGCCTACACCAAGGCACAGTTTGGTGTAATCGTTACGAGTGCCTTCGCCGGAATTGGCCTTGCGCTGGCGCTAGTCGGGATATTCAGTGTCACGGCCTATACTGTTGCCCTGCGCACCCACGAGATTGGCGTGCGCGTGGCTCTTGGCGCCCAGCATAGCAAAGTCATAGCGATGGTCGTTTGGCAGGGGTTGCGTTTGATCTCTGTAGGTATCCTTATCGGCGTGCTGGTCAGCCTCGGCCTTACTCGTTTCCTTGTTAGCCAGATCTCTGGCGTTTCGGCCACAGATCCACTGACCTTCGGTGCCGTTGCAATCTTGTTTCTTGCCGTTGGCCTGGTTGCATGTTTCGTGCCCGCACGCCGCGCTGCTCACTTTGATCCTGTCGTCGCCCTGCGATACGAATGATCGCGAGTGGCGCACTTGATCGCAATCCCTGGCCAACAAGGGATCGAAGTCGGGGTGCCTACCCTTGTTTCACCTGAGCCGCGAAGGGCGTTTTTGCCTTGGAAAAGGGTGGGGACTCTTCTACTCACCTTCGAACCAGGGACGCCACATCTTTCTCGAAAAAGGGCGGGCGGCACATTCAATCGGAACCACCAACCAACAAATCATCAAATTCACCTGGCTGCCCTTCCATTTTTTCCTGAGTCTATTGAATGAAACTTAGGAAGCCGGACGCTGTCCCAGTGGGACGGAAATCGAACCTACACGGCCTGTGGCTACATCATAGATCGCGATCCGAACTTTTGCTGCATTCCCAGGAGGCCGGAACTCCTTCCTTAGAATGAGTCCCTCGGCACTGATCTTGGACCAAATTTCTGGCTTGAGATCCAAACTGACGTTATCAAGCACGCCGGCTAGTTCTTTCCCTGTCTCAGCCTGTACCGAGTACACGACCTGAAGATGGCCTACCCACTTGCCATTCTCTTCTCTAATTGCAAGGTCGTGTGAATCAACCGTAGTGGTCAGATTCCATGCACCGCTTCCGAACTCGGGCATTTCCAGCTTCGCCGTTATCCCAATGGCGGATGCGTCTAGGGGACTCCCTAGAGCTTCCTTCAACATCGTCGTGGGATCTGAAAGTCCCGAACTCTTCGAGGACGCTAAGTATCCCTGCCTGTATCGCAGATTGACGTTCTTGCGTCGAACCTGAACCTTCAGCACGTGAAACTTATCGTCCGGCGGGGAGGTCGGCGAGAACTCCAATGTGTAACTTATGCGATTGTCGCTAAGCGCTGCGCTGATGGACTGCTGCAAATCATTTGTATTAAAAAACGCTCGCCCTCCCGATTTGTTGGCGAGATTCTCCATCGAATCTATGTTCGGCGGGCTATACAAAGCGCGGTTCGGCTCTTCCTTCCGCGAATAGACGGCCTCACTCCCTGCCGAATGGCTCGCATCGTAAGCCGTGGAGGGGATCAGTCCGCGGGCGTCCACGGGATAGATGGCTATGTCCGCATCGCTCACCGCGCGCATGGCTGAGTCGAAAAGGTTTTGAAAACTCCCTCGTTCCCGATTGGGGCTGTCCTTCGCAAGGTTCTCTAGATCCTTCTGCGTGGTGCCGAGCGTGAAGGGAAATGAGCCGGAAATCCACACCAGGCTCTTCCGGCCTGGCTGGCGAGCGAGGCGCTCCGCGATGCCTCTAAAAGCTCCAAGCGTGACGGTGACCCTGTCTACATTGAAGTAATCCCTCTGAACATTTTCCGCTCTGTTCAAGAGCTGTTCTGCTTCAGCGAACCGGCCTTGTGTGGCGCTCAAATCCACGGGCCTTGGCTGCTGATCGCCAGTTGCGCCGGTGAGCTCGTGAAACTCCCGCCCCTCGAACCGCGCAAGCACAGCCGCTAGCTGGCTCGGATCATCCGTAAAATCATGAAGCACGCTCACCTGCCGGCCCAATACATACACCCCGATTCGTTCGCCGGGCTGCATCTTATGCAACAGGCTGATCAATTGCTTTTTCGCGTTCGCCTGATCCGCAAATTCCGTGTTTAGCAGATCGAACAAAACGACACTTACGCCGGGGGCTGTTTTCACTGCTCCTAGTCTTCTATTGGAAAAAACATTCTTAGGGAGCGGGTCAAGCGTTCCGGAAGGTAGGCTTTGCTTCTCCAATGCGAAGAAGCGGACTTCCTGAGGTTTGCCATTGTCTAGGATCTCGAAGTCGTCTTTGGCTAGGTCAGTAACCGGTTCTCCCGTCCTAGTAAAGGCGACGACGTTAATCTCCACCAGCCGCACATTGACTCGGATAGGTTCAGTCAGTTGATCGATTATGAGTCCAGCTAGGAGAATGGCTAATATGGTCCGCACTGCCGCACTTCCTGCGGTTCAACCCAGAATAAATAGAAAGCCGTAAGGTTAGAAGCAGAAGCTGTATGCTGGTTGTCTTCCTATTCGCAACCGAGAGCCCTCGCCCGATATATGATTCCTAATTCAGTGTTGAATAGGGCCGTCGCGCAGCCGCGGCTTGGCATTAGCGAAATCGAGTAATGCCGGGTATCTGATGAAACCAACACTCTCAACTCGTAATTGTCGATCATCGCAGTAGAACTATCCTCGGCCTTGAAGGTCTCCCGACTCAAAAGTCCATCCTCATAGAGCTCACGGAGCGTACCGAATCCCTTGCGTTTACTCAGCCGGTTCAACTGCGCCGTGTTATCAGTCCGAACGACTCCAGCCAAACCGGTCTTCCGCTGAAGGCGCCGCTGGGCGCTCTTCCCGTGACAGAGAATGAATCCTCCTAGACAAATAGGAACAACACGAAAGCAATAATGGACTTGAGATACATTGGAGACCTCCCCGCTGCCAGTCAAATCCCGCGGGCAGAAAAACACCTGACATCACTTCGAAAAGCTTCCTTCCTCGGTCCTTACCGTTCGGACTGACCTTCATGGGAAATGCAACGCTGCACTACTAGGGCTTCACGGGATCCCCTGGAGGTCGATGAGATAGATAATAAGCGTCAAAATCATTTGCTGCCCTGTCGCTCTCCCCCGGAGGAAGCCAGCGGGAGGGCGGAACCTGTTGAACTCCAGCGGGATCATCAAACAGACTCGGCACAGGCTCTCCCGGTATAAGCGCAACAAGTCTCTTTTCGCTCCATGTCTGCCCATCTGGCCACTCAGCTCGGTCCTTTATAAGCGCGCAGCCATAGTCTAAAGCGAACCACTCAGTCAAATTTCCATTGAGGATTAGCTTTACAGCCCGATACCCGTTTATGACCTCTTCACCATCGGGCTTTTCGCCGGGGAATCCGGAAATCAAACAGTTGTTTCCTGAATCGCGCAACCAGTTGGCGGTCCGGAACTTGGCCGGGTCAAACATAGTGCTTTTCAGTTTCTGGGGATAAAAGATGTACATCATTTTCCCCGATGAAAAGTCCAAGATTCTCTCAGCGGAGGGGTTTGCGGAATCACCGCTAGTCATCTCCATCGCCCGAGAGCCGTCGCCGCGTATTGCATTTGTGTACTCCCCTTTAGGGACGGCTGTACCTTCTCGTCGCACCCAAAATTCCTGTAGCACAACGGTGTATGGCACCACCTGGGCAGACATAGGTGCAGCTTTCAAAGTGGGTTGTTGAATCCGTAAGGCATTCACAGCCAGCGCAATGACCAAGACCCCCAAAATATACGCCACGGCCCGTCTGTTGAATGGATTCCGTGGACGCATTTTCTGCTCCTTTCCGTGTATTTGCGACGATGGGAACGACCTTGTCAAGACAGTTTTTTGTTAATCAGTGAAGGGGAACTCTCGGGGACGGACGGGACGTTTTCCTGCTCTTTTCCGCATTCCATTCGCCTGCCCGCCGCGGCAGGAAGTAACCCACCCATTATTTTATTGACTTTATACCTGTTCTGTGCTACTCTAGCGAGTGTAATCCAATTTCAATCCGAATTTCCCCGCGTCCCGCCGCAAGTCTAAGTCCTTCTTCTTTCAAACTTTTGCAAAACCTTCTTCTCGCAACTTCTTTCTTTTGACACTCATACAAACGCCCCGGGGGGTGGGCTACTCTCTTCATTTCGATTCTCTGCTCCTTCTTTCGCATTCTTGGCAAAGAACGCCAACTCATGTTCTTTCTTTTCAATCGCTTCCGCACTCTTTGCACAAAACAACCGGGGCGTACCCTCAATTCCATTCCACCACCATCTGCAAGCTTGGCTCGCCTCCTCGTACCAATCCCCAGAGGCCATTGCATCCCTCCCCGTACGGTGGAACAATGAACTTCACTAGGGAAACATTTCCGCTCACCCCGGTGTCTAATTTTCCAGAGCGGACAACGGGTTCATCCGCAAGGATGATTCAGAAGTCGGCCAGGAATCGCAGGCCAGGCCCGCTAGCCATCAGGGGCCGGAACCCAGTGCACGTTTTCCGGCCCGGAAAGGCATCCAGTGTCCGATTGGGCCAGCGCTCTATCGTGGGGCCGTGACGAATCCGAGCTCGTCGGCGAGCTTCAGTCTGGTTCTGAATCCGCCTTCGACTGCCTTGTCACTCACTACCACGCCGCTGTTTTTAACTTGATCCTCGGCATGCTCGGCGATACTTCTGACGCCGCCGACGCCACTCAGGAAGTGTTTTTGAAGGCGTTCAAAGGGATCAGAAAGTTCCGCGGCGGCAGTTCGCTGAAGACTTGGCTCTACCGCATTGCGATTCGCGAAGCGCTCAATCACCGCCGCTGGTTCAAGCGTCATCTGCAAAAGAATGTTTCGATCGACGCTGAACCCAATGACGGCCACGCGCCGCTGGAAATTGAGGACGAAGGAGCTACGCCTTTTGAGCAACTAGCCTCGCGCGAAATTCAAAGTGCTGTGCAATCCGCGCTGGCGCAAGTTCCCGAAGTTTTTCGCAGCGCCGTGATTTTGCGCGACCTAGAGGGTCTTAGTTATGAAGAGGTCGCCGAAGTTCTCGAATGTAGCGTCGGCACCGTAAAGTCGCGTATCTTGCGCGGCCGCCGCTCACTCAAGGATTTGCTCGACCCATTCTTGGGTGACTGCAGTCATTCGATTCATAAGGATGTAAGCCACGCCCCTGCTCCGGTTGGCTTGCCCGCTTTGCTCGATGGAGCAAAAGAGGAAGCGTCATGAAGTGCGCCACGGTTCGTTCCAATCTGGCCGGTTATTTGGACGGCGGCCTCGGCTCAGCCACGAGCGGGTTCCCGCATGTTCAAATGAGCCGGCATCTTGATTCCTGTGCCGCTTGCCGCGAAGAGCTGCAACGCTATCGCAAACTTTCTCTCCTTTTGTCCCGCGCTCCGCGCGTCGTGCCTCCGGCCGATCTTGCGATTCGCATTAAAGTTGCTGCTGCCCAGAAACAATCCACGCAAAGCTGGAAATCGCGTTTCGCCCATGTGCGTGATTGTGCAGAAATTCTTCTCGACAACGTTTTCCGCCCCGTAATGGCTCCCGCAACCGGAGGCTTTTTCTCGGCCATCTTGGTTTTCGTGGTTGTGCTTCACATGATGGTTCCGGGAGTTTCCGTTCAGGCTGTCCCCAATGATGTTCCGCTGAATCTCATGCAGCCCGCGGAGCTCATCACGCTCTCCGATAATCCCGGCAATTGGGCACCCGAGCAGCACGAAACCGAACTTTCGCTTCCGCACGGTTTGCTTCTGGATGTCACCGTGGATCAACATGGCCAGATGCTCGATTATCAGATTCTTTCCGGCCCCGATAGCCGCGATATGCGCCATCAGCTGGACCAGATGCTTTTGTTCTCGCGATTTCGTCCGATGATGAGTTTCGGCAGACCCGCGGCTGGCGGCCACGTGATTTTGAGCTTCAGCGCCGTTCACGTTCGCGGCTAGTTGGGTTTATTCCAATCGGTTAAATCAAGAATGATCGCGAAATATTTCCGGCCCATTTTTTTCGCGCAGGTGTTTTTTCTCTTCGGTTTTTCTATTGGGACTTTTTCGCAGGAAAGGCCAACCGGATCGGAAAGATTTCTTTTCGATGCCGTCAACCGCGAACGCACGTTTGAAAAACTTTCCCCACTCAAGTGGGACGCAAACCTCGCTTCCGCTGCTCGAGCGCACGCTCGCCAAATGACTGAGCACTATCGCCTCTCTCATCAATTTTCCGGCGAGCCGGATTTGACGAAACGCGCGCGCGACGCGGGCGCCTATTTCAGCATGGTTGCTGAAAACGTCGCCGAAGCTCCTTCCATCAATGAACTGCACATCGAATGGATGAAGTCGCCGCCACACCGCGCCAATATTCTGAATCCGAAATTGACCGCGATCGGAATCGCGGTGGAAATGCGAGGGGAACAATATTTCGCCGTACAGGATTTCTCGACTGCCGTAAATTCGCTGACAAAAGAAGAGCAGGAGAAAAAGGTCGCAGAACTCTTGCATGCGCGCGGACTGCGCATTGCGGAAAATTCAGACGAAGCGCGCAAAGCCTGTAATTCGGCGGTTACGATTCCCGGCGTGCGCTCCCTGGCCATTGTTCAATTTGAAGCGCCGGATCTGAATCAGCTGCCGGAACAACTCACCGGAGCGATCAAACGCGGAAGTTTTAAAGCTGCGGCAGTTGGAGCGTGCAGTGCCGGCGAATCCGCAGGCTTTTCGCGATTCCGCATCGCCGTTTTGTTGTATTGATTTTTTTCTCAGTCGATTCCGTGAATGCGCAAGCTCACGAGCTGATCGATCGTCAGATCCTTCATGCCGCGCGCCTTTAGATTGGAAATAAATTCCGGCGTCACGCCGTGAATCCGCATGGCGATGAGCTGATCCGGTTCCGGATGCGCGTAGCCGAGCGATTTTATTTTCTCGATGAATTCCGGCGAGACTCCGTGAATTCGAAACGCAATTAGTTTTTGCAATTCGACGTGGTCGTAACCGTCTTTCTTCAACTGCGCGATCCATTCCGGAGTCGCTCCGTGAATGCGCATCGCGATTAATTCATCTTCGCCAGGAGTGTAGCCGCCTGCGCGGACGCTACGAACAAATTCGGGTGACACACCGTGGATCCGAAATGCAATCAGTTTGTCGCTGTCGTTTGTGTTCAATCCTTCGGCGCGAATCGCCTGAATGAATTTGGAATCGACGCCAAAGATTCGAAACGCAATTAGTTTGTCGGTGTCGAGCCCATTCAGTTTCAGATTTTTCATTTCTTTTGCGAAATCGAGGCTCACATCCTGAACGGCCATGCCGAACTGCTTATCCGGATCAACGCTGAAGCCAATGGCGCTCATGCCATCCGCGTACTTCCCATCGGGAAAAAAATGGAAGACGCCGGCTCCTTCCGAATTTGCGATGTAGCCTTCACATTCGAAACGGCCGGCGTCGCGGCGAATTGTGAATTTGACTTCACGTTTCCCCTGGATCGAAAGATCGAGTCCTTCGAAAGAACTCGGCGACCAGTCGGATTCGTGGTGGTTGGAGTGGTTTTTGGAATGCTGAATAAGCGCGAAACGCACCTTCCCTTGTTCATCCGACGGCTGAATCGTCCAGCTTCCGGTTTGCGTTTCGGCCGCGAAGAGCGCGAGGGCGCAAACCAGAGCGATGGAAGACGCAACGATCCCTGCTACGAGTTTTTTAGGACTCATGACGGTTCCTCCTGAATTGTTCCGGGGCTAGAAAATGTCGGCGTTTTTAAGCTGAATGAGTTTGTCCAGCGTCAGATTCGTGATGCCATGACTCTTAGCCTTTTGGATGAATTCCGGAGTGATACCCATGATTTTCGCACTGGTCACTTGTTCGGCGTTTAGCTTGTAGCCTTCTGCCGCGAGCGCCTTCACGTATTCGGGAGTCACACCCTGGATCTTCATTCCGATGATCTGCTCTGTGTTCGCGTCGAAGCCAAGCGCGCGCATCTCCTTAATGTATTCCGGAGTGACGCCTTGAATTTTCATTCCAACGATTTCTTCTTCGTTGGGCTGAAAACCCATGGAGCGCATTTCCTGAACGTATTCCGGGGTCACACCCTGGATTTTCATTCCGATGATGCTTTCGGTATCCAGCTTGTAACCGAGGCTGCGCATCTTTTGCACGTACTCCGGAGTGACGCCCTGAATCTTCATGCCAACAATTTCTTCCATGTCCGGCTTGAATCCGAGGTCACGCATCTGCTTGATGTAATCGGCGGTGACTCCCTGGATTTTCATCCCGACGATTTCTTCCGCGTCGGGGTTATAACCCGCGTCTCTGATGGCTTTTATGTATTCCGAGGTTACGCCCTGAATTCGCATGCCGATAAGCTCTTCGACATTGGGATTGAAACCGGCGGCACGGATGTCGCGAACGTATTGCGCTGTGACGCCTTGAATTTTCAGGGAGATGAGCTGGTCGATATCGGATGTATCGATGCCGACGGACTTCATTTCTTCAATGTAGGAGGATTTGCCGGACGATTGTGGTGATGGCTGTGGCGTTGCTTGGGGCGCCGGTTCGACAGTGGCCGAAGGCTTTGCGGGCTTGGCAGGCTTTGGAGCGGGAGTCGCTTGCTGAGTTGCCGCGTCGGAGATTGTTTCGTCGGCCCAGGAAGAAACGATAGCGGTCTTGATACGCGCCGCGGTAGCGGGATGAGAGACGCCGTAAAGCAGGGAAGCGGCGACGACTGCCGCACCAAAGCAGACAAACCCGGCGCCGAGTCCCGCTGCGCGAGTTTCAGAAACGTGGCGAAGGCCGAGAATGCGAGCGATGCGTGCGGCAACCGGGCCGCCGTTGGCGGCGAGGCTGAGGCTCGGGGTGGCGCGCCACTCTTCCATGGTGGTGAGAGCGCGCGCGTAGCCGAGATGATTGCCGCAGGCAGCCACGGCGATGTCGTCGCAGCAGTTTTCGCGCTCGGCGCGCACGCGCTTGTTCAGCCACCAAACCGCCGGATGGAAAAAGAGAAGCGATTCCACGACGACCTGGAAAAGATTCACGAATGCGTCGAGGCGACGAATGTGCGCGAGCTCATG
>Ga0126376_10000637_pt1 | contig 17448 bp, 15 predicted proteins | sample PanSoiMetPlot_15_FD_92760 | JGI IMG/M metagenome (GOLD analysis project Ga0126376, IMG submission 92760) | Tropical forest soil microbial communities from Panama - MetaG Plot_15 | ecosystem: Environmental > Terrestrial > Soil > Tropical forest > Bulk soil | place: Panama | collected 2016-02-17
TACGTAAGTCGTTGAGAAGCAAAGACGGGCTAGTATTTTATCCGGCTCATAACCCGAAGATCGTCAGTTCAAATCTGACCCCCGCAACCAATCCGTGATTTACGGGGCCGGAGCCAGGATCCGGTCCTTTGTTTTTGGGCGACTATGTGCAAGGGCGGTTCCCGCTGTGACCGAGAAGCTGGTTGCGAATTTGCTGAGGAATACGGAGAGAGTTAGTTGCTGTCGCGCAGCTATGATGAAGCGAGTACAAGACGACAGAGGTAGCTTTGACTTTCGTCAGGCACCGGCTGCCATGCGAAGCATCTCTTGTTGCGACGATTCCCGGCTAGCCCGGATGAGGATCAGTTCCAAGTCAGTCGGCAGGTACGAGGCGAGAAGCGCATCGCCGACACCTAGCTTCAGCGCCTGGACGTAGTCTTCCCATTCGTCAGAAGCGAGCAACACGACGAAGCGTGTCACTCTGTGCTCCGCGCACACTGCGGCCAAAAATTCCGGATACGCTCCATCCGGAAGTTCCTCATCGCATAGGATTAGATCTACAAATCTGCTGTTCAACACTTCCCAGGCCTGGCCGATTGATGAGCTCGTGTAGGTGTTGATCGGCAGTCCCCAAATGATGCGCGTGAGGGCCCTTTTTGTTTCCAAACAACTTGAAACAATGAGTAGGTTCAAGGGAGGCCGCATAGGCTTCTCTCGCTTTCCTGCGCTTTCTGGCAGTTTAGGTTGTTTCTGTTGTCGCAGGGTCAGGGCGGGCGAAATGAGTCGGCCCAAGCGACGAAGACACTGATGCTGAGTTTCGAAACATTAATTCTCAAAAGCGCAGGGTAGTCAACTAGGGCAAATCTGTATATCTGCAGGAAAAAGTGGGTAGGCGGCGCAACCAATTGAGGTTCAACTAGGCACACTTCACTGCCAATTTCGTTTCGCAAATCAGAATGGGCACAAAAATCAAATCAAGCAGGATTTACCACTTGTCGTACGGTGTGTTGGTAAACGGAGAGACTGCGGTGGACGAGGAGTGTACATTTACGATTCCTGTACCGTTTTGATCGGGACTTAGTACCGAATCGCCGTTATCAGGAACCCAATCCTTTGCCTGGGTCATTGGATCAACGGGTATTTCCCGCAAATAGCCCCCGCTAACCAGATCGTCGAGCGATTGTGGCGCCGCCAACCGATCAAGTGTGTAGTTATCGATTGCGTCGCGCATCGTTTTCAGGTCGCTCATCAAAGCAGCTTCTCTCGCATGCTGAACTGCCTTGCGATGATTTCCCACTGCCATCCCGATCAAAATGAAAATAATCGAAATCACGATCATCAGTTCGAGCAGGGTGAAGCCTGTCTCACTTCGCCGCGTAAGTTTTGCTTTCTTGGAATTGGTTCCCATGTTGCCTCACCACTCGGAGTACGGCCGCCCGTCAGTCCCCGTGTCGTGCGACTGGGAGTAGACATCGAACACGTTTTTCCCGCACCAGCTATGCGAGTCCGGATCGTCGGAAACGCAGCGGAATCCCCAATCCTTTTGCTTTGTCATCGGGTCGACGGGAATCTCTCTCATGAACCGGACTTTCTTGTCTGACACTCCGACGTTTACTCCATTTACCAGAGTTTCCAGGTGTGGAGGGTAATTTTCGTTCCCGACTTCCGTGCGGATCAGGTTTTTGTCCGCCGCGTCCTTGTAGCGGTCAATGCAATCTCGCATGTATTGCAAATCCCGGCGCAATTCCGCTTCCCGCTGATACTTGATCGAGTGCCGTGCAATGGGAAGGGCAGCGCCGGCCAGGATTACTAAAATGCTGCATGCGATCACAAGCTCAATCAGCGTCATTCCTGATTCGCTTCGCTTGCTCCGCCGAATTTTGTTTTGCATTGCCATGTTTTGAGCATTGCGCAGGGCTCTTTTGATTGGACTACGGCTGAACTTGAACTGTTGCCTCGCCAGTTACCAGCGCAATGCTCTTGCGCTGCGAGTCCATCGCATTCACTTGCACGATCGAGAGCTTTGCGCTCCCCGGCGCCTTCGCCTTCACGACCAATCCCAGCAAGGTTCCACTGCCGCTAACGCCAGGCGTGTTTGGCTGGCGAGTCGCAGAAATAATTGCCTGCCCGTGTTCAGCGTCCACGCGCTGCACGATCGCAATCTCCTGATTACCGCCGGAGAGAAATGCTCCATGCTGCACTTCTTCCACGCTGACTACCGCAGGGTCGTATTGCACCATCATCGGAATCGCAAACAGGTCGGTCACGTTATCGACCGCAATTCCCACGACGGCCGTTTGTCCGACCTTTAGATTCAACGTTCCCGGCTCGAATCGCACTCGCGGAGCTGTCGCATCGGGCTGTGCCGACGCCCCATTCGCCGGACCAGCCGATGCTGGCATCATTGCAGGGTTACCGCTCGCAGGAGACGCCGGTTGTGGCTGAGCGTTTGCGGGTACGGCCGCGGGCGGGGCAGCGGGCGTGCGAATTTCCGCCTCACGCTTCACTTGCACGTTTGTTTCTGAGCCGGAATAAATGGTTCGCAAATTCGCCTTCGTCCAGTCCGGCAGCCGGACAATGTGCGGCGTCAGAACAATCAGCACATCGCTTTCTTGATGATCCTTCTTCTTATCCGAAATCAGATATTGCAAGAAGGGAATCTGGCTCAGCCCGGGAATTCCATTGAGAGTGCTCGAGTCAATCTGCTGGAACAGGCCCCCCAGGACAGTCGTTTCGCCTTCACGCAGCCGGATGTCGTGTTCCAATTTGTTCTGGCCAATGATTGGTTGCTGAATTCCTCCGATGGTCGCCTGGCCAGTCACCTGCGAAACTTCGACCATGACTTTCAGGCTCACCTCATGATTCGGGTGCACATGCGGCGTGATGTCAACGTTCACGCCGACGTCCAAATAGGTGAACTGGGTGTTCACCAACGGGTTTACGGCCGTTGTTCCCACACCAACGCCCGCCTGGAAGCTGCCTGTCGCAATGGGCACGCGGCTGCCGATTCTCAATCTTGCCGATTGTCCGTCGACCGAGCGAATCTCTGGATTCTGAATAATTTTCGTCGCCGTATCGGTCAAAATGAAATTCGCGGTGGCCCCCGGCAGAGTCACGCTGTAATCCGCAGTCGAAAAGTGGAAGCCCTTCAGCGGCAGGGCATTGCTCGGCGTCGACGTGGTTCCGCCGGTATTGTTGTTGGTTGTGGTCGTAGGCGGATTGAATTGTACTGACGCAGACTGCCCCGGCAAGACTCCCAGATCCCGCAGACGGTCCGTGCTCGCGGAAAGCACTTCCACCTGAACCACGACCTCCGGTCGCGCCTTGTCAATGTCGTTGATCAATTTTTCTGCGATGGCAATTTTGTCCGGTGTGTCGCGCACGATAATCGCGTTCTGCGAATTCAGCTGCTGGATCTTTTTGATCTCCGCGACCTGCCGCAAGCCGTTCGCAATGTCCGTCAAATCCTGAGGCTGCGTGATGTTCGACAGATAAAATGTTTTGACGACTGTCTCGTCGTAGTCGCGGTGCTTCTGTTGCGTGTCCTGTATGACGAAAATCACATTTTCCGTCACCGGCTTCCACCACGCCTTGCTCTGGATGCACGCAATCTCCAAGGCCTGCTCCAGTGTCACGTTGTTCAAATCCACCTGAATCCTGCGCGCCACGAAATCCGTGTCGAATATCACTTCTACGCCGGCCAATTTTCCGATCGTGGTGAAAATCACTTTTGCGTCATCGGACGCTTTCAGATTGATAGGCGAGCGCGACAGCGGCTTCAGCTCCGGCGGCGCCGCAGCGTACATCCCACCGGTATCTTCCGACCCCGGGCGCGCCTGCGCGTCCGCTTGGCGGTTCTGCTCGGCGATCAGTTGCAGTGTCCTGCTTAATTCCTGGCTTGCTGCTTCATTGGTCGGGTCAATCGTCGTCGCCCGTTGAAATTCGCCCACGGCCGCCTGCAAGTCGCCCTTCTCGCGGAGTTTCAGGCCCTGTTTTACGTGGAAATTGCCAGCTTCCATTCGTATCTGGTTTAGCTTGATGCGGTAAGATGCGTTTCTTGGGTCAGAGTTGTAAGCTTTTTGGTAGTACTGCAAGGCCGTGTCGAGGTCTTGGAGGTTTTCCGCTTTCTGCGCCTTTCCATACTCGCCCCCGCCCTTGGGGCAACCGGCGGCTCCCAGAGCAATTCCCACACAAAGAACTATCTTCTCCCAACTCCGCATCTTTTCTCCGTGGCCTCAACGCAGGACTTTAACGAGTCTAGCATTGGCTTAGAGGTCCAACAACAATCGAAGGGTTGGCTGTCTTGCATCGGGCAACATCCCGTCGCTATAGTGGTGGGCTGTGGCCAAACCTGCGAAAAAAGCTGAGAAATCCCGGGAACAAATTGTCGCCCAGAATCGCGCGGCAAGCTACAACTATCATCTTTTGGAGCGATTGGAAGCAGGTATAGTCCTGCATGGCACGGAGGTAAAAGCCCTTCGCGAAGGAAAGGCGAATATCCGAGACGCTTTTGTGGATTTCAGGGCCGATGGCGCTTGGCTCGTCAATGCTCATATCGCGCAATATATGCCCGGCGGCCCCTGGAACCATGAACCGCTCGGCAATCGCAAGTTACTCCTGCATAAAAACGAGCTCTATAAACTTGCCGGCAAGACCCAATCGAAAGGGCTAACGGTCATTCCTACAAAGATTTACTTTCGCGACGGCATTGCCAAATGCGAAATTGCTCTGGCGCAGGGCAAAAAGCAGTGGGATCGTCGCCAGGACGAACGTACCAAGGAAGCCCGCAAGGAAGCCGAACAAGCTTTGTATCGCAACCGGAGGCGATAACTTCATCATGCAAATTACGTTCGAAACCAAGCCGTACCCGACTCTCGAAACCGAAGCCCTCGTTACGTACGTCTTCGAAGCCTACGACCCGATTCAAGCACGCGTTGCAGATATTGATCGGGCGGCTGCCGGCCTGCTCAAGAAGCTAGCCGCAAGCGGCGAGCTTACGGGGAAAACTCTCGAATTTACGTTGCTGCATGCGCCTGCAGGCCTCAAAGCAGAGCGCCTTTTGCTTATCGGGGCAGGGAAGCGCGATCAATTTAATGTAGCTACGCTTCGCAAAATCGCGGGAGCAGCCGCGCGCTCGCTGAAAGCGAAGTCGGTCAAGAATTTTGCGTTTCTTGCAAACGAAGGACTTTCCCCCGAAGACGCTGCGCAAGCCATCGCCGAAGGCCTCATCACCGGCGATTTTGAAACCGACAAATACAAAACAGACAAAAAATCCGACAAAAGAATCGATTCCGTATCGCTCGTCGGCTTTTCCGATTCCGAAAAGCCCGCCGCCGAAAAAGGTTTGAATCGGGGACAGATTATCGCCGAGTCGCAAAATTTTACGCGCGACCTCGTCAACGAGCCTTCGAACAAGCTCACGCCGCGCATCCTCGCCGAAAAAGCCGAAGCTATGGCCCGCGAAGCTGGTCTTGCCGTGGACATTCTCGACGAAAAGCGCATCGCCGACCTCAAAATGGGCGCACTGCTCAGCGTCGCGCAGGGAAGCGTCGAGCCGCCGCGCGTCATCGTCGTGACTTACACGCCCGCCAAAGTCAAAGCCGATGCTCCGGTTATCGGTCTCGTCGGCAAAGCCGTCACCTTTGACACGGGCGGCATCTCCATCAAGCCCGCCGATGGCATGGAAAAAATGAAGTACGACATGGCAGGTGGAGCGACCATGCTCGGCGTTATGCGGGCTATCGCGGCTCTCAAGCCCAACGTCAAAGTCATCGGTGTCGTTCCCGCCACGGAAAATATGCCTGGAGGCAAAGCGCAAAAGCCCGGCGACATTCAAACTGCCATGTCCGGCAAAACGATCGAAGTTCTCAACACGGACGCCGAAGGCCGCCTCATCCTCGCCGATGCCATCACTTACGCCAAGCAGCTTGGCGCAACGCATCTTGTGGACGCCGCCACGCTCACCGGCGCTATCGTCGTCGCTCTTGCCAACGTTAACGTCGGCGTTTTCGGCAGCGCTGATCAATCCTGGACCGACAAACTTCTCGCTTCTTCGCGCGCCACTGGCGAAAAAATGTGGCAGCTTCCCATGGACGACGAATATCGCGAATTCATCAAGGGAAGTTTTGCCGACATGCAAAACATCGGCAGCGGAAAAGGCGGCGGCTCAATTACGGGCGCGTGGTTCATCCGCGAATTTGCCGGTGACACCCCGTGGATTCATCTCGACATCGCCGGCACCGCCTGGAACGATGACGTCAAGCCATGGCTCGCCAAGGGCCCTACTGGCGTCGCCCTCCGCACGCTAGTCCACTTGGTTTCCAGTCTTTAGGGCTGTTTTCGTGCCTGACAAGCCAAGCACTTCTACAATTTTCGTCGGAGCCCAAAGTTTCTTTTCACCGAGTGATCGAGAGAACTATCCGTCTTGCGCCGATTCCAATGGCCGCAAATAACAATATGTTCAGAAAGAGTCCAAGCAGAATATACGCAGTACCGAACGCGGCATGGTCGTTCACTGTGACAACACCCGACAAATAGAATCCGGGAAGAAGGGTGATGCTTGCGCGTCCGCCAAACAAATAGAACCCAACCACAAGTACGGAAGACGCGATCGCGATCATGACGCTGATGTTCACTTCGTTTCGTCCAAGGTGAAAAGGTCCACTACATTTTCTCCGGAGCCTCAACTCCAAGTAGATCCAGTGCTGTCACAAGCTGTGTTTCGACAAGGCCGCACAACGCTAGGAAAAAGGCGCGTTTCTGCGCGTCCTCTTCCGACAAAATGTGGTGCTTGTGATAAAAATTGTTGAACGCCTGCGCCAGTTGAAACGTGTACTTTGCCACAAACGCTGGCTCCTGCGCCCCAATCGCCGCATCCACCGCATAATCCATGGCGCCAGCGTGCAAAATCAATTCCCACAAATCATTTCCATCGGAGCCGTTCAAAATATTCGCAACTGTTTCCGGCGCTAGCGCGACACTTTCGCTGACTGCTTTCGCGCCCTTCCGGCGAATTCCGCGAATTCGCACCACGGCATATTGGCAATACGGTCCCGTTTCGCCTTCAAAACTCAGCGCATCCTTAAAGTCAAAAGCAATCAACGAATTTCGAGTGAACTTCAACAGAAAAAATCGCAGCGCGCCTAAGGCAATTTTGTGCGCTGTCAACTCTTGCTCTGCTGCGCTCATCTCCACGTGCCGTTCGTGCACTTCCGCCAGCGCCGCCGCTTCCAGCTTGTCAATCAAATCGTCGGCCTTTACGCCAAATCCTTTTCGCCCGCTCACTTCCACGTATGGCTTCTTTGCTTCTTCAGGCGTCAATTCATAATTCATCTCCGCCGCGCAGCGCGGCGTCAGCGCGACAATCTCGTATGAAAGGTGAATGGATTTCTGCGCCTGTTCTTTGTGGCCGAGGGCCGCCAATCCCGCCGCAACCACGTCCTGCAAATACGATTGCCGCGTGTCAATCACGTTGTAGACGGCTTGCGCGGCCTCACCGAAATGAGGCGCACTCGGATCCGCACTTCCCGCTGTCGTATACCAAACCGCCTCTCCCGCCGGAGCTTTCATCCACTTCGCATACTTAAAGTCTTTCCCGAGCAATCCAAACTTCCAAAGTTGGTACGCAATATCCTTCCCGACGTACGTTACTGTCCCGTTCGAACGCACAATAATCTTGTCCTGCTCGTGTTCGTTGTCTTCTTTATTTTCTGCGTCCTCTCCCGGCTTCGAGGGCATCACCCAGCAGCCCGCCATCTTTCCGGCCGTCACAAACTGGATCGCACCCGACTTTTTCAGCATTTCAAATGCCGCATCCCAAAAGTGCAGATGTAAAATCTCGCTCTCCCGCGCCAGCAGTTCGTAAGAAATTCCCAACCGTGCCATCGTTTGCAAATGGCAGCTAACGATCGCGTCACCAACTGTCTGGCCCACCTCTGCTTCTTCGCCTCGATTTTCCTCAATTGCGCGCAGCGTCTCTCCCCGCAATTTCGCCGCGCGCTCTTTGTCTTCTTCAAAAAAGTGCGTCGCCTTCGCGTACAAATCCCAGCAGTAATAATCGAACTTTGGCTCGCTCGCCAGAATTTTGACGCTTACCGGTGTGCGCTTCTCCATGTGCAAAAATCCGATCACAACATCCGCAACCTGCACACCCGTATTGTCAATGTAGTTTTGAATCTGTACGCGGTTTCCAGAAAACTTCAAAATCCGCGCAAACGTATCGCCCAGCACCGCATTTCGAACGTGCCCAATATGAGCCGCCTTGTTCGGATTAATGCTCGTGTGCTCGACGATAATTTTTTCTTCTTTCTCTGCGCCCTCGGTGCCTCTGTGGCCATCTTTTTCTGTCGTCCTTGCCCAAAACGCCTCTCGATCAAAATACGCGTTCAAATACCCCGCGCCCGCCACTTCCAGCCGCGCAATTCCTGGCACCGCTCCGAGCCCTGACGCTATCTCCTGCGCAATCTGCCGTGGCGCGCGCTTCAGCCGTTTCGCCAATTCGAATGCAACGGGCGACGCGGCTTCGCCCATCTCAATCTTCGGTGGCCGCTCCAGCACAATGCTCGGCGTCGCTCCACCTAGCGCCGCGCCATATTTTTCCGCGATGTGCGCAGCCAGCGCTTCGCACAATCGTTTGGTCAGTGTCATATACACAGTGCTTTCTCGCCTCGCCAAATTAAACAGCGAGTATAAATGCCAATCGCAGACTTAACAAAGTGGCTGTACTCTTTCAGACGATGAGAGTAATTTGCACGCATGAAAAAGCGCACATTCATCAAACTTTGCACCGCGGCCGCCGCCATGCCACTTGAGGTCTCAGCGTTTGCATTCCCGGAAAAGCTCACCAACTGGGCAGGCAACATCGAATACAGCACGGACAAGGTCTCTTCCGTGGATTCAGTTCCAGCGGTTCAGGAGTTCGTCCGCAAACAAGCCAATTTTAGAACGCTGGGTACGCGTCACTGTTTCAATCGCATCGCGGACAGCACGCAACAATTGCTGACCACGGACTTTTCGTCTCAATCTCCAATGCTCGACCCGGCGGCTCGCACGATTTCCGTCGGACCCGGCGTGAGATACGGAACAATCGCGCCTATTCTAGAATCGAAGGGTTTTGCCCTTCACAATCTCGCGTCCCTTCCGCACATCTCTGTTGCCGGCGCCTGCATCACCGCAACTCACGGCTCCGGTGTTACAAATGGGAATCTCGCCACTGCAGTCTCCGCGCTCGAAATCGTCAATGCAGCGGGCGATATCGTGGCTCTCTCGCGGAAAGAAAATCCCGATATTTTCCCCGGAGCTGTCGTCAATCTCGGCGCGCTCGGCGTAATCACGAAAGTCACACTTAATATCCAGCCGACGTTTCAGATCGCGCAGCGAGTGTATGAAAATCTTCCGTTCAGTTCGCTCAAGCAGCACATGGATGAAATCCTTTCGGCTGCCTATAGCGTCAGTCTCTTCACCGATTGGAGAAATCAAACGATCAACGAAGTCTGGCTGAAAAAACTATTCGATCCCAAAGAACCGGCAGAGAAGCCCGCGCCGTACTTTTACGGCGGAAGGCTCGCAACAAAGAATCTTCATCCCATCGCCGAACTCTCCGCGGAAAATTGCACAGAGCAAATTGGCCGACCCGGCCGGTGGTATGACCGCCTGCCCCACTTCAAAATGGGTTTCACCCCGAGCGCCGGCAAAGAGCTGCAATCCGAGTATTTCGTTCCACGCAAAAATGCGCTCGACGCGATTCTCGCTGTGGAAAAACTGCATGAAAAAGTCGGCCCGCACTTGATGATCACCGAAATTCGCACCATCAAAGCCGATGATCTCTGGCTGAGTCCCACCTACAAGCAGGATTGCGTCGCCATCCACTTCACGTGGAAACCGGAATGGCCCGAAGTCAGCAAGCTGCTGCCCATCATCGAAAGGGAACTGACGCCATTCAAACCGCGCCCGCACTGGGGCAAACTCTTCACCATGCCACCCAAAGAATTGCAATCGCGCTACGAAAAACTTCCCGACTTCCTTGCTCTAGCCAAGAAATTCGACCTCAACGGCAAATTCCACAACGAGTTTCTGGACACAAACATCTTCGCGAAGTAGTGAATTCCTAGTGGGATTGCCAAACTGCGGGGGGGTGTCGGAAAGGTTACTCTTCCGACGGCGACAGAAACGTTTCAACCTTTGGACCGCAGCGGTAGATCCAAACAGCGGCGAGGAACACACCCGCGCTTATGCCTATGTATGACATCAGCAAAATAAAATCATTCGTATATGCGAAGTCTTGCGAGGGCGTGCGAGGAAAGATGCTTCGGTAATGCAGCACTGCGTGCATGCGGACGGGAACCAGGGCAAGCCACAGTAACGATGTCATGAGAAGGTTCAGAGACACAGCTCTGCAAGCGATTTGAATAAACTGTTTCTGAGACATTCTTTTCTCCTGACGGAAGCAGTTTGTTTGACACTCCTGTGACGCGCCGATAATATCAAGAGACCGGGGATTTGTTGATGAAACTCGCGTATTTTGATTGCTTTAGCGGGATCAGCGGCGACATGACGCTTGGCGCTTTGGTGGACACTGGCGTATCGCTGGAACACCTGCGGGAGCAGCTGCGCGGCCTTGAAGTCCCCGGCTGGGAAATAGCTTCCGAAAAAGTTTGGAAGAATGGAATGTCTTCCACTTACGTTCGCGTCAAAACCGAAGACCAAACCAAGCATCGTTCTCTAACCGCGATTCTGGAGATCTTGCAGAGGTCGAAACTTTCATCGCGTGTCCGGGAACAAGCCGCTGCGATTTTCCGCAACCTCGGTGAAGCCGAGGCCACCGTGCACGATGTTCCCATCGAGAAAATTCATTTCCACGAAGTCGGCGCCGTGGACGCCATCGTGGACATCGTCGGCGCTTGCATCGGCTTTGAAACGCTGGGCATTGAAAAATTCGGCTGCTCGCCGCTAAATGTCGGCGGCGGAACCGCAAGAATGGCGCACGGCGTGTTGCCGGTTCCGGCTCCTGCAACCGCAAGATTGCTGCAAGGCAGGCCTACCTATTCGAACGGCGTACAAAAGGAACTTGTCACACCCACTGGCGCAGCCATCGTGGCGACTCTCTGCACCGATTTCGGACCGCAGCCGCCGATGACCGTTTCCGCAATTGGTTACGGCGCGGGCGCGGCCGATCTTGAAGGCCAGCCAAACGTCCTTCGCATCATGGTTGGAGAATCAGTAGAGAAAACCGTAGCCGGATTCGACGAAGAAATCTCCGTTATCGAAGTGAATCTCGACGACATGAATCCGCAAATCTATGGCTACTTCCAGGAAAAAGCTTTGTTCGCAGGCGCGCTCGACGTTTACACAACTCCCGTTCAGATGAAAAAGAATCGTCCCGGGATTTTGCTTACACTGCTTTGCCGGCCGCAAGACACGGCTAAGCTGATGGATTTGGTCTTCAGCGAAACGACCACGTTTGGCGCGCGCACGTATCGTGCGCAACGTCGAACGCTGCCGCGTGAGTCCGTCAAAGTCCACACGCAATTTGGCGACGTGCGCGTAAAAATTTCCCGGGTGAACGGCCACATTCGCCATGCCTCTCCGGAATTTGAAGACTGCAAGAAGCTTGCGGAAGAAAAGCACGTTCCGCTGCAGCAAGTGATAGACGAAGCCAAGCACAATTTCGATAAAATGTGATGCCGTTGTAGGAGCCATCCTCTGAGATGGCCTGTTTCCGTTGTCCCCTCCACGCGATTTTTACTTACAACTTAAAACTGATAACTTATAACTGACAATTTCCATGCCGAACGAAAAGCCAAAATTCTATCTGACCACGCCGATCTACTATACGAACGGCCTGCCGCACATCGGCCACACCTACACAACCGTTGTCGCTGACGCGATTCGCCGCTACAAGCGCATGCGTGGATACGAAGTCGTGATGACTACCGGCACGGACGAGCACGGCGTAAACGTCGAGCGCGCCGCGCAAAAAGCCGGCCTTCCGGAGTCCGAATTCGTCGCGAAAATGGCCATTGCATGGAAAGCGCTTTGGGACGAACTCGGCATTTCCGCCGACGAATTTGTTCGCACCACGGATCTGAGCCACGTGCGCACGGTCCAGTGGCTTTTCAAGCGGTGTAAAGAAAACGGCTACGTCTACAAAGGCCATTACACGGGCCAATACTGCATTTACGACAACGCTTTCGTGAGCGAAGCGAAACCCGGCGACAATTGCCCCGATTGCGGCCGCCCGCTTGAAACCATCACGGAAGAGAATTATTTCTTCAAGCTTTCGGCATTTCAAAAACCGCTGCTCGATTTTTACAAAAAGAATCCGTCTTTCATTCAGCCGGAAACGCGTAAGAACGAAATCATCAGTTTCGTCGAAGGCGGCCTCAAAGATTTGAGCATCACGCGCACCGCGATTCGGTGGGGCATCCCCGTTCCGGGGGAAGAGCCGCACGTTTTTTATGTTTGGTTTGATGCACTCACCGCATATCTCAGCGCAGTGGGCGGGCCTGATTACGAAAAGCGTGGCTTCTGGCCTTGCGATTTGCATTTGGTCGGAAAGGACATCATTCGTTTTCACACCGTTTACTGGCCGGCGTTTCTAATGGCCGCGATGCTACCCGTTCCAAAACAAGTTTGGGTGCACGGTTGGTTCCTGATGGACGCGGCCAAAATGAGCAAGTCCAAGGGAAACGTAATCTTGCCCCGTCCAATTGCCAATATGCTCGGCATGGACGCGCTGCGGTACTTTGTGATGCGCGAGATCGTATTCGGCCAGGACGGCAATTTCAGTTACGACGCGCTGGTCACGCGGTATAACAGCGACCTCGCGAACGGACTTGGCAATCTTGCGAGCCGAACTGCAGCGATGATCGAGAAAAACTTCGGCGGCAAAATTCCGAAGCCCGGGCCGCGTTTGCCGCAGGATGATGCGTTGGTGAAGGTAACAAGCGAAACGATCGAGGAGGCACTCGAGAAATTTGAGAATTTCGAGTTTGCCCGTTCACTCGAAGCAATTTGGGCAGCGATTGCAGCTGCAGACAAATATCTGACGTCGGAACAGCCGTGGGCTCTCGACGATTCCGAAGCGGACACTCAACGCAAAGCAACAATTCTTTGGACTACTGCGGAATTGCTGCGCATTGTCACCGTGCTGGCGCATCCGGTTTTGCCGGACAGCACGGCAAAAGTCTGGACATTGCTTGGACAACCGGGAAGAGTCGCGGCATTTGAACTCGATGGTTTGCGCTGGGGGCAGCTTGCAATCGGGGTGCAGCTCGGAAAGGCGCAAGCACTCTTCCCGCGCGTGGAAAAATCCGAAGCGATAGAGAGGATCGAAGCGATGGCAAACGAAGAACTGAATCCGGCACCGGCGGCACCTGCGGCGGCGCCCGCGCACGCGACTACGGCAAGCGGAGCTGCGGCCGCTCCGGCTCCGAACGAGAAAATTGGAATCGAAGATTTTGCCAAGGTTGAAATGCGCGTCGGACAGATCAAGACCGCCGAGCGCATCGTCGGTGCAGACAAGTTGCTCAAGCTCACCGTGGATATCGGCACGGAGATTCGCCAGATTTGCGCGGGCATCGCGCAATACTACGAACCGGAAAAACTCATCGGCCGCAAAGTCGCCGTCGTCGTGAATCTCGCGCCGCGTAAATTGCGCGGCGTCGAATCCAACGGGATGATTGTCGCTGCGTCTGTCGGCCCCGAAGGCCGCCCTGTCCTCGCCGGTTTTCCCGACGAGGACGTCGAAATCGGCGCGCGCCTCAAATAATTATCGTGTCACGGCACTGAACCCCTCAATGGAACTGATCGACTCTCATGCGCATATAGATTTTCCGCAGTTTGCGGAGGACCGTGATGCGATGCTTGAACGCGCGCGCGCTGCAGGAGTCTCGATGCTCGTCGCGATTGGAACTGGGCCAGGTCCAGAAAAGCTGGATGCGGCGATGCCGTTCGCGGAGCAATACGACTGGATTTACACCACGGTCGGAATTCATCCGCACGAGGCAAAAGAAGCGACGCAGGCTCATCTTGATAAACTCAACCGGTTGGCAAAACATCCGAAGGTGATTGCGTGGGGTGAAATCGGTCTCGATTATTTTTACGATCATTCGCCGCGCGACGCGCAAGCAAGAGTGTTTCGTCAACAGATGGAGCTGGCGAAAGCCGCGAAAAAGCCGATCGTGATTCATTGCCGTGATGCGTGGCCAGATTGTATGAAAATTCTGGAAGAGGAATGGGCACCGAGCGGGCTCGGCGGAATTCTGCATTGTTTTTCCAGTACGCTCGAAGACGCAAAGCGTGGCCTGGACATCGGCTTCCAAATTTCCTTCGCAGGAAATTCAACATTTCCGAAAGCGCAGAATTTGCGCGATATTGCAAAAGCTTTGCCGATAGAAAATATTTTGATCGAAACAGATTCCCCGTATCTCGCTCCGGTGCCGTATCGTGGTAAGAGGAATGAACCCGCACACGTGGCGGAAGTGGCGAAAATGCTGGCCAATGTGAGAAACTTGAGCGCCGAAGAAGCGGCTGCCAGGACTGCTAAGAATTTCCGGCGCTTCTTTGGTCTTGCCCGGCCGCAAGTGCCCACGGCCGCGGAGTCCCGCTGAGATGACGCCCGAAACCAGGAGAAAAGAGATCGCTCTTCTGACGGCAAAAGAGATTTTTGAATTGGTACGCGAAGACCTTCTCTTGGTCGAGCAGGAATTGGCGCGGCAAAGCGCGACGGCGTTCGAGCCAGTTTCCGAAATTATAAGTTATTTGCTGGGTGGTGGCGGAAAGCGGATGCGCCCGGCGTTGCTGTTGCTCGCGAATCGTTACGCGGGACGGCGAAGAGAGGGCACGATTCGTCTTGCCGCCGTTGTGGAATTGCTGCACAGTGCGACGCTGATTCACGACGATGTAATCGACAGTGCAGACACGCGGCGCGGACGTCCTTCGGCGAATTCGCGATGGGGCAACCACCGCAGCGTTTTGGCCGGCGATTGGCTGTACATGCAGTCTTTTCAGATGGCTCTGGAAGAGCGCAACTTCCGGATTCTGGACATCCTGATTGATCTCACGCAAAAGATGGTCGAGGGCGAGCTGATTCAGCTGGCGAAGATTGGCCGCATTGACGTGACGGAAGCGGATGCGTTGAAACTTGCGACGCATAAAACGGCGTGTTTATTCAGCGGATGCGCGCGGCTGGGCGCTGTGCTTGGCGGACTCGAAGGGGAAGAAGAAGAAGCCCTTGCTGATTACGGAAATTATGCAGGGCTTGCGTTTCAGCTTGTGGACGATTTGCTGGATTTTACGGCATCGGCGCAGCAACTTGGAAAACCGGTGCTGAGTGATTTGAAAGAAGGAAAAGTTACGCTGCCGCTGATTTATGCGATGGAAAACGGCCATCGGGAAGCTCGGGAACTTGTGGCGCGCGTTTTGGAAGAAAAGGAATTTGTTAGCGTGAAACCGGAGCGACTCGTGGCGCTGGTGCACGAATCGGGCGCGTTACAGAAGACGCGAATTCTTGCGCATGAGTACGCCGCGAAGGCGAAGGCCTGCATCAACGGGCAGCGAGATTCGGAATATGCGCGGGCGCTGCTGACGCTGCCGGATTTTATTCTCGAGCGCGAAAACTAGAATTTTTCGTTTTTCATGCTGCCTTTTAAGCTCGTTTATCACCCCGATTACGATTTGAATTTGGGTTCGCACGTTTTTCCTTCGCAGAAATTCCGATTGATCCAGGAACAACTTCGGCGCGACGAGATTGCGTCGCGGGAAGACTTTCTTTTGCCATTTGAGGCAGGGGATGAAGATTTGTTGCGCGTGCACACACGAGAGTGGGTTGGAAAATTGCGAAATGGAACGCTGACGGCGAGCGAAATAATGAAACTTGAAGTGCCGTATTCGCCGGAATTGGCGAAGGCGGTGTGGCTTGCCGCGGGAGGGTCGATTTTGGCAGGGCAGTGTGCGTTGCGCGACGGATTCGGATGCAATCTGGGAGGCGGGTTTCATCACGCGTTTGCGAATCACGGAGAGGGATTTTGCGCGATTCATGATGTGGCCGTGGCAATTCGCAAATTGCAAGCGGACGGGGCGATTCGCAAAGCGATGGTGGTGGACACAGACGTGCATCACGGAAACGGTACGGCGCATATTTTTCGGGACGACGAATCGGTTTACACTATTTCGATTCATCAGCTGAACAACTATCCGGCGCACAAGCCACCGTCGAACGTGGATTTGAATATGGATGATCGAGTCGAAGACGAAGAGTATCTGGAGGCGCTGATGCCCGTGGTTGTGGAGTCGCTCGAAAAATTCCGGCCGGACATTGTGTTCTACGTTGGCGGCGCGGATCCCTATTGCGAGGATCAGCTTGGCGGATTGATGCTGACGAAAAAAGGACTGAAGGAGCGGGACAAACGGGTGTTTGCCGAAGCCAGAAAACGATGGGTCCCGGTGGCAACGACTTTGGCGGGCGGCTATGCGCGGCGGGTGGAGGACACTGTGCGCATTCATGTGAACACGATCGAGGCGGCAAGGGAAGTAGACGAAGAATTTCCTGCGAAAAAAGCGGCAGTTTGAAAAAGCGAAGATGCCGGGCTTCGGGGCAAAAGACGCGGCGGTCTCAGGAATCGAGACGCAGCCCGGCACTACATTTGGCCGCTCTTAGTTAAGGCGGCACGGTTGCCGTGGGGGTTCGTTCCAACCGTAGGCCTGGAAGGCTTCGGTGCGGATGATTTCCGTGCGGACGCCGTCGAGATGATCGGGAATGTGGCCATGGGCGCGGCCTTGCTCGACGTAAACGAGCACGACAGGCTCGAATGGATTGTCGGAGCTTGTGCCCACGCCGACTCCGACAACCGCATCGTCAGCGAGAAGTTCCTTTTCGTGCTGCCGTTTGGTGTTGATGACGTGCTGAACGGAAGCGCGAGAAAGACGAGATTGCGCGGGCGCGGCGGCTGCTGTTGGACAGGAAACCGGTGTGGGAGTGCCAGAGCTGACAAAGCTGAAATTTGTGGGACTCGAATTGACCGCGCCAAGGGCTGAGAGAACGTCCGAAGCTGGGTTGGCGATAGTGACGGTGCTGCTGCCGGCGTAGAGCAGGCCGACCGACTGCACGGTGGACTGGTCCACGATGAGCGAGCCGGAATCACCGCCGGCGCTAAAAGAGGCGCCACCAATAAGTAGCTGGCCCGTGTAGATAACGGAGAATTTGCGGCCCTTGCCGCAGCCATCTTGATAGCGCACTTTGACCGCGGTATCCACGGCGGAAATCGAAGAACAGGTCAATTGAGTGGTGCGACCACTTTTTGCGACTGCTTCGCCGACAGATGGCGTGGCGACTGTCGCCGAGACGGGACCAATGCCGAGGATGGAACCGGACACGTCACCGGGGACGACTTCGGCGATTGCGGCGTCCACGTTGTGCGTTCCGAGCGGAACCCAGTTTGTGACGTGAGCGACGATGTTGGAATTGGCGGA